>Ga0307515_10021235_pt1 | contig 11523 bp, 10 predicted proteins | sample 17_EM_MG_FD_194513 | JGI IMG/M metagenome (GOLD analysis project Ga0307515, IMG submission 194513) | Populus trichocarpa ectomycorrhiza microbial communities from riparian zone in the Pacific Northwest, United States - 17_EM | ecosystem: Host-associated > Plants > Roots > Unclassified | place... | reverse complement strand
TGAAACAACCACCCTTCAGCAATACGAAGTTGCGGAACGAGAGGCGCCAATCCAGCGAATCCAAACGCCAGCATAAGGGGCCACTGTGGGCTGTCAAACTGAAGTGAACTTGCGTCCACTTGCACTCCAACGACCTTCAACTCGTTTAAAGTCTGGACGATAAGCTTCCCAAAGAAAGTCATCGCGATATAGAGAAACAGCAACGTAACAACGTAAATAAGGTATGCTTGGCGTAACGCCGGGGTGCCACCTAGATCGGCAACGTCAACCTCTTTCATCACACGGTATCGGAAGTCCAAGCTCGCTGATTGCCGGGCATGGAATCGGTCCCAAGCAAAGAACGCAATAAAGATTAAACCGACGACAAAGGCGACCAAAAATTGATCGGCAAAATGCACCCCCATCATTGGGATTTGCGGCATCTCTTGCACTTGAAGTCGCCTGTAATGCCACAGTGTCTCAGGCGCGTCTGCGGGCCACGAAGTGCTCATCACGCCGGACCTTTCAGCTCAGGTTGCTACGTGGAGATAATTCGATAATGTGGACGTTCGGAGCGGCAGCGCCCTTCGATCAAGTCGGACAAGTTTGCGTCGTGCACATATTCGGTGCAGACAACGCGCCGCGCGGGGCGAGCATCGCGATCGCTGTGGCACATAGTGTAAGAGCGATGAGAAGACGCATGGCACACCTCCCGACGGATAACGTTGTCGCATCTCACATGATCAACAACTGCCGTCGGCATACACTTATACAGTGTATTTCTTCATATGTCCACAAGCTTAAAAGCGCTCTAGTTGAGACCTTAACTTACTCGGCTGATAAATGTACAAAGCTCTGGCCAATCCTGATCTTCAGCTGGAAGTGACCAATGAAGGACGAGCCTCACGAGCTTGCAACGTATGGCTCTAACATTTCACTTTGATGCTTAGCGTCCAATATCTCGTCTGAGCCAAAGGCGCATCAAATCTTGGCGAGCTGAGTTACCATGTGCAATGAACGCAAGGCTTCGCTGAGCTACGGATGTCACTGGCTTTATGATCTTACGGAGATAGGTCTTGGTCGGGCGGCCTGAACCTTCGGCCCGTGCGCGCCCATTCGGGCAGCCAGTTGCCGTAAGTGGCGAGCAGATCGTCGACCAGCGACCAGATCTAGTCGAGGTCTGGTTCGGCCGCCGTTTACGGGTCCATCATCGCCGCATGATAGATATGCTCGCGATTTTCCGTCATCAGCGCCTGCACCGTCAGTTCCTGCACATTGATATTAGTGCGGATCAGCGCCGTCAGCTGCAGCGGCAGGTCACCGATGAAAGTCGGCATCGAATGCCGGAGGCATCGACAAGGATGGTTCTCACAAAGTTTGAGTTGACCGTTTCCGATAGCGAGGCGACACTCGCAACCTGCAGCGAGGCAGGAGGAAAAACGATGGACGAGCCAGATCGCTGGCGCCACATGGCGAGCGCTCCGAAAGACGGTAGTCGGATCCTTGTCACGATTCGCCCGTCCGAACAGGGGCCGGCAGAAGTTGATCTCGCCTATTGGTCCAATGGCGATCAGTTCGGAGGAGAGGGCTGGCGCGCCTCTGATTCCTCGCCCGGGCACATCATTGAATATGCCGAGCCCGAGTTGAAGTGTTGGATGCCGATGCCCTCGGCCAACCTCAATCGTACCTCGATGCCCTCACCCTGGGAGGGCGACGACGCCCCGCAGCTCGACGGATCAGGGATTTAGGAAATCGCGCCCAACCTACGCTGCGCGCACCCTGTCCCGGCCGCTTAACTTGGCAGCATAGAGCGCTTGATCGGCGCGTCGATAAAGGTCCGACGCGCTGTCTGACGGGGCACAAGCGGCGATGCCGGCAGAACAGGTGTAGCTGAAGTCGGGTGATTCAGGCAGAGGCCGGGAGAACCGGATCACCGTCAGCATGCACTCGACCATGGCAATAGCGTCTTCCGGCCCGGTTGCCGGCATCACGAGAAGGAACTCTTCTCCGCCGACCCGCCCAAAACAATCGTTGCGGCGAACATTCTGATGAATGCGATGAGCAAAATCGCGCAGGACGACATCCCCGGCCTGGTGACCGAGCCGATCGTTGATGTGTTTGAAATTGTCGATGTCGAATACGGCAAGGCATCCGTTGTTTCCATGCTGGGCGGCTGCCAGCATGTCATCGACGCGTGCCATCACAAAGCGGCGGTTGGCGACACCCGTGAGTTCGTCGGTGTAGGACGCCTTGATCGCCTGATCGCGATCTTGCCGGACAGTCCTGCCATCCGCTCGCAAACTGGTGATGTCGCTCGCGATGCACAACATCCAACCGTTCTTCTGGACCGCCTCGGTCATCCAGAACCATCGGCCGTCGTACAGGTCCGTCTCGAAAGCTCGATAGCCGATCTTGCCGCGGCGCGACTGTGTCGAGCGCAGCCACTCATCGAAACTGCGCGTCTGAATGACTGTGCCTCGCCGCAGCTGGAAATTGCGCCGCATGAGATCCGGCCAGAGTGGAGTTTCATCCGGCTCGATGAAATATACCGAACGAAAGGCGCTGTTGGCGTATCGCAGCCGGTCACTACTATCGTAGACCGCAATGAGCGTTTCGGTGTGTGCAGAAAGGTGCAGAAGCTGTTCGAATATCTCGTCCATACCGAACCCTGTCTGGTTGCCTTGGCATGACATGGCGCAGAAATCCTATGAGAAAAGAGCCAGTCAGCAAGTAAAGGCGCCTCCAGTGATTACGGAAACGTCAACGAGATGCCGTTCCCAATCGTGATTGGACATCGGCTGCCACCTGAGCGACGCTGTTTTTGGGAGCGGACCATCTATTTTTCCGGAGATAGGAGGCCGAGATGGAACAGTACGCACTCGATCAGTTGAAAACCATTGCAAAGGTCAGCACGACCTGCAAGCGCCTCGAGATGACGCGGCGCGAACGGCTTGAACGGTGGGCCGAAAGCCTTGAACGCAGCCCCAGGCCGTTTCTCAGGACGCTTCACGAAACCGAATATAAGTCGATGGCGGATCGGCTTGCTCTCAGGGATGACGACACCCCGATCTCCGTTGCATTCGCTGATCCCGTTCTGCGGGCGGCAGGAATGGAAAATGACAGCTATGGAGAGGCCAAACGGTTCTTCGAATTCAGCGACGGGCAATTGCATGATCTTGTCTGCTTCTGCCATTTCGGTGAACGCGTCAGCGCGGCAGTCGTCGCTCGCCGCTTGCGAAAGATGGCAACTTACAAACCAGGCGGGTTCTTCGCTCAGCTTCGTACGTTCTTTGGCTGATTGAGGCTAGGGGCCACCTGGTGCCGTAAGGCAGGCGCTCACCGCGGTGGTGAAGGGCTGCCGCGGCGATCGGCAGGTCGCCGATCTGAGACCAAGGTAAGCGCAACGCACGGTATGTTCCGTATTGGGCAGCTTGAGCATTCAAGCTGCTCATTGCCGCGATTTGCTTTGAAAGGTAGTAGGCGATCGATCATTCCCAAGGGGAGAGCGATGGCCGACAAATTTGACAATTATGATGCCGAGCAACGGGCCATGATAGATTGGTTGACTGGCCGGTCCCCGGATGCTCGTCATGCCATCGCAGAAGATCTGAACTTCGACTTCGCTGAAGATGTGTTCGAGTGGATCCTGACGCAGCCGGACAGCGATCTGGCAACTGCCGCAAGTTATTTCTGGCGAGCAGGACCTATGGAGATTCTCGAACATCCTGCCACCTTCGAGGAAGAGAATTTGACGATCAAGCGACTGGTAGACCGCGTCAATGCGGGTTTTTATCGCCGGTCAGAGATTTTCTATGGCGGGCAAGAGCCGCGAGAAGGCGAAGAGGTGTGCAGATGGACAGTCGCAGAAGCCAAAGCGCTGCGAGAGTTTGCGCGCGCCCATGGGGCTTCTGATCTTCCCTGGACTTTACCTCAGGCGTTGGTGCCGCCGTTCGGACATCGCGCAGTTCGCATTTCAGATGAAGAAGATCCCGATAAATCGGAAGAGCTCCGAATGCTCTTTGCCGGGCTCGGGACAGGTTCCGGACTAATTCCGGCAGAACCAAAGGGAGTAGATTCGCCTTCAAGAAAGATGCCGCAGCCGGCGCAGCAACTCACCGTCGGAAAAGGAGCAGCAGCGTCGAGCAGCTCGGCTTTCACGCCGCTGTACCTTTATATCGCATTCGTTGCGGCGGGATGGGGACTTATCTACGTCTTTGACCCTCCCAGGCTCGTATATAAGGTGATGGTCATGTGCTGCTTGCAGTTCGGGCTCATGACGTTCGGGAAAGTGCGATCTGCAATGAAACAGAAGACTGACAAACGAGTGACCCCTTAATCGCAAAGCGGCGTACGATGTAGCTGGTTTTATATTAGCATCGCCGCACGAAAAGCTTGCATCCAAGCTATAAATCGGATGTCCTTGACGAGGCTTCAGTGGTGTTGGGCGACCCATTATGAAAACCCTCGACGCGCGATTTCGATTCACGGGTGAGCGGCGACAGGTCACAGCGCTTTTCTATGACATCGTGGGCTCCACCGAGATCTTGCTGCGAAGCGAGCCGGAGCAATTCTTCCGATCCGTGTCGGCGCTGCATCAGAGTGCCGAAGCTATTATAAAAGAGCATGGAGGGTTTCTTCATCAGCGGCTCGGAGATGGCGGATGCTGCTTCTTCGGATATCCCGACCAGTCTGAAGATGCCGCTGAAAGTGCGGTGCGGGCTTCTCTGGAACTCGTGCGCATCGCTGACAGGACCAAAGCCAAAGCTCGGACGCCTTTCAAGCTGCGGATTGGGGTTGCCACCGGTCTTGTCGTATTCTCCACGGAAGGCGATGCGATTGTCGGCACGGCACCCGTTCTGGCGGCTCGCCTGCAAGCAGAGGCCGAGCCGAATTCCGTCCTTGTCGCGGATTCGACCGTTCAGCTCACTCGCCACAAATTCGACTACAGTCTGCTTCGTGAGGCCAGACTCAAGGGCTTTGAAGATCCGATTGCGCTCTGGCGCCCGCAAGAGCGTGAGCGATCAACATCTGAGCCATCGCCATCCCATGCGTGGGACAGACCAATCAGAGGCAGGGAAAGAGAGCTTGCGGCGCTTTCGACTGCCTGGAATTCGGCTGTCGATAGCAAGGGGAGTTCGATTGCCCTGGTTGGAGAAGCAGGCATCGGCAAATCCAGACTGGTCGGCGCGTTCGCCCGAAACTTATGGGAAACTCCGCACGAGACCTTGGTCTTCCAGTGCGGCAGGCGCCTGGAAAGCCAGCCTCTGCATCCGTTTGTTGCATTTCTTGAGAGGCTTGTCGCCGAGCCTTCGGTTCTGAAGGATGGCGACAACAGCGCTTTTGTAGAGGCTCTTCAAGCATCCGGCCGAGACGTAGAGGCTGATGTCGTCGACACAATTCTCTCATTTACGGCCGACCGGTCCTCGGCAACGTCGCGTAATATTCGCGTGTCGGATGTGTCGGCGGGCGCGTTCAGGCGGAAGGTCATCGAAGCCGCTGCTCACATTCTGACATGCAAAGCGACTGCTGTTCCGACGCTCCTCGTCTTTGAGGATGTTCACTGGGCTGACGGCATGACTTTGGAATTGATGGATCGATTGGGATTGCTGGCCGAGAAGCTTCCGATCCTCGTGATTCAGACATCGAGAATCAGGCGATCCCTGGCAGTTGCAACCGAGATAGAATTATCCGGGTTAGCCTCTGCCGCGGTTCGGGATCTCGTCGCCTCGATTTGGGGTGAGCATCCTCCGCCCGGCCTGTCGGATTTCATACTGGATCAATGCGATGGTATGCCGCTCTACGCGGAAGAACTGGCGAACTTCTTCCTGACAAGGCAACCTTTGGGCAAGGCCTTATCCGAATGGAAAGGCCTGCTGCTGGAAGGTGGTGTCACTTCGCTGAATGATCTGCTTTCCGCCAGACTCGCCGAGACCGGTCCCGCCCGACGGGTGGCGCAATTTGCGAGCGTCATCGGCCGCGAATTCAGCATCTCGCTGCTTACCTACCTTCTGGAAGGGGTCAGCCGGCAGACTGTCGACGTTGCCATCGAGCGGCTTCTTTCTCAGGGCATCATCGAGCGTTCTTCCGTCGCGCGTGGCTCCTTTCAGTTCCGGCATGTGCTCACTCAAGAAGCTGCCTATAGCAGCCTTCTCAAGAGCGACAGGCGCCGCATACACAGGCGGATCGCGGATCTCCTGATCGAAGAAGGAGAGCCAAGCCTGCCGGCTGCGATTGCTGCCTGGCAGTGTGCCGAAGCCGGCCTGCACGACGCCGCTGCCAGGTTTGCCTTGGCGGCGGCGGAAGCAAGCGTTCTTCGCTCCGCAATGCATGAGGCAAACGTGTCACTCGAACTCTGCGCGCGGGAGGTCGATAGCGTCTCCCACCGCCATCCCGATCGCACCGAGCTCGCACTCGGCCTGTTCGAACTTCAAGGCGTCGTGGCGACCGCACTTGAGGGAGAGGGCTCGGAGAGCGCGCGGCGGGTCTATTCCCGCGCAATGCAGCTTCTGAGGAAGCAATCGTCGGTCGTTCGGGTGAAACATTTCCCGGTCTACTGGGGCTGGTGGTTCACAGCGCCCAACATTCTGACACAACAGTCGCGCGCACGAATTCTGGTAGGCGACATGCAAACCGTCGAGGATCAGGAGACGAGACTTCAGTCCTATCATTGCGGATGGGCCACGAGCTTCCATGCCGGCGAGCACGACTTCTGTCTCGATTGTGTCGCCAAAGGCCTCGATCTTTATGATCCTGAGGGAGCCGTGAGAAATCGAGCCTTCTTCGGTGGACATGATGCCAAGGTATGTGGGTTGGGTGAGAGCGCTCTTTCCTACCTGCTTCTGAATGAGCCCGAGGCCAGTGAAAATGCGATCAAACAGTGCCTGGAATGGGCGACTTCGACTGATCACGCAGGCAGCATGGTTCATGCGCTTTATTACGCTATCGTCCTTCGTCGCTGCCAAGGCAGATATGACGATGTCCATGTCCTGGGCGAACAAATGCTATCGCTTGCCGAGCGACACGATCTCGCCGCAAGCCAAGCGCGTGCCAACATGTACTGCGGCTGGGCGGAACTGATGACGTCATCTACAGAACGCGGCGAAGAGCGCTTCCAGGGCGGCCTCCTGCTCCAGCAGCAATTGGGCACTGACGACAATTTTTCCATACACAGCGACATGCATGCGCAAGTGCTGCAGCGGCTCGGCAAGCCTGCGGAAGCTCTCGCAACCGTTCACAACGCGATCAACGTTGGCCGCAATAGCGGCCAGTCGTTCTGGCTCGCCGAACTGTATCACCTCAGCGCAAAACTGAGAGGTGATCTGAACGACGCTCCCTCATTGATAAAAAGAGACCTGACGAGGGCCATCCAGATTGCCGAAGGACAGAAAGCGGCCTGGCTGGCAGAAAGAGCAAGACGCGCCTTGGACGGACTGCCGAGGTTGTAGCCCCAAGACAGGAGGATGCGATGGACGAAGGGATGCTCGACAACATTTTCGATGCCCCTCTCCCCTCGCCGCCTGATCCCTGGCAGACGGTGCGGCGTATCCTCGCGCGTAAACATGAATACGGGATCACCAGGCTGGGTTCGGTCACGCAACTCGACTGGATCGGGATTCCCGTTGTCCAGGTCGTGCGGCCGCAGTCGCTTTCCGTCACGGTCAGCCAAGGGAAGGGTTTGACGTTTCCAGTTGCTGCGATATCGGGCCTGATGGAATCCCTGGAGGGATGGGCCTCGGAGCGGATTCCTCCGGACCGCGTCTTCACGGCGACCTTCCGCGAAATGAACGAACAGCAATACTGGTCGCAGCTTGGCGTTGATGTTGGCGTCGGGCGAGGCGATGAGCCGCTTTTCTGGATTGACGGGTTGGATCTCTTTTCGGGTCGGAAAACCTCTGTTCCGCTTGCGCTTGTGGACTCCGCCTACACCGTTCCATCGCCTCATCCACATTGGATACCCAGAGACACAACGGGTCTGGCAGCCGGCACGAGCCTTCAAAGCGCGGCAGTCCATGCCTGCCTGGAGATTCTGGAGCGGCAGGCTCGATGCACGGCAATGAAGACCCCGCATTTCTTTGACCGCTTTCAGATCGACTGCCGGTCAGTTCACGCGGGAAGCGCTGGTGAAATCATGCGACGATTATCCAAGGCGGGTTTTGTCGTGGGCATCTGGCAGATCCCGGCACCGCACGAGCTACCAATCTACTGGTGCCATATCATGGAAGATGCAAGTAGAGCCCCATTTGCGCCCTTGCCTGCTGAAGGCTTCGGCTGCGCCTTCAGCCACGATCGCGCTCTGACGAGCGCATTGCTTGAAGCTTGCCAATCTCGACTGGGAGTCATTTCAGCTGCGCGCGAAGATATCAGGACCGAACTTTATGGATATGCAGATGCCTCGGAGTTGGCCGCATGGCGCAGTCAACTCGCAAAGGGCGGCAGTCCATATGCCACCAAAGAATGTCCTCCCGCCAACGACCAATCCATCCGACCGATCATTGAGGCGTTGAAGCTGGCGGGCGCGCATGCGGCTATCCTTGTGGTTCTTCATTCGGATGATCGCGTTCCCCTTCATGTCGTTCGAGTAGTTGCTCCTCCACTGGAAACAAATCCGGAGGCAGACCTTGCGCGATGATGTCGTTGTTTTCCTTGGCCCCACTCTCTGCGAGACGGAAGCGCGGAGGCACCTGGAGGCGATTTATCTTCCTCCTGTCGGATGCGGGGACGTCGTTCGGGCCGTCGCGCGATACGCTCCCTCGGCGATTGTGCTGATCGACGGCGTATTCGCGCAGTCCCCGGCTGTTCGTCACCAGGAAATTCTGTGGGCGATGGCCCGAGGAGTCCGCATATACGGTGCGGCCAGCATAGGCGCGTTGCGCGCAGCGGAATTAGCGCCCCAAGGAATGATCGGGCATGGGCTGATCTACCGGTGGTACCGAAGGCAACCGCTCGCCGATGATGCCGACGTCACCGTGCCAATGGCGCCCGTTGAACTGGGATCACGCGCATTGGGTGACGCTCTCATAGATATCAGGCTCTCTCTGAGAAACGCGGAACGCGCTGGGGTCATCGAAAAATGGCTCAGGCATGACCTTGAGTCCCTGGCACGCTCGCTTCACTTCAGCGAAAGGTCGTTCCCCAAGCTCTTTGCGGCGGCAGAAAACAGTAGCCGCCCGATGGACCAACTCGGAGAACTAAAGGCGTGGCTGAAAGCTGGAGCTGTAAACCAGAAGCGAACCGATGCGGTAAATCTCCTGAAATACCTGGCCGACCAAAATATCGACAATCTAAACGAGCACTTTTCTTTTGAGTTTGAACTTACGGAATCGTTTGCCAACGACATGGAGTACTACAATCTGCTCGATAAACTATTGTCGAAAGGCGCGTAGTACTGGTATATTAGAAAATTCGCTTGGCGTGGGGCAATGAGCGGTGGGGGCAGCATTGGATGCCATCACACATCCGGAGGGCGCAGGCAACGGGGCAGCTTTAGGGCAGCCCTTGGGAGTACGTTTCCTTGTCTTTCCTCAGCCCCCCTTCATCCCCGGCTATGAAAAGCCCGAAGTGGTGTGGATTGGAGCTTCAGCGGGGCCGATCCTGGCGGGGCCATCAGACAGCCGAATGTATGTGGCAAGCCCCGTTGAACCAAAGTCTCCCTATGCCGCGCCATACATCCCTCCGTATTCCGGCCTTTTGCAGCCCCTTGTAGAGCCCGGCGCGGATGGTCATTTCGATCACATCGGGCCTGGTTCGCCGGCATTCCTTTCGACGCACAGTTTTGCCTGCGCGCACCGGGTTCTCGATATCTGTGAAAGCTATGTCGGGCGCTCGATCCCCTGGTTCTTCGAACCAACGCTGGAACGGTTGGAAATTGTTCCCCGCATTCCCCATTGGGAGAATGCACAATCCGGCTTTGGCTTTCTGGAATTGGGTGAAAGCGAGCCGGGAAACTCGACATCAAGTTTCGCGCTGAATTTTGACGCCGTTGCTCACGAAATGGGACATCTCATTCTGTTGAGCGAACTCGGAATCCTTGAGGGCGACGGACGGGACAGCGATTTCTTTTCCTATCATGAAGCAATAGCCGATTTCATATCGCTGCTGGGATTACTGCAATTCGACACCGCTCTCGATCGGCTCCTTCGCCGCACAAGCGGAAATCTGCTCTTGCACAATGAACTCGACAAATTTTCCGAACTCAGCGACGAGAAGCAATTGCGATCGTTCAATAACTCGCTTCGTATCGGCGATGTCGGCGGCGATGTTCACGACCAGTCAAAGCCGTTCGCGGCGGGCCTTTTTGATTGCCTGATCGAGGTCTTCCAGTCGCTGCAATTCGAACGCGGAACGTCGGACATCGATCCCAGGAAGTTCAGCGATCTGCGTCGGCAAATGGTGCCCGCGCTTATCGAAGAGGGGTTACGAGCGCCAAAGGCATCTTATGAATTGAAGCATTTCGCCACGAAGGCTGCCCTGCAGGAGGCACGGGACATCGTGGGCGAAGCCGTTGTGCGTTCCTGGAGGTACCTCGAGCCGGACAGTCTGACTTTTGAAGCCGCAGCAGCAGCCTTCCTCGAAGCTGCCAGCCGGGGGCGGGGCGTTGTTTACATTGACCAGCTTGAAGATTGCATGAGGTGGCGTGGAATTCTCTAACCAGACGACGGGAGGTATCGATGATAGATGACAACGTCCCCGCTCCAGCGACCGAGCGCTACGAAGCGGATGCCCTAATCCTTTATGGCGTCAAGCTCAACGACAGAAACGATTATGCTCGCTTCGATATCGGAGAGGGATCCCAAACCGATCTTCGAATGCAATTGTTCCATGGCGATGTCGGAAATACGTCCGGAGAATATTCCGTCGTTTTAGCCTATGGCTATGCTTTTGAAGGGCATTGCTACAGGTTCGATTCAAACCGGGTATTTCTCGTTACAGCTGATGCTCCCCGGGACGCTGTCGGATGTGGATTTGATGATCTTGGCTATAGGATGTGGAGGATCCGCGCGTCCGATATGTTGCTTGAGATATGCACAAGCTTCGGCGACGCAAAGACACTCATACTAGACGCCAATCTACCGGGAAAACGATCTCCAAGCTCTTACGCAATCACCCTTAGGATGGCACATCGTGACGGCCGTCTTACCCGCGACTAATCAAGCATTGATGGAGAGCATCATGGCATTCGAGGTCTACGTAAAAATGCCGGACAAATACGAGCAGCTATCGATCTTTGACGAGTATGCTTCAAGCCTGTGTGAAGACAAGATCGGGAAAATCAGCGGCCGAGCCGGTAAAGAAAGTGAAGAGTACAAATTCTCTGTCAAGGAAGACAAGAAGAGCACACCGCCCGGTTTGATCACGGTAACAGCAACAATTGTTATTGCCGCAGACCCAAAACGAACGGTGAAGGATACCCAAACGGTGACATACCACATCCCAAAAAGCGGTGAGCATTTTGAATTTCCGAAGCTGCCGGCGTAACCGCCGCCAACGCAATTCTCGAACATGAAACGTCCCCACCACAAAGGGGCCGCTTCACACAAAGAGCCC
>Ga0307515_10021234_pt1 | contig 11523 bp, 11 predicted proteins | sample 17_EM_MG_FD_194513 | JGI IMG/M metagenome (GOLD analysis project Ga0307515, IMG submission 194513) | Populus trichocarpa ectomycorrhiza microbial communities from riparian zone in the Pacific Northwest, United States - 17_EM | ecosystem: Host-associated > Plants > Roots > Unclassified | place... | reverse complement strand
TATTATTTTGATTATTTAAAAATAAAAAATTAACTCGAATTGATTTTGAAAAATACATGTAAAGCGACACAGATAGATTTTATAACTATGCAACAAGCTACTAGCAAGCTATGCACTGGATTTTTTAAAAAATCTACTAGTTTAGGTGGTAGTGTCGCCCCTTTTTTGAGTGGTTTCAAAAGCATTATTCTGCCTCAAAATTCCAAGTCAATCGGTAATCACTCTAGCACCTCCACGGTGCTCAAGAAATTGGCAGGGAACTAATCCGAATGTCAAGCACCATGATTGGCGGATTAGTGAAAGCATGTTTTTACTATTCTATTCCATCTCATGTCTTATTTGAAAAATTTCAATCATCTAATGATAGGAGCTATAATCATAGTTATCATCATGTCAATCCAAATTAATATCATCATGAATAAAAATAAAAATAATATCATATTAAATAAAAAAATCTCAAAATTAACTTGTTTAGATTTTGATTAAGTCATTCAAATCTAATCATGTTAATATTTCATCAAGGTTAAAATATCGTCTTTGAATCTTACGGTTAGTTTTACGGTTTAATAATTGATTTTTTTTAATGAATTTATATAATATGTTGAGCATGGATTCAAATTAATCTAATCTGATTAATTAACCCCATCAACATACATTGAGCACTTCTAGGTGCATTTTGTGTCGCACTGTGAGAGAGGGCGGATTGTGGGAATTTTGATATCCATAGCGATTAGTTTTCAAATACTTGACAAGCGCAGCCAATGACAAAGGATGATCGGAGATGTAGAGCCACTCTTTGGAAGGAAGTCGGAAACTTAGAGGAGTATTGACACATAGTAAACGGAAATCTGCGATGCCACAGTATTCAACACCAAGTTAATTCAAGAAACTTGGCATTTCAAACCCGACCTAACTTAGATTTCTAATGAACTGTACCAGATCTTGACTCGATAGGACTAGATCGCTAACACCAGATTATGGTGATTTCAATGACTGAGCACAGCTCACGAGTCATAACTGCATGCAACAGCACATACATTCATCTGAGAAAAATGGTCCATAGATGTACTTTGACAGGCTTTAAACATTTTCGCAGAAATGGCCTGAAAGCTTCAAGACGATTTGTGCGAAAGCTTGGGAAAGCCTTTGGATCAGTGACGTTGCGAGATTAGAAAAAGTAAAAGGCAGATCGGTTCAGAAAGGAACAAACAGATCACGTGCTCTCCCTCTCTCCTGTCAATAAGTTTCAGTGGGACTGATGGGAAGCAGGAGCACAGATGTTTGTGATGCCTTTTGTTGTCATGTTGTGCATTTTTAATTCAGGAATTCCTGTCAAGATTGAGCCATGGCCTAGAGGGTGTCTGACCTCTCTCTCCCAATATTTCTTCCATCTGCAGGTTCTGAGGAAGTCCTTCACTTTTTAAAGAAAAAAAAGAAAGAAAAGGAAAGTCGTCGTCGTCCGCTCCCAAGTCACACATCATCTTATGTCACCTCGAATATTAATTTCCCACCGTGTATAATCCTTCAGCTAATTAATATTTTTTAAAGGGTGTGTTTAGACGCGGTGTAATTTTATTTTTTTATATAAAAAGTATTGTTTTTTTTATATTTTCAGGTATTTAATGTATTAATGTTAAAAATAATTTTTAAAAATAAAAAATTTTATTTTAATATATCTTTAAATAAAAAAGTACCTTTCAACCATAAATCCACAATTAATGGCTGATTTGACCACCCAACCTCTTCCATGCCTCCCCTGGACAGATTGTAAAGCCTGAATTAAAGCTTGGAGGGCACAGACACGACGTTTTTCATTAGTATTGGAGAGGGGGGGAAATGCATTGTTATATAACCCGGTCTGGTTTTGTAGGTTAATTATGACTTATGGTTTGGTTAAGATAGATTAAAAACAATGTGGTTCTATTTTATTTGTTTTTAACCTTGAGCAACATATAAAAAAAATCTAAAATGATATTGTTTTATAATTATTATTTTTAAAAAATAAAAAATAAAATAAATTTGTTAGCCCACAAATCAACTCTAAATCCACTCGATCCTGTCTTGAAACCGAATCGCACTCGAGTCAGGTCTATAACAATGAAAAAAAAAGGAGCCATGTTGACCTGGGAGATTGGGGGATCCTTGATAGCACTTGAGCTTAGAAATAACAATTGTAATTTTTTTTTTTAGTTTAACGTGGGTGTCCGGGCCAGCTTGCACGCATCTCGACTAATCCCACGGGCCCTGAAGTTAACGACCATGTAAGCCTCTAGTGGCTATCATATGAGCAACCACAGAGCTCGAACCTGAGACCACAAAGAGGGCAAATCTCTTGATCACAGACTCTTATCACTGGGCACCACCTAGATGGTTAATAACAATTGTAATAGAAGTTAAGATGGATTCCACCAAGATATATAGGTGACATTAAATGAAATTCAAATTAAATTGCAACTAATTAAGTAGAATGCATTATGTTGGGTTTTAATTTAAATTGGTTTAATATTAACACGATTAAATTTAAATAACTTAGTGGATTGGCTCTTCCCGAATTGATTGGCCATAAATTAAAGCCGGTAATTTTTTTTTTAAAAAATAAATAATATCATTCTAATAAAAAAAATAATTGATTTTTGTTAACCTAGTTATTCATAAATTAACCTAATGACGCAAATCTTTTACCGAGTCAGACAGCTATGGTCTCCATCATCCCAGTGCCTCATCGATCTTTCCAATCTCCCCCCTGATCCATTCATGTTGATAAACATATACCATTAAGCTTTTCCAAGTCGGAATTGTTTTTACCACTATTTAAGGCCTGCAAGCAAGAAAAGGCCAACAGAATGGCCAACTCGGGTTCTTACAAGCCCAAACCTCGAATTGATTATAAAAGCCATTGCCGCCCCATGACCTCTCCTCAAGGGCAACAACCTCGGTGAGGCCAACAGCGAAGTGGATGCCCATTTTCATAACTGGGCTACTACATGTCCAAAACCAAGCCACTGGATAATCTTCCTTTCCACCCAGATACAACTCCACGCCACGCTACTGTTCAGCAAACAACTTGGACAACCAACAGTTAGGAGTAATATTCTGTCCCCCTCTTTGCAACTGGGACTTTAATTTTTTCGAAGATTCAACTAAATTATAAAGCAAGAAGCTTCGAAGGTAGAAAGCAAGAAAGGCCGTACTTTTTTAGGCCGAAGATATGCTTCGAGAATGTGGAGGGAAATCAGAGACAGAGAAGCGGGCAAAACCCGCCCCAATTCATTCAAGAACCGGGTCAGTTCCTCCAGGATCTCTAATCTTCAACTCTCCAATTACAAAGACGTTGTCTCCCCTCACAGAGGTTCCATCAACTCTCTTCAGGTACTTACCACACCCGAAATTTCTTTCTCTTTTTAACCAATTAATTTCTATGATATAGTGTTATTCTTGGAGGAAGCTGCTGCAGCATGTTTTTGTTTTGATAAATGAAAAATCAGGTTGATTTGACAGAGGGGAGATACTTATTATCCGGGGCATCAGATGCATCAGCTTCTGTTTTTGATATTCAACATGCCACGGATTTTGAAGGGGGAGGAGAAGGAGCTCTGATTGCCAAGCACAAGTCTTTAATTACTATTGACAAGCAACATCAAAATGGTCATAAATTTGCCATATCTTCTGCTATTTGGTATCCAATTGACACGGGCCTATTTGTTACTGGTTCTTATGATCATTATATTAAAGTTTGGGATACAAATTCCACCCAGGTATATTGTGCTAGTGCCAAACGCTTGAGCTTGATTGTTTTTGTTATGATTATGAGGTTTTGAATTGTTGTATTTGATGTTGGTATAGATGGTTATCAATTTCAAATTGCCTGGAAAGGTGTATAGAACTGCAATGTCTCCGTTGGCAACTTCTCATATGTTAATAGCCGCTGGAACTGAAGATGTTCAAGTTCGACTCTGTGATATTGCTTCGGGGGCATTTGCGCATACGCTATCTGGTCATCGTGGTATGTTTACCAGTTTATGGTTTGTGATTTGTCTGGTTTTTTTATGTATCTGTGCTGTATGAATTCAATTTATTTTGATTATGTCATGCATACTTTATGTGCTTCTTTGTTATTTTCCTTAATGGCAGATGGTGTTATGACAGTGGAATGGTCTACTTCAAGTGAATGGGTTCTGGTTACTGGGGGATGTGACGGTGCCATACGGTTTTGGGATATCAGGCGTGCTGGATGTTTTCTTGTTTTGGATCAGTCCCAGTCTCAGCTTGGCAGACGGCCACCTGTGCTTGCACGATCTGCCGTGAGTAAGGTTGTTTTCTTGTGCTCTTCTTTAGATTCTCCAAAAACAAATCCTTAGTTGACAAAGCTTTTTCATGCTGCAAGCTATCGTCCACTCAACTTCATTAATATTTCTTTCCATATGTTCTGGACACTCACGTCGCGCTACCAAGAAAACTCAATACAGGGTTGTAATTCTTGCACGTGTTCTGATTGTCGATGAAGCGTTTTCTCGTCTTTTCTTCTCTTTTTCCCCATCTGTAAATAATTGTTTGCAACAGGAAAACCCTTTGACTAATGTCTCTGCCTGTTCTTCTATTAACAATATCTTGGTGTTATCACTCAGGTTTCAACTTCAAAGGCACTATCTAAAGGCCAAAATCTCCTTGGAAAACCAAGGATGCCTCAAAAGAAATCTGGTGGTGGGAATGGAATAAAGCATTCACCTCTTGGTCAAGTTCCAGCCAAGGGATATCTAAAGCAACGATTACATCCAGGGATGTTGTCAAGTCAGGATCGTGCCACTGCACATTATGGTGCTGTTACTGGTTTAAAAATAACTGAAGATGGCATGTATCTTCTAAGTGCAGGTTGAGTTGTGTTATTTACCTAAAGTTAATAACAGACCATTTTGTGATATGGTTTTATTTTTTAAAAGTGAGAGTTTACATTAAATTTGAACTTGTACATGTTGAGTATAAGGTAGCTTGCAAACGTTGATATATTTGTGGGATTTGGTTATAGCTTGTACTACTAATGGGCTGCTTGAAAATTAAGATCCGTGTAGAACTCATGCTTCATGAAATTTGAACCTGTACATGTTGAGTATAAGGCAGCTTGCTTCATGAAATTTGAACCTGTACATGTTGAGTATAAGGTAGCTTGCATTCGTTGATATAATTGTGGGATTTGGTTATAACTTGTACTGCTAATTGGCTGCTTGAAATTTGAGAAAGATCCACGTAGAACTCATGCCTTGATTATGATGCTGCAGATAGGAGATATAAAGTCATGGGTCTAATAATTTGTCCAATAGAAGTTGTCCAAATCAGGGAATTGAGCAATATTGTTTGTGTCATAATGACTGCCCCTTCAAGATTTCCTCAAGTTGTCTAAAGTATTTTAACATATCTGTTTTGATGGGTGGCTGAAGAAGGTGTTTGTGTTTACTCAATGAGCTAAAATAGGATGCATCTTCTTGAAAGTCACTGAAGAAGTTTCTTTGGAAAATGATCTTAGTATTTGCAAAATTATTAAACTAAAAAAATTTCTGCGAACGAGTTATTAAGGATCAATTAAGGCTCCTTTACCCATGCTGGACATTTTATTAATACTGGTAACCAATCACTCTTATGAGTTTTTTTTTTTTTTCTTATGTACATGTCAAGTTATCTTTTTTCTTTTAATTATTATCTGACTCCATCTTTCTCTCCATGATGCTTCTGGATTGCAGGATCAGATTCAAGAATAAGGTTGTGGGATGTCGAATCAGGCCGCAATACCCTTGTGAACTTTGAAACTGCACGCTTACAAACTAGCAAGCCAATTCAGTTGGCCACAGCTCAGGATTCAAATCTCGTTTTTGTTCCATGCATGACCTCTGTGAAAGTAAACATTCCTGATGTACCTTGTGTTTTCTATTTAATTGTGAATGTGAATGTGACGCTGCCCTTTATTGAAACCTAATATATTCCGTTGAATTTTTTAGGCATTTGATGTTTGGTCGGGTAAGACGTATGTGACATTTCGTGGCCATTACGAGCATGTGAACTGTTGCTGGTTTAGTTCTCAAGATCAGGTTTCATCCTATTCTTGTACATTTTCCCAAGGTTTTTCTAGTTATCACTTTATCAGCTTAATTATCATGCTACCAGTTAGATTTTTCATGCAGTCATAGTATCCAGAAGTCAAAATGAGTAGTTTAAGCATTACATGTTCCAAGTATTCTGAGACTAGGGAGAGACTTGTGCGTGCTCATATCAGGTTAGCAGGGTTTCTAATATTGGAGAACGACAAGGTAGTGATAGACTGCATAAGATTGTAGCACAGCTCTCTCTTAAAAAATAGAAAAACAAAATTTCATCTGGAAACATGGAATGTGTTGATACCTGATTTCTCGCTTGCTATTAAAACTTTGAAAAAACTTCATGTGCCTTGCATTCCTAGTACAATACAATGCTGCAGGATCTTGTTGGATTTTACATGTAAGAAATGCACTTCACTGGTCATTTATATATTACAACAGCACCTACTTGATTGGTGATTCATTGTTCCAGGAACTGTACACAGGTGGCAATGATAGACAAATTCTAGTTTGGTCCCCGGCCAGATTGATTCCCAACGAGGTTATAGACCTTCTGAACTGATTTAGTTTGTATGGATTAAGTTATCAACTATTGCTTCAGATCAAGGGTTATATTGATATTAAGCATTTGTTGCTGCTTTCTCACTGAGTTTTGACATGGACATGCAGGATGCAAGTCCAGCTGAGGATCAAGATAACTGGAGCGATTGACATCTGCTGCTGCATCGATTTGTACTGGATATCTGACCTTTATGTATTTTGCACGTGCCCTAGTTTATCTTCCTCTAGTGACTTTTCTTTTGTTTCGTTAGTACCTTCTTTAGTGGCTTTGTATATTGACTCCTGAGTTAAAATTGTACATGAATTGAGGAACAGTTGAAACAATAGAAACTTATACCCTAGTTATGAGACTTGGCTGGCAGGTCTCGGCTCGGTCTTGGCTCTGGTAGCAGCGCATGGCCCATTGTCAAACACAGTAGATATGCATATGGCCGAGTGGACGGTCCCATTTTTAGGAGAGAAAAAGGAAGGTCATGAAGATGGGTGAAAGCGTCAAGGAGTGTCCTCGCTAATATGGTCAATAGTAGGTGCTCTTCTTTATCTACAAATGCTCAATCTGTAAGCAAAGAGTGGACCGATTCTATCTGCAAAATTAGAGAGCCAACTTGCCAGTAAAACACCCACTTGTTGGTTCAACCAATCCTTTACCACTGTGCTTCAAATTGATCAGAACAACGACTATGAACAGCTTAGTTTGTCAATGGGTTTTATCCCTGTCTGTTTTTAGTCTATGGCTTTTACTCTTCTCTTTCTTGCCTGCCGAAGCAGCCAAAGACACTAATTGAACACGCCACGCGCACATCTAGAAGACAGCTTTTATGAGCTTTTGGAAGTCCCTATACTATTGGTTTTAGCTCAATAAGGTCCTACAGTTTTGAAATCTCTCCCTTATATTAGTCGCTCGCCATCAATCAATGGTGTTATTTAATCATTTAGGTGTATTGTTTGATTTAGAATATAATTTTATATATTTGAAAAAAATTAAGAAATAAGAAATAGACGAAGAATAATAAAAAAAAAGCTTTAATCATCAAATATATATATAAAGAAACCAAATAAAAAAGCAAGTCCATAGATTTTTTTTCTTTACTTGATGTATAATTACATCTTTATTTATTATAAATTTATATAAAAAAATAATTATTAAATTGAGTGGAAGGAAATAAAAAAAATAATTAAATAAAAAAAATAATCATCGCTGCTACAATCTGCATTATCACACCTCCATCTCCATAACAAAATTTAAAATTTTAGTTTGAAAAAAAATAAGAAACTCAATTAAATCCTAAATAAATTTTCAAACACTAGCACAACGATAGTAGATCTCTTCATTATCGAACCACCATCTCTATAAAAGATCAAATAGAAAAATAACTAAAAACTACATAATGAATTTGAGTTTTTTAAATCAAAGACATAAGAATCTGTGTTCTTGGTTTGTAATAGTCTGGTTTGCATGAAAAATATGGATACAAAAATCTATATATGTTTTTTTATTACTTTTTTAATGTAAATTGATTATACTATTAATGTTATGTTTTTATTAGTTTAATCTTATAATTGCATGTGAGAGGAAAGAATCATTGGTAAGACATAATTTTTAAGATTTTGTTGTTATGCTTTATTATAATTATATATATTCATTTCTTATTTTTATGAATTTTTTCAAGTATCAAATATTATATTTCAAATTGAATGGGTAAATAACGTTGTTAATGACAGAGACTAAAGATATGAACAAAGAAATAGTAAAAGGATTAGATTAAAAAGAAAATTTAGAAAAATGAGGGATCTCATTGACAGTACAGAGACCTCGGAGCACACTAACCTGCTTATGTACCTGTCTTTAACCCACGTTTTAGTTCAGAAGGCCAAAACAGCTGGGATTAGGTTGCTAGCTACCTCTGGTAAAGATCTGACACCAGCCCATGATGCCAAAGAGTCTACAGTCTCCATCAAGATTACCAGAGATGGATCCAGCAATCTGGAGCCGTCTACCGGAGGAGCTACTGGAGCATGTTCTATCTTTCTTACCTTTAAAAATGTTCTTGAATTTGAGATCAACTAGTAAGCATTTCAAGTCTCTTCTGTTTTCTCCCTCTTTCATGTCCAAACACACAGCTTCTGGCTCTCCTTTCTCTTCTTTTCTCTTGCTTTCTCACCCTCAGTTTTTCCAGCAATTCCCTCTGTATGATTCTATTGTTGGCTCCTGGCGCAACTTAGCTTTATCACTCTCTCTTTTGTTACCTGGTACTGGTTCTAATGCTTCACCATCTTGTACACTTCTTTCATCATCTAACGGGCTCATTTGTTTCTCTCTTCCTAGTTCATGTTCATTACTTGTGTGCAACTTCATGGCTAAATCTTCAAGGATTGTGGAATTCCCAAGTCATCCTTTTACTTTTGAGTCATTTGTTTTCGTGTCCATGTCATTTGGGTACAAGATTTTTGTGCTATGTTCGAAGTTCTCTTCAAATTCTGTTTTTGTTTATGATTCAAAAGTCCACTCTTGGCAAAAGTTCGATCGCTTTGAGCCAATTTTAGGTGACAATTATCGTCAAGAAGGCGTGTTCTTTAATGGGTCGTTGTATTTTACCACCTCAGAGCCATTTTCTATAGTGTGCTTTGATTTGGAGAGTGGAAGGTGGGGGCGATTAGACAATGAATTGCCAGGGGACGTTACATTTGTTAGGTTGGTGAGTGATGGTGAGAAGAAGCTCTATTTGATTGGTGGAGTTGGGAGAAATGGGATTTCAAGAAGCATGAAATTGTGGGAATTGGATGGTGAAAGGAATTGGATCGAAGTAGAAAGTTTGCCTGAAATGATGTGTAAGAAGTTTTTATCAGTTTGTTACCACAACTACGAGCGTGTTTACTGCTTTTTGCATGAGGGGATGATCTGTATTTGCTGCTATACATGGCCAGAGATATTGTATTACAAGGTGTCAAGGAGGACTTGGCATTGGCTCCCTAAATGCCCTTCATTGCCTGAGAAGTGGAGCTGTGGCTTCAGGTGGTTTTCTTTTGTTCCAGAGCTGTATGCTCTAGTTTGAAGCATTTGTCGGTGTTTCTTTGTCTCTGTGTGAGGCTCTTCTTCTTCTTTTTTAATCTTTCTGGAATTGTATTTTCTTTTATTACTTGTCAGATCCTGCTTGTGTGTACATAAAGTTTGTGCCAATGAGACTTGTTCTGTTGGGATTTTGTTCTTGTTTCTGCTCAGGAATCTGATTTTTGGATTGGATTGTTGTTAAATGGCTGTTATTGATACTGGCTATTAAGTTCGTTAAAACCTGTGTGGGATAACGATTATAATAAGTGTACAAGAGCTTGCTTAGCCAGGCACTAACGTTGCCCAACTACATTGTACAGCAGTTAAAGTCGGCTACGGGCATTTGCTGCCCACATTTGAAGCACCGGGCTTTCCTTGCTACCTAGTGCTCATATGATAATGCGACCTAGTGCCCATATTTAGAAAAGGGTTTAGGTTATTGGTAATCACTGGATTACCTGTTTTTATTGAAATAATAATGTTTTGTTTAATAACTATGAGCCGAAGTAATACTCACTTGAAACAGCTAATTTTGTCATCAAAATGGAGTTATTGTTTTGGTGTTTTGTTGATGATTTCAGGCATAGATTCAACCTTGAAATGTTGAGTTATTGTTTTACTGTTTTATGCGATTGGCGTTGGTGATTGTGCTACTCGTGCCTTGGAAAATTCCAAGGATGAAGACATCTAGATATCAAGAGAGTTCAAAATATCTTTTGTTTTTTTGTTGCATTTTCAATCATAGTTTCACCATGTCTCAACTGTGCATAGACGGCTGCAACTGTCTGCACTTGAAGGACCACTGAGATTTTAAAACCTTAAAATCGTGTGAAGCACCATTTTGTCAACGAGGTTTTTGTCAGGACCCAGTCTAATAAAACAAGAAACACTGTGCAGTCTGTCATAGTCATTGGAATTATTTTTATATCTGCCAAAATCACTGCCATCCATGGAGCCGATAATTGTTTTTTGAAAGTACTTATTCCTCTCTCCCTAATTTAATGTCAGATCCCTCGAGACATTTATCTGGGAATTATTAGAAGCGAGTAAAGGACAGAACTTACAAGTCAAAGCAAGATATTATATTGGTGTGCATACTTGTTCAACTCAGCAATAAATTCAAGACTTAAAAGCTTATATAATTCTAGTTGAATTAAATTAAATATCAATTTAATAAAAGTTGATTAACGTGATCATAAAAAAAAGAATAAAACGATATTATTTTATAAAATCTGATTGCATAAGTTGATTTAATGACTTGCAAGTTAATCCATCCAATAATCTTAGGTTCTTCTGGGTGAGTTCTGAAATTGAGTATGAAAATTAAGTTGGTGTGATGTCGTCGATGCGGATGAGATGAAGCAAATAATTGTATTTTAAAAGTACTTTATTCCAATCTGCATAATTTAATGATAGATCACTAGAGACGCCTATCCAGGCATTATTGGAAGCAAGTAAAGGAGAGAACTCGAATTTAAAACAAGATATTATATTGATGTGCGTTCTTGTTAAACTCAGCAAGATACTCAAGACTTGAAGTTTGATATAATTCGAGTTGAGCTAAATTAGATGATAATTTAATAAAATTTAATCGTACAAACAATTAAGTTTATTTCAAATTTAATTGGATCAACGTAAAAAAAACAATATTTTTTAATAAAAATAATTAATTTATATTGATTCAATCACTTGTAAATTAACTTGTATAGTAACCAAAGGTTTTTTTTTTTTAATCAACCCTCAAATCAAATCTGAAAACTATGATGATAAGTTGTCTCGGTGCAGACGAGATGACCAAAAAATTGACCATAACGATATTACATCAGTATT
>Ga0307515_10021233_pt1 | contig 11523 bp, 8 predicted proteins | sample 17_EM_MG_FD_194513 | JGI IMG/M metagenome (GOLD analysis project Ga0307515, IMG submission 194513) | Populus trichocarpa ectomycorrhiza microbial communities from riparian zone in the Pacific Northwest, United States - 17_EM | ecosystem: Host-associated > Plants > Roots > Unclassified | place... | reverse complement strand
TTGAAATACTTAAAAAGTAAATTAAGGAACTTAAATGGCATTTCATATTAAATCCAGCTCTAATTGGAAGGAAGGTTGATTTGGTATCCAGTCTTTAAAAAACCTGACTAAGGTAAGTTTTTTTTTTTTTAATCGAGTGGATGTGATCAACACATTAAATAATCAAATTAGGTTAAGTTGTCCAATCTTATCTGAGTTGAAATTAAATAAAATTTTAAATTTAGATGACAAAAATTTAATTATGTGCCAACCACTTTCCAACTCTCTTCGCTATAAAATAAAAATATAAAAAATAAAAAAATTTAAAAAATTATTCAGATATTTTCTAATTAGAACATTTTATAAATAATATTAGATAAAAAACTATATAAATAGATTTAATCTTTTTTTTTTCAGTTTTAGACCCAATTGATTCATCTAAAAGTTAAAATTCCTCTATATCGGATCTTAGATAACTTAGAGTATGTTTAAAAGTGTGGTTTCAGTTGTTTTTTAAAGTGTTTTTTACTTAGAAATATATTAAAATAATATATTTTTATAAAATTATTTTTAATATAATCACACTAAAATAATAAAAACAAAATCTTTTAAGGATGAGGAGCCCAACGTGTTGGGTTTCACTTAGCTTGTACTCACTGACTAATTTATTAAGTTTGTGCCTTTAGTTTTAGTTCTTAGCTAAACTATTAATTAATCCCAACCCTAACACCAGCGTCGAAAGATTTTTTTGGTTTTTGCCTATGTAAGCAGAAGGACATTGTAGTAATTTGAAACATCACAAAGTCCCACTCTTCTTCTTGCTCTTAACACCTATTTATACCCTATATTTTTTGTTTTCCTCCCATATACCTTCCCTTTCCCAGAGGCTTACTAAACTATAAATCAATATCAATCCAAACACGGCCCTAGGGTTTTCTCCACCTCACCCCCTCAAAAACCCTAGCTCAAACCCGCACCACTGGCACACGTAATCATAAAAGATCTCTTAAATCACCATCAGGTAAGCCACTTCTGATAACCCTTTAAAGAAAAAGGCTCAGACTTTAGTATTGGGCTCTCTTTAGAACTCCCAGAACCCTAAAAAAGCAATCAAATTCTGCTGGGTTTTGATTCTTGAACCGTTTTTAATCATGGATGATGTTGAAAAAGCGATACTTATAAGTTTTGAAGAATCGGGCGCTATAGATTCAGCTCTAAAATCACAAGCACTCTCTTTCTGTCAGCAAATTAAGGAAACCCCAACTGTATGCCGTATTTGCATTGAGAAGTTATGTTTTTGCAACCTCGTTCAGGTTCAATTTTGGTGTTTGCAGACTTTACATGAGGTTATTAGGGTTAAATATGCTATGTTGAGCTTAGAAGAGAAGGATTTCATTAGGAAATCTGTGTTTTCTATGTGTTGTTTTGAGGTTATTGATGATAAGAATAACAATGCTGTTAGGATTTTAGAGGGTGCCCCTGCATTTATAAAGAATAAGCTTGCGCAGGTTTTTGTCACTTTGGTTTATTTTGATTACCCTTTAATTTGGTCTTCGGTGTTTGTTGATTTTTTGCCTCATTTGAGGAAAGGGGCGGTGGTTATTGATATGTTCTGTAGGATTTTGAATGCTTTGGATGATGAATTGATTAGTTTAGATTACCCACGGACACCCGAGGAGATGGGGGTTGCGGGGCGGGTTAAGGATGCTATAAGGCAGCAATGCATAGCGCAGATAGTGAATGTTTGGTATGAAATTGTTTCTATGTATCGGAATTCTGATCTGGACCTTTGCTCTAGTGTGTTAGAATCAATGAGGAGGTATATTTCATGGATTGATATTGGGTTGATTGTGAATGATGCATTCATTCCATTATTATTTCAGCTGATTTTAGTTAGTGGGGGATCTGAGCAACTTCAGGGTGCTGCCGCGGGGTGTGTTTTGGCAGTGGTTTCCAAGCGGATGGATCATCAATCAAAGTTAGCAATATTGCAGAATCTTCAGATAAATAGGGTTTTTGGGTTGGTAACTGGAGATATTGACTCAGAGTTGGTGTCAAAAGTAGCTGCATTGATTACAGGGTATGCCGTTGAGGTTTTGGAGTGTTATAAACGGGTGAATACGGAAGATGCTAAGGGTGTTTCTCTGGAGCTTTTGAATGAAGTTTTGCCATCTGTTTTTTATGTAATGCAGAACTGTGAGGTGGACAACACATTTAGTATTGTGCAGTTTCTCTCTTGTTATGTTACCACTATGAAGAGCCTTTCTCCATTGAGAGAGAAACAACTGCATCATGTGGGGAAGATGTTGGAAGTTCTTTGTGCACAAATTCGTTACGATCCTATCTACCGTGAAAATCTTGATATGCTGGATAAGATTGGGAGAGAGGAGGAAGAAAAGATGGTGGAATTTAGAAAGGACCTATTTGTGTTGTTACGTAGCGTGGCTCGCGTGGCACCGGATGTTACTCAAATGTTTATCAGAAACTCTTTAGTCAGTTGTATCTCATCTGTGTCAGAAAGAAATGTTGAAGAGGTAGAAGCTTCTCTTTCTCTTTTGTATGCACTTGGAGAGTCATTAAGTGATGAAGCCATAAAAACTGGAAGCGGACTGTTGGGCGAATTGGTGCCAACCCTCATTTCGACTAGGTTTCAGTGCCATTTTAATAGGTTAGTTGCACTTGTGTATTTGGAGACTATAACTAGATATATCAAGTTTGTCCAGGAGCATACCGAGTATGTCCCCATGGTTTTGACTGCATTTCTGGATGAGAGAGGAATTCACCACCCAAACTTCCATGTGAGGCGTAGAGCTAGTTATCTGTTCATGAGGGTTGTGAAATTGCTAAAAGCAAAGCTTGTTCCTTTCATAGAGTCAATTTTGCAGGTAGTAAGCAAACCATCTTCTTGTTTTATGGCAATCAATTGTCTATAAAACTTGTTCTTATAGATATTATTCAATTTTGATATCTTGATATTCTTTGAATTGACAGAGCCTCCAAGATACAGTAACTCGGTTTACATCTCTGAATCATACATCAAATGATTTTTTAGGATCTGAAGATGGTAGCCACATCTTTGAGGTACTCCAACCATGCTTTGTGTTCTCTTCTTAAATTCTCTCAACTTTTGGTTTTGAATACACATACATGTTCAGACATGCATTGCATATCGACATACAGGTAAATATATTTTTTTAGTTTGTATGAAATTTCCAGTGTGATGGTTCCTTGGTTTCTTCTGATATATGTGGATACAATTTACAGGCAATTGGTCTCTTAATTGGGATGGAAGATGTACCATCTGAAAAGCAATCTGATTATCTATCTTCACTGCTCACCCCTCTTTGCCATCAGGTTATGGTTAAATTTGAAGTTTCCTAAAACATTTATTTACCTTTCCTTTCCCCTGCTCATTTTTTGAAGTGGGTTTACTTATACTTATCTAAAACTGTTGTTAGAATGTCTTCTGAAGAGCTTCCTCGAACGTGCATCCTATGCCTAATGGCATTTTTACTGATTTTCTTATACATGCTTCTGAAGTATTCTTGTTTGATCCAGGTGGAAACATTACTCATAAATGCCAATGCACTGAGTCCGGAAGAATCTCCAGCGAAAATTGCTAATATTCAGCAAGTAATCATGGCAATTAATGCACTCAGCAAGGTTCTTTTTTCCCTTTGGCTTTCTAAATTCTATTTCATGCTCAGTTTTCCCTTCATTAAGAAAATGTTTTTATTTCATGTTACTTTGTTGTTGGCGATGGGGTGGATATTCTTTAATCACTTGTAATTAATTGACAACACTTAATCACATGAAATTTTTGCACATTAGGCTTCCTCATTTTGGTGATTATATTTTTTGTCATTGCACTAGGATACAAACTTAGCATGTTTCTCTTGACAGAATTTTGTGATTCTTTGTTGGAATCTTAATTTCAAAGAGATGCAATGTCTCAAGAAAATTTCCTTTTCTGACACAGGGTTTTAGTGAGCGTCTGGTAACCGCGAGTCGCCCTGCAATAGGTGTCATGTTTAAGAAGGTGGGTATTTCAGATCTTTTGTTTTTGTTTCTTGAGCCACATGCTATCTCTGGGTTGGTCACCTTTTGCAAAATCCAGTGAGTTCATGAACCCCTTTGTACGATTTAACATGATTGTCTTCATCATTTTTATGATTAAGTACTTTTAAGTCAGGGATGATATCTTGCTTATGGCTGTGTTGATATATTTTTCCTCCATGCCTCAGCATGGTGGATTGCTTGCATAATTATTCATTTACCTCCTATACTGGTGGGATGACAGTTTTGCTGCGCTACAATCCATCATCTGTTTCATTCCTTTGTTCTTTGAATTCCTAATTTAGGTCTTCTACATTTTTAATTATTGCAATATTGATGGTGATAAATTGAGAATGAAATGTTGCTTTGCATACTGATAGATGCTAGGATATGCTAGACACAACTGTAGAAAAAGCTAGAACAGAAATTCTGTCATTGCTTCTCTTTTCTTTGTGATGAGGTTTTATTTTCTCTTTGTGATCCAGACATTGGATGTTCTCCTCCAAATACTTGTTGTTTTTCCAAAGATAGAGCCTTTACGGAACAAGGTAAGAATGGGATACGAGGCCATGGAAGTACTTTAATTTGATATTTTGTTGGCTTTGCATATTGCCTAAAGCTAGCATTCATTGTATTCAGGTTACGTCCTTCATTCATCGTATGGTAGATACTTTAGGTGCATCTGTATTTCCATTCCTTCCCAAGGCATTGGGACAATTGCTTGCAGAAAGTGAGGTAAAATAAACAATTCCCATTTTACCAGTCTACAATCTCCACTCTTACATCTAATATTGATGGTTTTTTTTCCTGTTTTGTTGATTACCATTATTTTTATTTTTATGTAATCCTGAGTGCTCTTTGGATGGAATGAGATTTGATTATTTTCCTGGCTTATTTGTTCTATGGTTGATGTCCTGGGGCAGGAGCAATACCTGATTGTGAGCCCACATCAAGTTTAGGAGGGGGATGAGTTTTATTGGGGTTTTTTACATGCAGATCTGTTATGGTCATTCCCTAGGACTGTGTGGAATGTTATTCAAGAAATAGAAAATCTCCATATATTTTTTATTCTTGTCACTTTAAGTTTTACCAATTGACAACTGGAATTGCTATATGTCAAGATATTTGACCCATTAAGAAGGAATTTGGCCTTGCTTTACTGAACTAGTAGGACAATAATGATTTTGATAATATCAGGTACAAGTTGGTGCAGGACTGGTTTGAGTTTTTATTGTACAAGTGTTTTATGTTGGGTTTGGGCTTGGACATTCTGGGAATGAAATGTCTAGATTAAAGAAGATAGGGATTGGGGTTTGGAAATTGAGTTGGAATGAGTGAAAAACTAATGGTGTCATTGCTAAAAATATGGCAATTGTACTTATTGAAATACTACATAGCTATACAGAGAGAGGGGGGCTAGTGTTCCACAGCGAGAGATTAATAGATATTCCCAGTGTGATGCTCTATCACTCATGCAAAAGTGAGATCCATAGTTATCATGGTGCATCCTACTTTTATACGAGTAGAAAGCACTATATCAGGAGTACCTAATAATTTCCTAGTGCAATAAAGACTTAGGTTCCTAAATAAGTGAACACTACTGTTCAATCTAGGAAAAGAGAACCTAAACAAGAAGCTATAAATATTTTTAAAGATAACTAAAATAAAAATCTTGACCTATGAATATTCTAGGAAATCTAAAATTATCAAAATACCCCTGCAAATCTGAAATTACAAGATATTCCTGAGTTATGGAATCAAACAAAACCACATAAAGGTAATTTGTTCATTTCCCACAACACAAGCTGCTGCATTTTGGGGAAATTTATGTTTTGTAGCAGTAGTTAGGATGTTAATTTACTCTCTACTTTCAGCCTGCACGAGTATGGTAGAGTGACAAAAGGAAATGATCCCATCATGTAACTTTGATTGAAAGCATTAAATGGTTAAAGTTTAGTTTGTTGGGCTCCCCTGGATGTGAGACAGCAGTTATTTTTTGTTACAAGGGTTCTAGCTTGCTTTGTCCTTTCAGCAATTCCTTAAAGGTTTAGCCATGGCTGCGTGTTCTTTGATGGTGTGTTCAGATAAAAGTTACACAATTAAACCTTTCTGATAAAAGTTACACAATCAAACCTTTCTTGCCATCCCCAAGGATGCTAATATGTTCGAGCACTTGTAATCTTGTGCTGGAATGAAATGTTAGCTTTCTCCTTGTGCAACGGCAGAGCCTGAACAATTTTTGTGGTCGTTGTGCATTTTATCATTTTTAAACAAAACATGCATTTTTTCATATTAGGTTTTAGCACATTTTTTTTCTTTATCATATGTACTAGTACATTCTTAAAACCAAAAAAAGAAAAAGAAGAGAGAATAAATATATAAAAGAATAATGAATTTCTTGTTTGATTTAGAGCAACATTTGGAAGTGGAACCTCATATAAGTAAGTGATTGAAAATAACACATTAGATGGTGGTTGAAAGAAAAAAAGAAAAGAAAAAAGAAACGAGTAATAGAACTTTTGGGGAAAAAGTAGTTTTTATTTCAGGTAAGTTTTACCGAGAAAGTTGAAAAGGAAAGTTTAAGCATAATCAACTAGATTTTTTCTTAACACCATAAACAGAAATAATTTCTCAAAAAGAAAAGAACGTAAGAGATATAAGAATATTATTTTCAATATTGAAAGAGAAACCTTGTGGTGAGAGAGAAAATATGAAAGGTGTGGACGGATAATATTGCATTTTCACTATTTTTGCACCAGTTTTAATAATGGCTCATTGCTGTATGCTATGAAAAAAATCTCCTCTTATAATCTGAAAAAAAAGAAGGTGCTTTCATAATGGTTTAACAGTTCTAAACACGTGTAAGCAGACCCCTTATTTCTTGCTGCAAGTTCCTTTTTCTTAGGCGCTTGTTGTTATTCTGGTTTCTAGTCACAGTTTTTCTTGTACATGAACTGTAAAAAACCACCATTTGGCTTTTTAGTGCTTGCCTTCGGAATTTACTCAGATTCAACTTCTTTATGATAACATTAGACAAAAGTGATGGTTTTTTCCCAGATTTGATGTGGGAAAGCTTTAAGGAACTCTACATGGACATCTTTTGGAACCATGTAAACCACATGAAAATGTTCATTGCATTAAATTGATTTGCATTTTCTCTTGTGACATGAATGCCTGATTCTAGATTTTGTTTTATTGTAGCCAAAGGAAATGGTTGGTTTTCTTGTTCTACTCAATCAGCTTATATGCAAATTCAGCACCTCGGTGCATGACATAGTGGAGGAAGTTTTTCCTGCTATTGCTGGTAGAATATTTAGTCTTATCCCAACTGAACCATTTCCTTTAGGACATGGAACCAATTCTGAGGTATGGAAATTCTATCTATAGATATTTATCAATCCCTTGGGTGTAGTTAACATTCTCCTTCCAAGGGTCTCTCTTTAAAGCAAATGATGAATGTATTTTTAGCTTCATTATATTAATTTTCCAGACATTGTTCAAGTTTTGGTTCTTAGAGTTTAAATGTTATCTTATGTGTGCCTGGATGGTAACTTTCCTGTCTGTTGCAAGAGTATAAATTTGTGTGAAATTATGCTGCTATCCAATATTACTTCTACTTTTGTTTGCATCACATTGTTTCATGTACTATTTCATCACGGTGAAAACATGCTCGATGGTGAAGTCGTCATAATAGTTGGCAATTCAATTTTTTTCATCACAGTGAAAGCATGCTCAATGCACTTTGCAAATCTTGATTGACATACTATTTCAAATAAACTGAAAGTTGGTTTTCATTTAAAGTATCCTAGGCAAAATTCTTTATCTAAAGGTGATGCTCTGAACTATCTTGAATAAGGACCTGTTGACTTGGTTTGCAGGAAATTCGTGAATTACAAGAACTCCAAAAAACATTGTACACATTTCTTCATGTGATAACTACACATGATCTATCTTCAGTCTTCCTTTCACCTAAGAGTAGAGACTACTTGGATAAGATGATGCAGTTGCTACTTCAGTCAGCTTGCCATCACGAGGATATTCTTGTGAGGAAGGTGCGTCTGATACATCATTTTGTCCATTGAAGGTTTGGATTGTTGATGTATTTGCACTGTCGTGAACTCAAGGTATCATTTTATCCCTCTGTAATTCAGGCATGTGTGCAGATATTCATTAGATTAATTAAAGACTGGTGTACAAGACCTGATGTTGAAGCAAAGGTTTGTCATCCCCCCACAAAGATCCTGTTCTTAGTGGCTTTTATGTTGAGGATTTTTTTTCTTTGCTCTAATGGAATTGAATATTCAGGTACCTGGTTTCCGAAGCTTTATAATCGATGGCTTTGCTAAGAACTGTTGTTTCTACAGCGCACTTGACAAATCCTTTGAGTTTCATGATGCAAACACTGTAAGAACTGTACAATAGATTTTGATACCAGTGCTGTTTTTGTTCCCCCCCCACCACTAAAAACAAAGTTATAAAGATGCACTTTATCAGTCCTCCTATTTTTCCCACTGCATCTCATACTGTTTTCTGTGCCAAGTTGTTGACCATCATCCCCATCTCATTCTTATTAGTTTAATAATTGGATGTTAAATATTGCCTGATGAAAATTTTCTGGCCTAGTTCTTGATACATGTTTTTGAAGTTGCTGTTCTGATTCTGTCTGACAGCTCATTCTGTTCGGAGAAATTGTACTTGCTCAGAAGGTTATGTACGAGAAGTTTGGTGATGGTTTTCTTATTCATTTTGTAACAAATTGCTTTACTACTGCACATTGCCCTCAAGATGTAGCTGCACAATATTGCCAGAAGTTGCAGGTAACAAAATAGTGCTACATATCTTACTAAGTTGTTGGATGTGTGTGTAGGTGCATTTTGTCCAACCAAATATAAATCATGGGATCTGTCCAACTATTATGGTTGCTTGAGTTTTGGTTTTCCTGTGTTTTTCAAATCATATTTTATTCTAGCAGTTGTCTAGGGAAAGATTATATCCATTTTTTGCTTATACTTTATAAATTTGACCAAACTTTGGTCCGATTGGGAATTGTTCTCCAAACTTTCTAGCGACATGATAAGTTTAGTCATATGAAATCTTCCAACTTATATAAATATGTGACATCATTATGCACCCAGAGGTGAGCCCTTCCCTGGTGCTAAATCCCTGTGCAGAATTCCCACCCTGAATTTCTTAGTGCAGATGTTTGGGTTTCAATGCATCGTGGACAGAGATAGAGCCACTTTAAGCCCATGATCTTGGAATTAATGATTTCATCAAGTGCAATTTACTGTATATTTTCATGTAGGAATGGGAATAGAAAGGTTATAGTTTTATAGGGAGAGAAGGGAATGATAACTGATGGTAAGGTATTTATTTTCTAATTCCTTGGATGTATGGAAGTTTGAAACATCATCTAACTTTCCTTGTTTGGTTGAAAATGGAAGGGGGTGTATACTTATATATTTGTATCTTTCATCCGTGGAGATTGGATTGGAATGAAGTGTAATGATAGAAACACAAGTCGAAGATTATAAACTCAATTCCCTTTAACACTTGAACTTTGGCTGTTGGGTTTTAAGCATTTGAGTGGATTGGGGGCTGTGGCAAAACCCTCCTATACTTTCTTTCTCCTTTAAAATAAAGCCCCTTCTAGGCAAAGCTCGAAGGGTTCGATCTCCCCTTTTCCTTTCCCTAATTCTCAAAACCTTTTAATCCAAACCTAGTATCAAGCGTGTAAGATTGAGAAAGGATTGAGGTTTTGGTTATTTAAGCTCTTAAATAGATTTTGTTATTGAAATTTCATGTTTCTTTTGTCAGGGAAATTTTTCTGTTATGTACTGAAAGTTTTAGGTTCCTGGAGATGCTTGTTTGACACATAGTTTGTTTGAAGGAAGCATTTGGGGTTTTAAATATCTTTGCTTTATATTTCAATGAATTAGGCTTCCATGTTGAATGCAGCTACATGTATCACCAAAAACTGACATGTCTAAATGGGTGTAGAAATAATCAAATATGGTTTAATTTCTCCAATTCTGCTTTGTGCTTTTGATGTTTGTATGTGCAGGGTAATGATATGAAGGCATTGAGATCATTCTACCAGTCAGTCATTGAGAATTTACGACTGCGACAGCAACAGAACGGAAACCTTGTTTTCAGATAGCAAGAATTAGGACGATTTTTATGGAAACCAAAAGTCGTTGTTTTGCCCAATTGTTCTGTGATATATATTTTTTTGCAACAATCCAATTCCGTTTCACTGAAGGTGTGTAAAACTTGGCTATCTGCTGGTTGTTATCTTGCTTGGAGCATATTATTTGGTATGTGTTGCTCTTACACAATTTAATGTGCAGGTTCTTCATGTAAATAGAACGTAGAGTTTATTGCATGGACAACGAGGTATTTTATGAACTGAACTCCTTTTTATGGCGGTCTGGTGTAGATTGATTATTGCTTTTTGGAATTGATTTTTGTGGAGTAACTGATTTGATCTCACTTCGTTGCAGTTGTATATTTCCGGCAACAGTTTCTTTATCTTGAATAAGCTGGTTTGGAAGAGCAGCTTATGTTTTTTGGGTGGATGTATGTAGTCAAAAGTTAGCTGTCTAGGTATTTAAAAGAAATGGCAAGAGTTTTTGAAGGGCCATATTTAGCAGGGGGGGAAAATGAAAAGAAATTTTGTTTGGGATTATGCCGTGTTTTGTTATTTATTTCATTCTCATTTATTCCAATCGAGTGCCTGTGATGCTCTTTCCGCATTGGGGAGAAGAGTAGCAGAATTTTCGTTTGTTTAGAATTTTGGGAATCAGAAAATAAAACGTTTGCTTATAAATTACTGATTACTCTTGTTTTCCATTTTGTCCTTGTCGAGAATCGCTAGTATTAGCAATCGAATTTCTAACCCCAGAATCCTGCCCCATATAAAACTTCAGTAGACTTGATTTGTCAGTCACAAGTTGGTGTATTGTTGAAATGTATATGGTTTTGGTCCTCTGCGTGATGAGGGTGGTTGGAACAAGTTTCAAATCTTTTCAATGAAATCTAGCAGCATGATCACTGTTGTTGATAATTTTGCCTTTTGACTGACGACAAGAATATGCTTAGCATGCTTTTGTAGAATACATGTCGGCAGGGATTTTCTTGCCTTTCATCCTAAAATGGTGCCAGGTGATTTTTTCACTGCTTGGAAGAATGAGACTTCATTAATCTCATCATTCTAGGCTTTTGTTTTGCTGGTGGTGGGAATGTGTCATATACACCTTTGGTGGGGGTAGTTAGCGACCTCATGATCATTAAATAAACTCTTCACAAAAACGTTGCTTGTAGTAACTTCCGACCCGTCATTTCATAATAGTTTGTCTTGCTTGCTCTCTCACGGCTGGTGCGTATTGGTATGTTATTTCAGAATGAAGAAAGTTCCCGCAACGTTTATAAGAGTTACTGTTGAGTTAAGGTGGCTATGTCCTTGTTTGTGTTTTTTTTTTTTCCATT
>Ga0307515_10021232_pt1 | contig 11523 bp, 11 predicted proteins | sample 17_EM_MG_FD_194513 | JGI IMG/M metagenome (GOLD analysis project Ga0307515, IMG submission 194513) | Populus trichocarpa ectomycorrhiza microbial communities from riparian zone in the Pacific Northwest, United States - 17_EM | ecosystem: Host-associated > Plants > Roots > Unclassified | place... | reverse complement strand
TCTACGGTCTTAAGAAATGCAGGGACATGGGGGAGATTTGGTAAATGGAAGGGGACAGAATAGACACCCCCCCGGAAATACAGGGATCCGTACACCAACTCTCTCTCTCTCTCTCTCTCTCCCCCCCCCTTTTACAGCTACTAATAAATTTATAAACTGTTGTAGCATTTTTTTAATCATTTCCTACTAGATTTAATATTTAGTATTATGTTGTTGGACAGTGGTATTTAACTAAACAAACGCCTAACAAAAAGCAAAAGCACTTAAAAAAAGAAGAAAAGAAAGACAGCTTTATTAGTTCTCATTTCTCTCTCTCTCTGGCTCTGCTGCCACACATCGCATCCTTGCAGAGTGTTCACAGCATTGTAGCAGGCACTGCATCTCAGTTTTGCAGATCATGAGGAGCAACGACAACAACAAAGAGAACCCATAAAAAATTATAAAGGAAATAAGTAAAAAGATGAAATCTTTAATTTAATAAATTATTAACAGGAGTAACACAACCTTTAAAGCTTTTGATTTGATATGTTAAAAAAGCAGAGAGAGACAAAGAGAGTAAAAGGGTCTCTCTTTTTAAGAGTCTTGACTCCAATCTCCTTTTAAGTCATTACCAAAGTTGCACTATAATGCAGCCATGAAACCTCTCCTTATTCACAAAAGCACTTGTCTTTTGATAAATCTTCATTATTGTTATCAACAACTTCTCCTTATTATTATTAGTCTTCAAGAACTCTACACTATTCTTGTTCTTGTTGTCGTTGTTTTTGCTTAGGTAGGCTACATAGCTAAGGCAAAAAATGGTGGGTATGATAGATCTTAACACAACTGAAGAAGACGAAACAACACCATCTTCTGGGTCTTTATCTTCTCCATCATCGTCCTCTGCTGCTTCTGCTTTAAGTGCTTCTGGTTCTGGGTCTGGTACTTCTCCTGTTTGTTTGGAGCTTTGGCATGCTTGTGCTGGCCCACTAATATCTTTACCAAAGAGAGGAAGTATTGTTGTGTATGTCCCTCAAGGTCACTTAGAGCAACTCCCTGATTTGCCTCTTGGGATTTATGATCTCCCTCCTCATGTCTTCTGTAGGGTTGTTGATGTCAAGCTCCATGTAAGTCTTTATGTCATTTTGTATGTGTATGTTATCTGTGTGTTTTATTGATGGAATTGCTGTGGCCAAACGGGTGTTTTCTTTTTTTGAAAAAAATCTTCTATTTAATTGTTGGTGCTACTTGGTTTGAAAGGAAATCAAAGGGTTCCATTTTTGGTATTTGTTTTTTGCAATTGTGGAGAATTTGATTTGTAGTTGTTTAGCATTGTAAATGTGCGGATGCCTATTTATGTATTTGGTTGCTTTTAATTCTGTTCTGGTTTTTCTTTTGGGGAACTGGAGTGCTATATCTGTTAAGACAGATTTGTGGTAAAAATGTCGTTTTCCCCCCCTTTTGGCAGGCAGAGGCAGCAAGTGATGATGTTTATGCACAGGTTTCTCTGGTTCCTGAGAGTGAGGTGGGTGTTGTTCTAATCTTACTTTAACTTCAATTGTTGATGGATGTAATAAGAACATCTAGTAAATTGAGCTTTTGGATGACAAATTTATAATATTACCAAGACCCCCAAAGGGAAAGTTTTCCTATTTGAGCTTCTAATTGTGATTGGCTTAGTGATTCCAAAATGTTCAAGATATTAGATTCAATTCTTCATTTTACCAGAAATTAACTGGTTAATTAACAAACAAAATACTTATCACTTGTAAATAGGCACCATTCTTTGAATTGAAGTCCTGCATTTTAATTTTTTATTACTTTGTTGCCAATGGTGCATCTTTTGTTTTATTTCTCTTGATTTATTATGGTGTAACCTAAGATTCTTGAGATGGGGTTCATTTCGTTTCAAATTTTTTGTTGTGCACAGGAAATTGAGCAGAAGTTGAGGGAGGGGGTATTTGAGGGAGACGGTGAAGAGGAGGATGTTGAAGCCACAGTGAAGACAACAACACCGCATATGTTCTGCAAGACACTAACTGCTTCTGATACCAGCACTCATGGAGGCTTCTCAGTCCCTCGTCGAGCTGCCGAGGACTGCTTCCCTCCTCTGGTAAACAACACTCTATTTTTTTTATTCCTGTTCTTTGATAACCTTTCATGTGTGATTTCAACTTGTGACCAACTTACTTTCTTGGCTCAACTTCGGATGTTATTGACTCGATTGTACTCTTACTGCAGGATTATACTCAACAAAGGCCTTCGCAAGAGCTTGTAGCAAAGGATCTGCATGGCTCTGAGTGGAAGTTTCGACATATCTACAGGGGTATGCTCGAGGCAATATCACTTGCATTTTCAGATTCATTACTTTAGTCTGTCTCTCAAATGATAAATAATAGCTTGCTGACTGTGATTTTATATATTTCCCTTCCCCTGTTTGATTCTTGAGTTTGCATTTTCCTTCTTGGTTTGAGCAGGTCAACCTCGGAGGCATTTGCTCACTACTGGATGGAGTGCGTTTGTCAATAAGAAAAAACTTGTCTCTGGGGATGCTGTGCTCTTTCTCAGGTATAAATCTCTTTTCTTATCAATAGGATATTCTAAGCCCGACTTGGTGGTTCTTCATTGGTATCTTCCATCAGGGGTGAGGATGGAGAATTGAGACTGGGAGTTCGAAGAGCAGCACAAGTTAAATGTGGTCCTACTTTTCCGGCTCTTTGGAATCAGCAGTTGAATCAGAGCTCTCTTGCGGATGTAGCTAATGCTATTTCTATGAGAAGTGCTTTCCGCATTTACTACAATCCAAGGTATTTTTCTTCTTGTTTCAAATAATGTTGGTAGGAAAATATGTAGCCTGTATTTTGATTTCAGTAAATGTAGGAAAATATGTAGCCTGTATTTTGATTTCAGTAAATGAAACTTTTGGAATGAATTGCACTGGTAGAGTGCTTGCATGCAAATATCACTGGGAAATTTTTATGAGGTGTTTGCAGCATCTTTCAATCATTCCAGTGACTTGAAATTATTTAGTTTTGGCACATGTTGTGCTCTTTATACATCATTTTGTTTGATAGATGAAGATACTGAACTGCAATTTTAGAGGGAAACCTAACTGAGAAATTTCATCGAGGTAATATGTGACTCTTATTGTTAAGATATTGGTCACACTAGAAGCTTCAAAATCTGAGTCATTTACTTTCCATTATGGGTTCCATACAGCTACTGCAGTGCAATTTATTTGAACATGCTCAGAAAATAGAAAACAAATAGCATCCATGTCTTTTCCTCCAATAGATTTTTTGCATTTCTCATCATCTGATACCACCTCTCATGGTGATGTCGTCTCCAGTGTTCATTTTACTTGTCACCAAAGTTCTTAACCTTCTATTGTGTGTAACACCACCTCAAAGGTATTCCCATTGTTGCTCACCATGTTTCACTTCTTACCAAAACAGTCGCTTCAGAATCCAGATTGGTATGTCTAACAAGCTGTTAACTCTCTTCCAAAATCCTGTGTAACTCACCAAAGTGCTCCCTGTTCCCTCAAGCTGTTGTAGTATTTACCCATGACTTGAGAATACACTGGAACTCAATTGCTTATTGAGTTTCTCTCTGGATGGGTGGATTATGAGCCATTGTCTTTCAAAATGTAAAATTTTAGTGCGCAATATGATACAGTTTATGGAGAAAAATTTACCCTTTCTAGATACTGACCATAAGGGGATTGTGTATAACACTTCTTAATGCTTTTCTGAAGAGTAAAAGAAAAAAACTTACTCAACATCCTTTATTACAATTATAGTCAATCACATCCCTTAACAAATTCTATTCAGCTTTGAGATTATGTATTTGACATAAATTTTACTGGGTTGCCAATGATCCTTAATGCCTAGTGTACTCTTCAGAACAGTTTCTTAGTTTCTGCTTTTGCTACCAATACTTCATTTAAGGTTTTTATTACTTTCTTCATTCCTCTAATTTTCAAGTGCAAATTTTAACTTTGTAGGGCCAGCTCATCAGAGTTCATTATACCTTTCAATAAGTTCTTGAAGAGCCTTGACCAATCCTTTTCTGCTGGAATGAGGGTCAAAATGCGTTTTGAAACTGAAGATGCAGCAGAAAGAAGGTTTGCCATCCATGGGCTTGGAGCTTCTAACTAACTATGTTATCTAATTACTAACTAAAATACTTTTCGCAGATATACTGGACTAATAACTGGAATCAGTGAGCTAGATCCTACTAGATGGCCTGGTTCAAAATGGAAATGTCTATTGGTATGTAATTGTTGAAAAGTATATTTTATAAGATTTACTTTCAAGTTCCTAAATGTTTGTGGAAAATCTGTTGTAATACAAATAAGGTTCGTTTTGAGATTTAGTTGTGGGGATGCTCTTAGACTTGGGTTTGCTTTTTTAGGCTTTAAGTATTTTTCTATCTTTCTCTTGTCACTTTTGATGCATTATTGCCTCATCCTCAGTCTTTATTTGTCTTGAGTGTGGAAGATCTACAGAACTGAAATAATATGTATAGCTTGCAAAGGTCAGGATGCTTTTCTACCTTTCATCATGGGACCTTTCTTGTGTTCTTCAGTGTCTTACCAATAATTAATGTCTTGGTTTTTCTCCGTGGTATTTTCCTATTGCTCTGTAGTCGGTACTTTGGAATGATGATACGTTCTATATTCATTATTATTACTGAATATCACATATTTAAAGAATTTTTTCAATAATAGAAATGTAGGTGTAATTTATTTTGCTTGGTGAGTTTAAAAATGGGATATTTGTATATTTTCCTGCTTGCCAATCTGGGCTTTGGGTTTTGCTTTGTTTTTTCTTCTTCTGGAATCTATCTGTGCTCTTGCAACTAAGCTTTCCTATCATAAAGCATCTTTACAATTTTTGACTTTTCATGTGTCATGACTATTTATATATTTTTCGATTGTATCCTTGTTTTCTCAGGTAAGGTGGGATGATACGGAGGCTAACAGACACAGCAGGGTTTCTCCTTGGGAAGTTGAGCCTTCTGGTTCTGTTTCTGGTTCTGGTTCTGGTTCTATTTCTAGTTCCAATAACTCTATGGCACCTGGTTTGAAGAGAAGCAGGTCTGGATTGCCTTCATTGAAGGCAGAATTTCCAATCCCTGGTAGGATCTGCTTTCCCTCTGCAAATGCACCACCATATCCTATCCCTATTTTTTCCTTTCTTTGTGCAATGTTCTTGACTAATCTGCATGTTTTTCTAACAGATGGGATCGGAGCATCAGACTTTAGGGTATCTTCAAGGTTCCAGGAGGTCTTGCAAGGTCAAGAAATTATGAGTTTTAATACTCTTTATGATGATGTTGATGGTCAAAATCAGCACCCATCTGAAATAAGGAGTCGGTTTCCTGGTTCACATGGATCTGGGATTGCTGCAATAGGAAGTGGTATCAGAGGCTCAATTCCCACCTCTGAAAATTCCTTTAAAGGCATAGGCTTTAATGAATCTTATAGATTCCATAAGGTCTTGCAAGGTCAAGAAATATTTCCTCGCTCACCATATAGAAGAATTCCAAATGCTAACAAGGCTCGTGAAAATTGTGGTCTTGGACTCTCTGATGGTGTTCAAAGGTCAAGCTCAAGAAATGGATGGTCTACCATGATGCAGGGCTATAATACTCAAATGCGACCTCCTACACAAGTATCATCACCATCATCAGTGTTGATGTTTCAGCATGCTAGCAATCAAGTTTCAAACCCAACTTCCATTTTTAATTCCAATGATCACGAGGAGCAGACAACTAACACTCAAAGTTGGTTTTATCCTGAAACACATGGGGGGAAATTCAAGCTGTCCTCACATTCTGACCCTGGTCTAAGAGGAGACAGCCAATGCAGCACGAATCCTTATGTTCTTTCCCACGAGCATCTTCAGCATGGCATTTCACAACCTGTTGTAGCTCAATCAGCCTTTAGGAGCAGTCAAGATATGGTGTTGTGCAAAAGCAGCTGCAGACTATTTGGTTTCTCATTGACTGAGGATAGACATGTTGTCAACAAGGAAGACAATATTGCTTCAATAACATCTCCATTGAATCCTGAATCCTCTTTTCTGCCTCGTGTTGGAGAACAGCTCCATCCAAAGCCTCCAGCAATAAACAATGCAGTTGGGAGCAGTTGTACCAAAGTAAGTGGCCTCTATTCTATTAGAAACAAGCTTTTTGCTAGTTCATATAGTACATTTCAAGCATAAAAAAGTTGTAGGTTCACAAGAAAGAGTGTAGCAGGCAGGGCAACTGATCTTTCTAAATGTGATGGGTATATGAGTCACATGTAAACGAGGTATTTAAAACAACTAAGCCTCAACCCAAACTATTATATGGATCCTTTGCAGCATTTAGCTCGATCATAAACTAGTTGATGGGCATTTATTTGTTCTGAAAGGGTTTGACTGGTTTAATGTTGGATTTGATAGTTTACTAGGAAACTTGATCTTTACATGATGGATTTTGTGGGCAGTTGGTGCCTTTTTGCTACAGTTGCCTATGCTATTTGCTCTTGTAGAGCTTTGTGCACGAGTATAAAACCTCTGTGACTGCAAGCCTTGCCACTCAAATGGCAAACTTCAGTATGATTGGTGCAAAAGTTAAGGGTGGCATCGTGTGCTTTTAGGTTGGTACTTGATACTGTATTAGTTTCAGTTTAGATCCGTAAATTAATTTCAGGATCAAGTCAGATGGGTGTTTATGGTCTTATTTACTGACTATGGTGTATTAGCATTATTTAATCGAGTCAATAACTTTACATTTTCATCACCTGTTTGAGTCAATCTGTGATCTCGTTGAAATCTCTGGCATTGTTTTGCAGGCAATTCTGCAACATCATGCTGAAAATTATCGTATATACTAATGAAGACCCTGTTGATGCATCTGAGGCTGCGCAAGGGAATGCCTCCAGTTGCTTGGATTCATATGTATTAGCTTGTGTGAAAAATGTAACTAATCTCCCAAGGCAACTCGGTTATATCCTAACTCCGTTGACTATGCGACAGATTCTGTTTGTACCTTGTACTAATATATTAGGTTTCCCATGATAACCCTCCTTCAAGAATGATCTATTCATACTTGCTTGGCTCAGTCCAATTTGGACCAAATTGTTGTTGTAATAGCGCCTGATACTTTACAAGGTTGTCATCTCTCAATATATTTTCTTCTATGCATGCGAGCCTACTAGATTTTGAATTATTCTGTTCTTGTTTGTTTTTTCCTGTACATTTTTCTTTTTGTTTCCATCTAAGATCAGCTGTTGTACTCTTGGAACCCACATGGCCAATGACTGGAAGGTACTCTGATATCTATAACAAACGCAAAGGCACCTGCAGAATAAAAGTTGGAGCCTACACTGTATTCATAACCCTACTTCTGAACAGCAACGCAACTGTGTGATTATATATGATGCTCATGAGGTTCAAACGAACCGAGTATCTAGATATAAGATGCATGCATGCATCGTAGAAGTAGCTGGAGTTTGTTGTTGACGGTCCTCCTAGTGTATCAGGAAAAAGTTCCAACAGAAACTATTGCAGCTTGTGAGTTTTCACCGTTCATATTTTCAACAACACTGACCGAAGACTCGTGAAAATGCCCCCAGCACCATCAGTTTGCATTATAGTTTGAACCATGCGGTTGTTGGTCCAATTTGTGATTTCGACATATTGGACTTGTTCGCCAAATTTAACATATCTTGAATTACTAGAGGATCGAGACTTCACATGTAACTTTCAACTGCCCCAATATATACAAATTTGAACTTGGAGAAGATGGTTTCAGACTACAACAAGAATACTCCTGTTCTAGTTGCTTGATAGGATAATAATATTACCCTGGTAAATTTCGTGATGGTTTTTGATGCATGACCTGGCTAACATAGGCCAGAGGCAAAACCATGGGAAAACACTTCAAACCTCATTATTATTATTATTATTTTTACTACACGAGATGTTTGAACTTTGCTTCCGCATTGCCAAACAGTAAAGGATGTAAGAACTCTAAGTCCAATGACCAGTACCCTTGAGGTATTGCCTGAAGGGCATGGCATTGAAAAAGGTTTCCTTTGACTCACTGGTGATGTGGGGTTATCAATATGTGAAATTGATTCAACTAGTTGGACCATATAATTGAGCAGAGAGAAATAATGTTGGTCAGTGAAATATGATGTTTGATATTTCCTTCGGTTACGTTTTGGAAGGACATTTGCATTATTTTGCATGTATCTGGAAAGGAATAAGATTGCAAATGATATTCTTTTCTTTGAATGATAAATACTACCAGCGATTCAATATTTGAAAATATCTCCAAAGCTGATGAACTTAATAGACTTCACAGCCGCAAAGACAAACCTGGTGGCTTGGCTGCCCAGCTAAGTCAATCAGTGAGGTAGATGGATGTTGGAGGCGGCAAGAGTCTCTGGGGCTAGAGAAAGTCAAAACTTTCATATCTTAATTTAACCAAAGTGTAAATGTTCAGATTATTAAAGTATAAAACATGACAAAAATAGGTGTCATAAATCTAAGAACCTGAGAGCAGGGGTGGCCGGCACTGCAAACCGAATGCCCTGCCCTGTCTCCGCCCCTGCCTAAGAGTCTACTTTTGCTTTCTGATTACGCGTAGCGTCGTCCATTGCTTTCCCACCTAAGAACTAATATGAATGAAAGGTTCTGGTATTTCATCATGGTCCATATGTGGAAAATTTGCCCTTCTAATTTCCACGTAAAGTATATTTGGAATATAGTCAGTACCCTAATCAATAAATTAATTATCTTAAATACTGTTCACACCTATATTTAAGCAAATCCGAGATGAAGAGGTTCATTAATGGTAGTTCATCATGTAATTCAAAACCTAATAATGAGCCTACCAATAAACCTAAATAAGAGCTCTTTTTTTTTTTTTTCCTTTTTTCCTACGTTGCATTTCTTCAAAAACCATATCTTATATAAAAAGGGTATTCGCATCGCTATTATATGCTAGAACACCTTTAAGAGTCTCCATGATTTTAGTTATTTTATTATTATTATTATTATTATTATTATTATAATGTAATAAGTATTATTGTATTACCCAAGAGGGCCAAGACTCACTTTTGAAAATAAAAACTACCTGTAGAGTTTTTTTTTCTCTATGAACATCTACTCGAAGATATTATTTAGCAGTTAATTGGACCAAAATTTATAGGAATTTGACTAGTCCTCAAGAGGTGATTGTAAAGTGAAAATGAAGTCTACAGTACTGAAAGGACGTTACAATTTGATGGACTGGGTCCGTTCTACTACTTGACATTTCAGCATACACGTCTCTGATTCCGTACCCACGCGGTATGTCAGAACTCGCGCAACGATTTCAAAGAACCACGCACCAAGGACCCAGAGTTTCTCTGGCGGCCTGTCTTCACTTCCACCTGAAATATATAGAGCTAGCACAAAAGAGAAACACAGAGGTTCCATGGAAAACGAATCCTCTAGTGTTATTTATTTCTCCTTGTACAGAACATAGGCTACTCAATTGAGGATCCAATATCACTCACAAGAAAGAAAGAAAGAGAAATAGTCGTACGAGATCATGGCTGTAGAAGCAAAAACACTTGAAGAAACACCAACATGGGCTGTGGCTACTGTTTGCTTCTTTTTGATATTAATATCCATCTTTATTGAGTATTTGCTCCATCTTTTAGCTAAGGTACGTACATATAACACTCAGAATTTGACATGCAACTACGCAAGAATATTGATCAACCACCCCTTTTGAAATACAAGCATGCTCATTTTATCATCTCCGTTGATCATTTGGTATTAACTTCCCACTTCTTTATTTTTCTGGGGACACAGTATTTCAACAAGAAAAGGAGGAAGTACCTCATTCAGGCTCTGTACAAGATCAAAACAGGTGATCGTACACTACAAAATATAGATATAACTGGAAGAATAATTTCTCACAGACTGCTATCTTGCTAATTCATTACTAAACCTAAACCTTTATTAATTTTTGTTTGTATAGAGTTGATGCTACTGGGTTTCATCTCATTGTTGATGACTGTGTTGGAAAAGCCAGTTGCAAAAATATGTATCCCAAAGAGTGCAGGCGAAACCTTTCTTCCCTGTGGTAGCGTGGATTCAAGTGATTGGAGTGAACAAGAAACCAAATGTTCAGAGCAGGTATAATTTTGTACACCCATATTTACATATCCTTATATAATTTAGAAGAACAATCTTTAACACTAATGTTTATTTCGACCGGATTCTTGAACAGGGAAAGGCTTCTTTGTTGTCCACGGAAGGTATGACGCAACTCCAGTACTTGATTTTTGTGCTGGCTTCCTTCCATTCTGTGTCAAGCATTCTCACATTCTGCTTAGGGATGGCCAAGGTAAATTTTGCCTTTTCTTTTATGATCATTTATTCTAGAATCTAGAATATTAAAAAATAATATAAATTATAAATTATTAAATTAAAAATATATTATTAAAATTTTGATTATGAGTTTGAATTTTATCGTTTCTAAAATAGATCTATGTAAATTTCAGGTTCAAAAACTTTTTTCACTTAAAAATATATATTAAAAAAATAATATAAATTATATTACGTTATATTATGAAATGTAATTTAATAATTTAAATTATTGGGTTAAAAATGATTTTTTAAGCAAAATTTCTCATTTTACAATTTTGATGTTTCCATAATCTACTATTAAATTATTTACTCTTGAGAACAAAATCGATTAAAGAAAGCCCACCAAAAAGGAATGGAAGTTGTCCTGAAATATTCTCACATAGACGTGTGAGCTTAACAAACCTTAGTTCAAGTGATTTTGGAATGGGAAAGTTGGACTTGTGTTTGAAAATTTGTGTTTTGCTTTCAGATGAGAAGATGGGAATCATGGGAGGCAGAGACAAGGACACTGGACTATCAATTTTCGACTGGTAAGATTAAATATTAATGGTCACGTTACTCTTTCTGGGACCCTTTTATTTTGTTTAATCCAGGAATCAATGTTATGGCCTAAAAATTTCATCATTAAATCGAAAATATCTTACTTGAGACCGTGTCTGTAATTCGACATGATTTAAATTTGTGATTACATTACTTGCAAAATTTCATGGTTATGTTGGTCACCATTTAGAAAACAAAAAAAAATTACAATACGAGCTTATCATTAAACCTGGTGACTTGACCGGCCGACTATGCTCCAAATGCCGACTATGCTACAGGCTTAGATAAGGTTTTAAATTAATCTGGGTTTGAATTGACAAGATGTAAAGGTTTATTTATATAATTTTTTAAAATAATATTGTTTTTTTAATTAATTATTAAAAATATATATTTTTAAATTAATTTATTAAATCCATGACCCGGGCCTGCAACATGTTTAATAAGTTTATGTAAGGCATGTAAAAAACAAATCACCAGATGAGCTACTGAATTATTGAAGTTTGTACTTATTTTGCTGTTTCTGATCATACATTCAGATCCCAGGAGATTCCAGCTCACTCATCAAACATCATTTGGGAAGCGG
>Ga0307515_10021231_pt1 | contig 11523 bp, 4 predicted proteins | sample 17_EM_MG_FD_194513 | JGI IMG/M metagenome (GOLD analysis project Ga0307515, IMG submission 194513) | Populus trichocarpa ectomycorrhiza microbial communities from riparian zone in the Pacific Northwest, United States - 17_EM | ecosystem: Host-associated > Plants > Roots > Unclassified | place... | reverse complement strand
GCGTTGAAATGTTCTTTGCGGCTTACGTGTACCATAACTTCAGAAACTACCACAAATATACGTTAACTTGCAGCAAAAAAAGGAGTATGATTATTGTCACCGGAGCAGCCGGATTTATTGGCAGCTGTCTGATCAAAAAACTGAATCAGGAGAATTTCAACACCATTATTGCCGTGGATGAATTCACTCATCCGGAGAAAAACAAGAACCTCGTTGGTGCAGTTATTAAAGAGCGGGTGGACCGAAGCGATTTTCTGAAATGGCTGGATGTGAACTATGAACTAGTAGAGTTTATCTTTCATATCGGAGCACGCACTGATACGACTGAGTTCGATGTTAAAATATTCGATGAGTTAAATCTTAATTATACCAAAGAAATCTGGAAGCGTTGTGTTCAGTACCAGATTCCATTGATCTATGCATCGTCAGCGGCTACTTACGGTTTGGGCGAGCTGGGATACGATGACAACGAAAAAGAAATACCTAAGTTGAAGCCATTGAATCCTTACGGGCAATCGAAACAGGACTTTGATGTGTGGGCGCTGAAGCAAAAAGAGAAACCCTTTTTCTGGGCGGGTTTGAAATTCTTTAATGTATACGGCCCTAATGAATATCACAAAGGCAGAATGGCTTCTGTAATCTGGCATGCTTTCAACCAAATCACCAAAACGGATAAGATGAAGCTTTTCCGTTCTCATCATCCTGATTTCAAAGATGGCGAGCAAATGCGCGATTTCGTATATGTAAAAGATTTAATTGAGGTGTGCCTCTTTCTCATGCACCATCGTAAGAATTCAGGAATTTATAATCTTGGATCAGGCAAAGCACGCACTTTTGTGGACCTGACGAAATCTGTTTTTAAGGCACTTGATAAAAAGGAAGCGATTGAATTCATCGATACCCCTGCTGATATCCGCGATAAATACCAATATTTCACTGAAGCCAATATGCAGAAGTTAAAATCAATTGGCTATTCCAGACCCTTTCACTCCCTGGAGGAAGGAACTGAAGATTATGTGAAGAATTACCTGATGAAAGGATTGAGCTATTATTGATTTCCGATCACTTATGGCGAATCATTATTCTTTCTCTATGAATAGAATTTAATGAAACAACTTCTATCAAATAAATCCCTTCGCTCAGATTGCTTACTGATACTTTAGCCACTCCTGACTCTGATCTCTGTGAGATCACCGATCGGCCAAACCGATCAAGGAAATGAATAGTGACTGATTTACTGTGCGAATCCACTTCTATGTCTTCGTCCGCAGGATTAGGGTAAATTTTTATAAAGCCGGAATTCGGTTCATTCATTCCTGTTATCGCCACCTTATCTGAGATACGGTTACAATTATCATCATAGGTGACTACTGAATAGATCCCATTTTGCCCTTCATAAGAATAAAATCTTTTTGTTTCGATTGGTAGTTGAGCATCGTTCTTGTACCATTGGTAAGCCGCAGCCTGATTAAAGCTGAATAGCTCATCACTGTTAACTACTACCTGATTAGTTTGCAGGCTGTTTGTTGTTATTCCCACTTCTCTTGTAAAACTATTACTGTCTGTCGCGTTACTTACCGTAAGCGTAACTTGATATTTTCCGGCACTTAAAAAAGGAAAGCTGGCATGCTGACCTTGGGCCGTAACTGACCCCGGGAAAGTCCATGCCCATTGCCGGGCGGCTCCACTACTTGCATCCGTGAATTCCGTCAGTCCGTTTGCGCATGGATATCTTATTGAAAAATCGGCAAAAAGTACATCTTCACACTTTTGCGATACCCACCCCTTTGAATTGATTAACGCACTCCCTCCTCCAGCATTAACTACGGCAATTCCTTTTGCTTCCACATTAGTGATTTGAAGATTGTCGAAGCAATATTTTTTATGAGCAGTGAAAGTAATAGCAGAACTACCCGTACTGCTAATGGATGTAGATGAACCGCTTTTTATTTGTATGCCGCCAACAACCTGATTCGTACCTGGTGCGAGCCTTATATCCGATGTTGAGTTTATTACTAAGCTATCCAATTTATTTGCACCTGTAAATTCGACAGTTCCATCCAGCTCCATTTTAGCGAATGAATTATTCCCATTGATGATTGCGCGGCCATGATCGATGCTAAAATTACCTGGCCATACAACTCCTTTCCAATCAAAAATGACAGGATCAGATTTCACTCGTAATGCTGAGTTGATAGTATTCCATTTTAATGCGGATTGATCAATTTTACTGCTCCGTGTCAATTCAATTTCGGAATCAATCAAATTAACGCTTTTGGTCTTTACGGAATTAATTGTAAGATCAGTCAATTTCAACCTGGCATTCTTTATATCAAGATTCCCTTCCTCAAAGATTAGTCTATTCAAGCTTGCACTGCCTGATATTGTCCATGTGCCTGCATTAATATTCACATCAAGTAATTCAAGCCCGGCATCCACAAAATTTAGTTCTCCTACCTGAGAAGATGTGCATTGAATACTGCCCGGGCTATACACATGAAAATCTCCGGAGGCTATGGTGAACGACTTACTGACCGTTATTTTATTCGTATTGAGAGATATGCCTGATGATTTTGAAGTGATCCAAAGCAACGAGGCGACAGATTGATTCTGGGGAAAATTAATTTGATTTAACCCAGATTCATTAAATGAATTTTCATCCATAATGACATTATCATTCACTCCCGGAGTTTTATTCGCAGATACACTGCCACTATTAAGCGACCAATGTGCAGGATCGTTCCAGTTACCTTCATCTCCTACCCAATAAAAAGTCTGAGCTGTGGTAGCCGTGGACTGATACGTAAGTATTAAAGAAAAATCCTGCATCCCTCCTGCCAATTCTTTTTTATGATTCACAACGAGGCGATAGGGCTTTGCAAGAGGAAATTCGAATTCAATTTTCTCGATGTTGTCTCTGTAATTATTTCCTTTCGTGGCACCTAATGAAGGAATGCCTGGATCTAAAATCCAGGGCAAAGTTTCATTTCCCGCTTCGTCTATTATTTTCAGATCCAGATCATTGACCAGCATCAGATCCAAAGGATCAAGCGCATCGGCTACCGGTGTGCCGGAAGGATCTGTCCAGGCTATTGTTACTGTCATTTTCTGATTTGCCTTTGGGGTAAGTATCCATTCTTTCCGGTCGCCACTTACAAGGGTAAGTTCCTGTACAGAAGTAGTAATTCCATCATCGTGAAGTAATATCTTCGCTCCTGCTTCCACATCCAGCAGGCCCCATCCAAAACTATAATCCGGTCCAGGGAAACTACCAGCTTCTTTTGCCGAATGAATTGCCAGGGCTTTTAACGTTGCGGCTTTCATTCGATTTCCTCCATGCAGTTTTGAATACAGTTCCTGCAGTAATGCCAATGAGCCAGTTACATTTGGAGTAGCCATAGAAGTGCCGCTGGATGTAGTGTATGTATTCACTCCGCCTGCACTTAATGAAAAAAGATTGACTCCATCCCCTACGAGGTCAGGCTTAATGCGCCCATCATCAGTCGGACCCCAGCTGCTAAAGGAACTCATGAGTACACTTGCTGGTCCGGAATAGCTTAACACTTTATCTGCTGCTCCGACAGTAATAATATTTTTACCTACTGCATCCGGAATAATGCAATCGTAACCTGTGCCTTTGTTGCAATCCGGTGGATGGGTTCCATCTCCTGTTTCCGCACGATCGTTGCCTGCGGCCCACACAATAGTGGAATAGGGAGCGAGGTAAACAATTTCATCAATGACTTTTGCACGATCACTATAAAAACCGAAATAAAAATCTTCATCGGCACTAATGCCTGGATCACCGGACCACTTCCATCCATTCTCTCTGCGCCAACCGGTTACTTGCCCATAGGAGTGATTGGAAAAAAGCAGAGTAGTCTGATCCGTTCTTGCCTGCGCTGCTAATTCGGCCTCATCGTTATCAAAATACCAGGATGATACATTTGCCTGCGGAGCCATACCTTTAGCAGCCGGATTGATCCCTGTTGCAATAAGTGTTCCAGTAACATGCGTGGTGTGAGTTTGGAAAGAAGTGCCTTCTGAGGAGATGATTCTGTTGCCCAGCTCAATATGATTCCGAGCCTTGCCGTCATCCCACACGCCAAAGACGATTCCTTTTCCTTCCAGGTTTAAGCCATTGATTCCGGATTGTAATTTTGAAGCTCCTGTGGTGAGTGCAGCATTGGCATTGAGAATACTTCTGTAAACGGGCTGCCCGTTGTGAATATCAGTGATTAGTTCATCGCTTGCCCAGTTGGAGGTACGTGCAGATTTGAATTGATTAATTTTTTGCTGGTTGAGTAAATTGACCTCGGACAAGCTATCCGTTAATTTTTTTAGCCGGTCGGACTGGGACTGGGGAAATGCGGTTACTGTAACAAATGTGGAGATAAATATTATTATGCTGCGGATCACTGAATTAAGTTAGCACTAATACTTAATTCTTATTAGTCATATCGAAAAATTAAATGAAAGAAGCCACCCTTATGAGGCGGCTTCTTTCATTTAATTAATTCTAACTAATATTAATAAATAGGATTCTGCTGTGCAGCTAAAACAGGATTACTTGTAGTTTCTGTTTGTGGAATAGGCCAGACAAAACGGTAATCGTCATATGGAACTGCGGTTGTCGCCCGAGCTCCTATATAGCCTGTTGCAGAAGCAGCAACCCAACTTGCAAATGTAGTACCTGTATAATCTACCTTAGCTGGAATGCCGTTACTTGTAAATACAGGATCCTTTGCCAGTCGGTGAATATCCGACCATCTTCTTCCTTCGCAAAGGAACTCGATTCTTCTTTCTTTAATGATTGCGCCAATTAAATCATTAGCAGTAGCAAAACTTGCTACTGTAAACTGATTAGCTGCAGTTACCGCCCTGTTTCTAACCGCATTTAATTGATCAATTGAGGCTTGGGTTAAGCCAGATACACGTGCTGTTGCTTCTGCAACATTCAGCAGTACTTCGGAATAACGAATTATAGGATTAGCATCCGTAAGAGTTGTTATATCCCTGTACTTTTTGCTAAAATAAGCTCGTGAATTATTTTGAGCTAATAGTGTTCTTCTGGTATCCGTAGCTAACCAGTTAGGGTCATTCCATATAATCGGAGAAATAGCAACCAAGGCACGTCCTGGAGAGATCTGATACATCGTTGAAATGGATCCGTTAACAGTTCCATTATCCGCTGCGCCATTTTCAATAGAAAACATTGATTCAGTATTGTCATAGTTGCTGCTAAAAGGGCCTTCCGGAGTAGCAGTTAATTTATATCCGCCAATTGGGCTGGTCAGTGTAGTTCCAGATCCACTAATAATCTTAGCTCCTTCGCTAACAACCTTTGTCCAATTTCCCTGATGAAGATAAACACGGGTTTTAAGTGCTATGGCAGCTCCCTTAGTAGCACGGGTAATTTTCAATCTAGGAGTAGAGGAAGTAGCGGGAAGATTAGTTTCCGCAAAATCCAGATCCTGAAGTAAAAGATCATAACATTCTTTCACCGTATTTCTACCCTGCGCTGCTGCTTCCACTGCAGCTGCTGCTCCCTGAACTGCCTTTGTTCTATAAGGTACACCCAAATGAGATGCATCAGCAGTGTGAGCGTAAGGCCTCGCATAATGCACTAATAACTCATGATGAGCTAAGGCACGCAAAAAACGAGCCTCACCTTCATAGATCAATGCTTGTTCCGGTGTAATCACTCCACCGGTAGCAGCACCCTGAACACCTTCAATAACCACATTTGCGCGGTTTATCAAGCCATACAAAGTCTCCCAATAAAACTGGTTGTTTGCAGTTGCTACGGTGTAAGTGCTTTGATAGGTAATCAGATAGAAGCTTGGAACAGCAATAACATCTTCTCCGCGATTATCCCCTAATTCAGTGTTAGCAGCTCCAAGAGGATATCCTCTTGACGCACCAGCGGCTAATCCCCCTGTATAAAACCCAGTCTGAGCAGCATCGTAAACACCGGTTACTGCTAAAGCAACGCGATCGGGTGTAGCATAGGCAGTAGCATCAGACAAGGCATCCGTTGGTGCAAGGTCTGAGAAAGTTTCTTTACAGGAAATAGTAGTTATGCCTGTCAACAGTAGCAAAACAAAAGCACACTTCGATAACGACAAGTGTGAATTACTTATTGATATTTTTCTCATTGACGTAAATTAAAAATTAAGATTTAAACCAAGAAGGAATACACGTTGCTGAGGGTTACCGTTAAAGTCAACTCCCGCACCGCTTGTGTTTGTTTCAGGATCTAATCCTTTATACTTAGTAAATACCGCGGCATTTTGTACTTGCCCATAAACCCTCAATCTTTCAATTCCGGCTTTTGTTAGCAAATCTCTGGGAATAGTATAGCCTAAAGTGATATTACTAATTCTCAAGAAATCTCCCTTCTCAACAAAACGGCTGGATGTAGAGGCGTCATTGTTAATAAATGTTGATCTGGATGTATACAAACGAGGAGTAACACCATCACCAGGTTCTCCTTCGCTTTGCCATCTGCCTAAAATCTCCTTGCCATTATTAACAAAGTTCATATTTAACATATCCACGCGGGTTCTGTTAAATATTTTATTACCACCCTGATAACGGAAGAAAACATTTAAATCAAAATTCTTATAGGTCAGATTATTGTCAAATCCACCAAAATAAGTAGGAAGAACGTTTCCTAATACGGCTCTGTCAGTACTTACTAATGAACTCAACTTTGCCGCACTCACATCTTTCGGATTAGCAGGATCATATACGTAGTAGTTCTGACTTGAAATATCGCCCTGAACAATAGTATTGTCTGCTTTATAATAAAGAGGGTTTCCATTGGCCGCATTTACACCTGCATTACGATATCCAAAAAGAGCACGCATAGATTCTCCTTCACGCGTTATATTAAAGCCATCAGAACTATAAATATCCTGTCCTTTATAAAGAGTCAGTACCTTATTTTGCTGAGTTGTTAAATTAAGCGATGCATTCCACGAAAAGTCTCCTTTCCTCAAAACTTCTCCACCTAATGTTAATTCTATTCCAGAATTTCTTATGTATCCAATATTCTGATTAATAGTATTGTTTGGCACTCCTACCGATGGAGGCTGAGGAACCGCCAGAATTATATCCTCATTATCTTTTCTCCAATAGGCAAAAGATAAATTAAACCGGCCATCCAGAAAAGATGCATCTATACCTGCATCATAAATCCTCTGAGATTCCCAACGTAGACCGTTATTTCCTGCCTGAGTCAGAGCAATACCGCTTTGAGTTCCGTAAGAGGCAGCTCCATAAATGCTATTGTAAGGAAAGTCGCCTATAAACACATTACCTACCTTAGCAAATGATCCTCTTAATTTCAAATCGGACACAACACTTGTAAGAGAAGAGAAAAAAGACTCCTGAGATATTCTCCACGCAAATGAAACCCCTGGGAAATTCCCAACTCTCTGAGAGATTGGAATTGCCGATAGTCTATCTCTGCGAATTGAAGCACCTATGTAATATTTTCTTTTATAGTTATAATTCAATCGACCTAAATAAGAATCAATGGCATTACGAGTAACATCACCACTAACGGTTGCTGTGGTAGACACAAACTGCGAGGAGATAATGTTCTCATTATAAAGCCGATCAGAAAGACTGGCAACACTCGCACCAAAGAAGGACTGACGAGTTTTTTGAGCTTCAGCTACTAAAGTCACATCCAAATTATGTTCTTCTGCGAAGGTATGGGTGTAAGTGACAATATTTTGCCAATTCCAGCGGGGCTGGTTTGTACTAAACTGACTCATTGAACCTGAAGAACCAAGTCCATCACCTGAACGAGGATCCTGATAGCTGAAATCGTCAAGATGAGTGTAATCAATACCAAGCTGAGTTCTTAATTTCAAACCTTTAAATGGTGTGGCTTCCAAAAAAGCATTGCTTAATATTCGCAAAGATTGAGCCTCACGTTTATTGTTATCCAATACAAAACGAATATTGGCAATACCATCGGAGATCGTTATTCCGTTAGCACCTCTTCCTAATGCTTTTCTGTCAATTGCGTCAATATTATATCCTGTAACATCCGTATCACTGAAAACAGGAACGTTAGGAAGCATACGAATTACAGCAAACGTATTGCCGGAAAGGTTATTTGACCCAGTTAAAGGGCCTGTGGTAGCCTGACGTGTAATACCGGTACTTACTCCGAAAGATAAGTAATCAGTAATTTTTTGGTCAATATTTGCGCGCATTGAATATCTCTCCAATGAGTTCGATCGGGCAATACCATCTTGCTTGCTATATCCTAAAGAAAAATAATAATTGGTCTTATCAGTGCCTCCTGAAGCGGATAATGAATGGCTCTGCTGTACACCTGTTCTGTAAACTTCTTTCTGCCAATCCGTATCCACCGTGTTACCATCGGCATCGGTCATTAAATTGGCCTGTTTCACTCCGCCTGGAGCATTGGTCAATTTTTCATTATTAATTGTCACAAAATCTTCCGCTCCTAAAAGATCAAAACGTTTTGAAACTTTTGCAATTCCCACATATGAATCGTAAGAGAATTTAGCTTTACCCTTCTTACCTCTTTTTGTAGTAATCAGAATAACGCCATTTGAAGCTCTTGATCCATAAATAGCAGTTGCTGCACCATCTTTTAGAACTTCAAAAGATTCAATATCTGTTGGATTGATATCCGCCAATGGATTGGTAGGAGAAAAACCTGTTCCAAATGTTCCACCCGCACTACCACTAAACGAAGGAACTCCATCAATCACAATCAGTGGAGAAGTACCTGAAGATATTGAGTTTGTTCCGCGAATGCGGATTTGTGGAGCTGCACCCAATAAACCGGATGGAGTAATTACCTGTACACCAGCAGCCCTACCTGCTAATTGCGAATCAAAAGAAGGTGTCGCAAAATTAGCAATAGTACTACCTTTTACCTGAGCGATTGACCCCGTAATGTCTTTCTTCTCCTGTGTACCATATCCTACAACAATAACCTCATTTAGTTGATTAATATCAACAGCTAAAACAACATCAATTACGGTGCGTTGGCCAATTAAAATTTCCTCTGTCTTTAATCCGATAAAGGAAAACGTCAGAACACCTTCTGAACCGGAAATATTTATTTTAAAAGTTCCATCACCATCGGTAGTTGTTCCATTGGTAGTTCCTTTTACTACAACATTTACACCGGGGATAGGCGATCCATCCTCAGCAGACGTGACCTTGCCGGAGACGACCCGGTCTTGCGCCCATACTACGCTCGTTGCAAACAACGAAAGCAGTAGCAGGAATCTCAGTACGTAATTTTTCTTCATACTAATTGGGTTAGGTTAAAATAATTAGAATAAATTCTCCGAAGAGGGGCCCAAACTTAAAATAAAGTTTGGTTGAAAAAAAGAGATACTTGATTGATCTAATCAAGTATCTTGAAGATGATTAACCCAGATTGGGTTATATCTGAATGTTAATTCTGAATTCTAAACTCAATCCTTCGGTTGATCTTACGATTATCTTCCGTGTCGTTAGGGCTGATCGGCTTATGAGAACCATAGCCGGTTTGTTTGAGTCGTTTGGCATCTAATCCTTTTGTAACAAGATAATCAGCTACAGACTGCGCTCTTTTTTGAGAAAGTTGAATATTATATACATCCGATCCTTTATTATCTGTATGCCCGCTAATTTCTACCCTAATTCTAGGGTTATCGGTTAGAAATTGAACTATCCTATCTAATTCTGTTATCGATTTCTCCTGAAGCTCGTATTTATCATACTCAAAGAAAATATTATTCAGAACAATGCTTGCTCCTGCATTTGCCTTCTCCAAATCAATATCAATGATAACCGGCTTGGGCACAGCTTCATTTTCATAATTAAAATTTAAATTCTTAAACAGATAACCTTCTGCACTCACGTATAACGCATAGTCAGCTCCCTGAGTAAGTACCATCAGATAGGAACCATTCACTGAATCGGAGTTGACGCGAGAAACCAATTCATTCTTCTGAATATTGAAAAGCTCAATCTTCGACTTAAGTGGTTTCTTAGTTTGCTTATCCCATACAATTCCCTTCACCACATTACTTACCAATTTTGGTCGTAGATCTTCCGGAACAGTGATCTCATAGATTTTGGTGGCATTCAACTGCCGGGCTTCTTCATGTGAATAATATCCCCGCTCACCATCTGCCGTTACAAAAAGAGAAAACTGATCCTCATGATCATTAACAGGATACCCAAAGTTTACCGGTTCGATCCATTGATTACTTTCCTTTTCGGTTTTATAAATATCATAGCCCCCGAAACCAGGTCTTCCATCACTTGCAAAGTAGAGTGTGCGTCCGTTGGAATGAATAAAAGGAGAGAATTCATCATATCCGGTATTGACCAGCGGTCCCATGTTCTCCGCTTTCGTCCATTTACCATCGTCTGTCTGATAAGAAAAATACAGGTCTCGCCCACCTTGTCCACCTCTTCGATCGGAAACAAAATAAATTATTCTGCCATCGGCTGAAAGTGATGGCTGCGATTCCCAGGCCGCTGAATTGATCTGTGCTCCCATATTTACCGGCACCGTCCATTCGTCTCCTATTTTTTTACTTTGGAAAAGATCACAACTTCCATATCCCTTTCGCCCAAGGCATGATGTAAAAATTAATTGTCGCCCATCCGCAGAAATGGTACATGTACCTTCATTATCATCGGTGTTGATATTGGGTGATATAGATACGGGCAAACCCCAATCGCCATTGGGCTTACGTGTACTAATAACAAGGTTTTCATCATCATTTTGCCCGGCACCCAGCCTCCTTGTGAAGATCATCTGTTGTTCATCGGCCGTGAGCACAGGGAAATATTGCATCTTGAAACGATTCAGTGAATCATTCAATTTATGTGGCTGAAACTGAGAATTATTTTTAATGTTTCGCAAGCCAAACTCTGCATTGCGTTTCCAAAACTGGGCAAGCTCTATCTTGGGCTTGTTCAATATCTCCGCATCAAGAAACCGGTTCAGATAATCAAGTGCATTTTGATAGTTACCCAACTTCAGATAGCTATCTCCTAATTCAAAACAAAATATCTTCTGTCTCTTGGGATCTTTGGTAAGCTGCAATCCTTTTTGAAATATATCCACCGACTTGCCGTACTCATGCATCGATTTGAAGGTAATACCGAGCCGGTAATACGCTTCTTCAAAATCCTTGTCTTTCTCAAGGGCTTGTACTAATAAATTTACTGCCTGATCATACTGACCACGTACCCGGAAATTATCTGCCGTAGTATAAAGCTCAATGGCTTTTTTGTTTTTCGTGCTTAATACCGCTTGTGAAAAAGTGACCGCACAACTAAGGATCAAAAGAAAAGAAAAGAGAATTTTCATTATTCAAAACTAAACAATATTGGAAACATCTATTTCGGCACCGTCCCAGCGAAGCATGGAGTTGATCAGTTTACAAGAAGAAAATTCAGCTATATCGTTCTCAAAAATCGGTTCCTCTTTAATGCGTCCACTATCAATCAGAAACTGCC
>Ga0307515_10021230_pt1 | contig 11524 bp, 12 predicted proteins | sample 17_EM_MG_FD_194513 | JGI IMG/M metagenome (GOLD analysis project Ga0307515, IMG submission 194513) | Populus trichocarpa ectomycorrhiza microbial communities from riparian zone in the Pacific Northwest, United States - 17_EM | ecosystem: Host-associated > Plants > Roots > Unclassified | place... | reverse complement strand
CCCCTGGAAAACCTTATCTCTATATATATTAATTAAAGTCTATATAATAAAGCTCTAAAATTAATTGGCTTATTACTTATAAACTCGGGTCAAAATTTACGTTGGGGGATCAACGTTCCGCATGTTATCTATTCATAAGCAGGAGAGGTGAGTATAAGAACGCAGGTAAGTTACTTTTCCGGGATGATCCGTTCCTTGATCAATCATGACATTTTCGTTTCTCGTGTCGGGCTCGAACCCAAACGCAGCTGTTATAATGTTAGCTCTTTGGTTTTAAGCTCAAACCAAGCTTTCTGTTGGTAGGGGGGTAGGCGGGCAGTCTCCTGAGCCCGGCGACGCGACGGGCCAATGCACGGGCTACCTTGCAGATATCTTCTCGAGCGATCGGGCTCCATACATTAGAGACCTTTCGCATGAGATTGAGTTGACGAGCCACAAGCCTGTACAATTATCTCGTTCCCAGACCAATTATCACGTGCTATGGCCTAAGCAAGGCTTACTTAGCAGTATATACCCTATTAAAATAAATAATTCTATATAATAAAAGTAGATTTATAACTATAAAAAGCTAATAATAAAATAAGAGGAGGATGATAGTATTATGGACCTTATATTAACGGTAGTACGGCTACTAAGAGAGGACATAAACGGACTAGTAGTGGAAGCGCGGGAGGCGCTAGAACCGATTAAGCCATAGGATAAGGGGTAGCCGAGTCATATAACAAGTCACGTGTTATAAGTTCGGAACGTGAATGTAAGAACGTGGGGGGTACCGACGTACTAACGTACCAACGTACTTAGTACATTTCTTAGGCGTAATATTGTGTATTTAAAGGACCACAGTCCCTACCTTAGATAGTTCTCTCTTTATAGTAGATCTCAGATTTCAATTGGAGTTAATCTGTTGGGCACTTACTCCGCAGTACACTTGTGTCTTATTGCGTTTACCTACATACCCAGCCCATTGACAAGTCCACCGTAGTATCTACTACAAGGCTTCGTTACATGCAGATATAGACCGGAGAGGAGAAGTAGAGAAAGCATACTTACCAGCCGCTTAGCGAGCGGATGAGTGACCTTACCGCATAGGGTAAATACATGGGCGCAGGCTGGGCCAATAGGCCAATAGTACGCGCGCATCAGCGGCTCGATCAGCGAGGGGGTAAGATATTCGAATATGTCCACGGCTTGGCTGCAGGCTTGGCCGTGGACATTCGCGGAATGTCGACGGAGGTTGTTAGCGTCATGTGCGGCTCAGCGACTCAGCAGGCGCTCAGCCGAGCCGTGAACACTATCGAAACAACATGCCAAGCCTCCATTATGTACGATTTTGAGCTCTCGAAAATTCTCTGGAGTCACTAATGAAATGCTAGGATTGATGTACCTCGGCGCCTCCGCCGCGCCATCCTTCTTAACGACCTCGCCCTCGTTAAACGCATTATCCGCAACAACCCCTCATTCCTTCGCAACCCAGACTTTGAGGACAAGAGCAACACATCGCTGCATTTGGCAGCAAAAGCAGGCTTCACTGAAGTTGCTGTATGTCCCATTAAACCCCAATGCCAATACTACTATTAGGGCGTGCCCAATGCAACTTTGGGATATAGAGTACAAGAAGTTTAATATTGGGATATTACACAGGAACTCCTCATTGAAATCGGCCATGAAGACGAAGGTGTTAGCCGTAACGGAGACTGGGACACACCGCTGATGCTTGCAGCCGCCGCTGGTAAGGGAGACGTGGGCGTTTTGCTCGTGGAGCGGTTCCCAGAGTGCGTGTCGTGGACGAACAAACTGGGGCTGGACGCTGTAAGTTACCTTTCACTTCTTCAACGTTTTCCCATCCTTTCTCTTCGAACCTCGTCACTTAATACTCTGCCCCTATCTGGAGCCCTTCCCACAGCGGTCTTACTGACCACTGCCACTACTCCTAGCTGATGCTCTCCTCCCGCACCGGCACGCTCAACTTGCTCCCGCATATCCTGCGCACATCACCGTCTATCATCAGCGCTCACGACATCGATGGCAACACAGCCCTGCACCACGCCTCAGCTGCTGGTGAGCTAAAAACGCTACGCTTCCTACTCCAGTATGGCGCCTCGCCCCTCGCCCAAAACGCCTACTCCTGGACTCCAGTGCACTACTCTGCAACCTCGGCCGCCGAAGTGTATTTCAAGAACCTCGTATCTGAGATCGAGAAGAAGAGAGCAGAAGGGGTGCGGGAGGCCCGCGAGAGGGAAAGGCAGCGTACTGCTGGCGTGAGGTTGGTTACGAGTGAGGACATGATGGACAAAGGGAGAGCGAGAGATGATACAGGCGTTAGGCTGCCGGCGCCTGGAATGGAGTGGAGTCCTATTGAGAGGCGGCGGGCTATGACTCCGACGGCGGGGAGGAGCGAGGGATGGTTTGCTGGAGACGGCACAAGGGCGAGGGCTAGCAGTGGGGATTAAGTGTATAAGTAGTAGCATAGTGGTGTCTGGGCTTGGGCTTAAGGAATCTGGGCTGAAGGTTATCAAGCATCTCACTAGCATTGGGGGATTTGTACCATAAGTTGTGGTCATAAGCATTATGGGCGTTGGTGGCTCTGCGGATTATACTACACTAATTTCAAGCCTATTTCGGGAGCCGAAGGGCTTCATTCATTTGGACAGTTTGCGTTCATAGGCCTTGAGGAAAAGATAATTTCACAATTACATCGTAGGCCTGACTCATAGCTGCAGGCGCGAATCTATCTCTCAATACCCGCTGAATGGAAGCAAAGTATATCTTACATCAGAGAAAGGCTTTTCTGGTTGGTCCTCTAGGAGTCATGATATGAACTGTCCCCGATTGCATCTGCTACAATCCTTCAAATTCCCCAGCTGCATCATCCTCATCGATATCCCCATCCTGTATCTCTTTGGCTAGTTCTCGCTCGCGCTCCCTCGCTTCCTGGGCGTTCTTTAACTCTAGGCGGTGCTGGTTCATTGGATATCGCATTGCTTTCACACACTCATCATGTAATGCCAAGCACGCACGAATCCGCTCATGGAAGGCTTCACCAGGCTCACGCGTGGCATAAATATCACCAGCTTGCTTGGTTTGCATATATCCTTTCTCATGGTCGATGGTAGCCTCGATAACTCCGTCGCGGATAGCCTTTGCAACAATATACTCAGCTGACTCTTCGCTTTCAAGCCCAAGGCGGATGCAGATATCACGAAGGGAGATGCGCGAATACGATAGGGAAAGCATGCGGATGCCCGTCTTGATGACATTTTGGCGGAGACGAAGGATTAGGGTATAGGTTCCATCACGATGGAATGTAGAAGAATATGTCTGAACAATTTTCAAGAAACCTTGAAGGTCGCCAACACGCACGGCTTGCACGAGGCGGAAGTAAGGCTCCAACGCACGTTCGAGGCGAGGCTGGCTGAAGATTGCACGATCTGGAATATCGCCCATAAGCAGTTCAACTACAACCAGGAGCTTTGTTGAGGCTTGGTAAAACCCAGCAGCTACAGCGTTGGTTGGGGACTTCCGAGTTGCGCTAGTCAAGTGTTCATGCGCCTCAGTGTATGAGAGTTGTATAGCCCGTATGCGACCAAGGTAGTAGAGATATCGTGCAACCTGATTGTTCGGCGCAGTTGCGGGAAACTGGGTTTGAGCTACAAGCAAGTCGGCTTGCGTGATATCAGCAGTGGAGATATAGTTTCGAAGCAACAAGGTTGTGACAGCAGCCTGGGTATCCTGGTCCTTGCGAAGAACGGAACTCCGCAAGGCAGCCAGAAGCTTTCCACGGATAGATATGACTGGCGATTGTCGGGACGGAGGCTTGGGATCCAGCTCCTCGTGAAATAGGGAGAAGTAGAAATAGGCTCTTGCCGCTAAAGAATCAAGAGTCCGGCGGTTGAGCTCACGAATTCTGTCTACCAAGGTCGAGGAAAACTCGGCACCATCTTCAAACTCCTTCGAGTCGTAAAGGTAAACCTGAAATGGGCGTTAGTTATCCAATACTGAGGCATCTTAGCCGTAGGTGTGTTAGAGGAGCATCCCTACCTGGATCAAGATTGCTATATACACATCTATTTCTGGTATGATTTCCTTTAGGCTTTGCTTGGAGTTTGAAAACTCTGCTGCATATTGAGAAACTACATCTGTGATAGCCTCTCCGTCCATTCCGATAGCCTCGATGAGGATCCTGGCAGTCGGATTGTTAGGTTGGTAAGTCAGCACTATGACCGAACATAGGATACGATCGGTAAGTCGTTTTCGGAGGGAAGATATTGAGCGTAGAGCACGTAGAGTAAAGCGGGTATCAAACTGCGCAACAGCTCGTTCTAATAGGGTAAAGTTGCTTCTGATGTCTTAATCCAAAGGGTCAGCATGTTCGGGAGCTAGATATTTAATAAACGCAAGGCTGGTTGCTTGAAGAAAGTCCGGACACATCTGAAGACCACGTGAGGAAGTACAACGTGCACAGAGGCATTTAAACTTGACCATGTTGACCATGGATGAAATAGAAGCTTACCAGCAATTGTCTTCTCGGCAGGGTTCTCCACCGGCTGCTCGGCGTCGGCGGTGACGACGCCTTCCATGCTTTCAGCCATGGTGATGTGAGCTAAATATTCGCAAGAGTTGAAGAGAAGGGGCAGATAGGTCGTAGAGGGAAGGGTGGATGGACAGCGCGTTGATGAGGTTGACACTGAAGCTCAAGCTTCGGTGATGAGAGATGTAGTACGGAGAAAAGATAAACCGTCCTCTACTAGCTGTCACGGCTTTGTTGACAGGCTGCTGCAGTGTGGTTAAGTCAAAAATATATCACTACGGTCTGCTTTGAAGACAGCGAAACATAAATGTCCGTTATGAATCTTCTAGATGCCCATTTGGAGCAAATTTCACTCTGCGCCGCCTCAATTGCCGAGTTACCGTACGCTTAAATCCTTTAATTCACACTCTATCTTAACGCGTAAATAGTTTCCCCCCACCGAAGATATTCACGAATGCGCTTCTTCACCCTCACGATATTACAGCTCTGATTCGGGATACCGAATTACATGAACGTGCTCTTTTCTCCGTTCCTCCACCTCCTGCCCCACCAAAGGCTCAAGACCCATCTGTGAGCTCAAACCGACGGAACACTGCATTTACCATTAATGGAGGCGATAGCAGTATCATTGGTGGCGGTGCGAATGCTGTACGAGCCCCTAGGAGAAACACAGCTGTAGCAGCCGTGCTCGGGACTGAACTGGTTGAAAAGATTCGTAGAGGCGGAGGAGGGGGTGCTGGAACTGGACTCGGTTATAGGGCTTTTGATGGGAGGGATAGGAATGATGTGGACGTGGAGGTTCTTCTACAGGGCGCGGAGAAGCTTTGTGGAGTGTAGTGAGTTTCATCGGTTTGCGTTGTGGATTGCCAGCTTCAATCTGACCCTCAGTAGTCCAATACCTGGAGCACGCGAAAAGATAGCATCTTTGCGTCAAAGGCATCGACAACTCGAATCATCTATTGAACTCTACGAGCTACGGGTCGCCGAACAGGCTGCCCAGTTAAGCAGAATGAATCGGCCTCGCGACTTTGGATTAGATGATGAGCCAGAGGATCCAGAATCGAAGGCAGAGGTGCCCGCTGAGATAGTTATGACTGAAGATGACCTGAGAAGAGAAGAAGAAGAAGTCAGGGAATTGGAGCGTAAGAAAAGGGGCTTAGAAGAGCGAGTGAATTCGATGGAAAGAGATATTTCGGGAGTCCTGAGATAGATCACATAACGAATTTTGGCATCTAATCACCACACCACGTCGCATAGGTGATGGCATAGTCTTGCATAACTCTACGGTTCGCCCGAGCATATCCTGGCTTCCGCATCTGGATATATTATCCAGGTCACTTCTTAAGTTGAAACGAAGAGAGGAACGCTGGGTTGCTTCGAGTTCTGAGTGGTCATCTTCAGAATAGGGTATAGTGAAGTGAAAGTAGCTCTTATGTTTTATTAATACTGATAAGCACTAACCCTAGGCACCCCGCTAGAGTTCGTGAGCTTGCACCTTTTGCGAACCCCGCATCGACACTCTCGATGAGGTATGACAAAGCATTGATAACTTAGCCGAAGGAGAATATATATTGGGGTTGCATAAGACAAGCATGATTGATATTCGCTACTACTCTTACACTTATCTCACTTCAGTGTTCACCTCCATTTTCTCGTCATTAACATGATTGACTTCACTCTAACAAACGAACAAGCCCAGCTTCGCGTCGGAGCTCGTGATTTTGCCCAAAATATACTCGCAGCAGCACCAGCCATTTACAATCAGCACCCCAACCAGAAAACCCGCTTCCAATCCACGCGTCCTATTTACCGTAAAGCAGTTGAAGCGGGTTTCATTAAAGGCCAGATCCCTGCCGCGCTTGGAGGTAGTGCAGGAAGTCTCATCAACGCAGCGATCCTAGTCGAGGAACTCTACTCCGTCGAGCCAAGCGCCTCTTTGACGATTCTTGGCACGGGGTTAGGGTTGACACCGCTGATCTTAGGCGGGAGCCCTGAGCAACACGAACGTTTGCTGAAGCCGTTCTTGAGTGGGAACGGTGAGCCGCTGGCAAGCTTTGTGCATTCGGAGCCGGGCGGGACAGCGAATTGGCTCGAAAAGGGGGCACCGGGCTTGCAAACGACGGCGAAGAAGGAGGGAGAAGATTGGGTTATCAACGGTGACAAGGTGCGATGCCCACGTCATTTACTGGCCGAGCAAAATCGTGCATTCATTTCTGCTGATACCATGCATAGCTTTGGACAACTAATAGTGGCGGTTGGGATGGCAAGGGTGCTGACTTACAATGCGTCGTCTGCCGGCTCTCTCCAGAAGCCGGGCCACAGGATCCGTCAGTCGACCCTACTGCTATGATTCTCATCTTAATGGTAACTCCTGACGAAATTGCCAACAACTCCTCAGACGCATATTTGGTCCTTGACGACCCCGACCTTGCGGGCCACAAAGCCGCCTCAGGGCCACATAGCCGCTTCGTTAACTTTCGCGTTCCTGGTAGGAACTTGCTTGCTGCTCCAGGGGAGGGTGCTACCGTCGTCGAGCAGACGTTTGGTTCCTCAGCTGCCATTGTTGGGGCTATGGCTGTAGGCATCATGCGCGCAGCCTTCGAAGCCGGGCTCCACTTCGCGAAATCTGACACCAGAGGTGGCACAGTACCGATTCTAGCAAGGCAGAGCGTTGCGGACTTGCTGATCGACATCAAGATGCGGGTGGAAGCGGCACGAGCGCTAACCTGGAAGGCTTCTAGCTGCCTAGAGAATGGTCCAGGAGATTGGAAGGCAAGGCTGGAAATAGCGTTAGAGGCGAAGGTGTGGTGTTCTGACCAAGCAGTGGGCTGCGTCGTTGACGCTATGAAGGTTGTTGGGATGTGAGTTCACCGTTTTCACTGCAACTTAGATTCTTGTGTTCTTTGTTCGGTAGAGAAGACATTGGAACACAAAATCTCATATTAATTAAACGTGCAACGCAGGACTTCATACTCCAAAGAGCAACCTTTTGCGCGATTGCTGGAGGACGCGGTTTGTCTACCTCTGTTTGACGGAGGGAATGTAGGTGTCAGGCGACGGCAAATTGAGAAGATCTTTTCAGCGGAGGACTATCAGCCTTGGGCGGCGACCTTTAAAGAATAAACCTAGAACAAGCAAAGTTCTCGTTGACAACCATCAAAGCAACGGCCAAGGTATAACCATCTCACTCAGCGGGATGATACGTCAAGTGACCTAGATGGTCTTGGGACAGCTGTGGTAGTTACCTTATCTATTAGTCCACCATATCTATAATCATTGCGATGTAGCTAACAGTTATTGATCCCAAGAGGGTGTGAGGGTTCCCAGTCATGCAAGTTTTCCGAGCGATCTATTTGGACTGGCGCGAACACTCGCGCCAATTGGATCTAAAAGGGGGCTAGCCTATAGAGGTAACTATCTAGGTATGATGCATTGGATTTGACCTCAGATCCACGCCACACCGATCCAAATTGATCAGGAAGCGAGCCACCATGCAAAAACCACAAACCTTGATTATATCATCGTAATTATGATTAGTCAATCAAATCATACCTTCTAGCCAGTCAATATATGCGTCAAATCTATATGTACATGACGCCCATAAAGAAAAATTTGAGAAGTGAGACCCCAAGAACTAGCTCGGGCCCCAGATAAGTTTTGATAATTAATGATGACCAAGGGCTTACCAAAATAGAACTTATAATACAAATATACCACTTCAATTCCACGGCAATCAAATGGCCGCCTCGAAAAGCCGTGTGAAGATGTCTATTTTCGTCGTTTCATGACTTTTGTGCACATTTCAATAAGGCCGTTTTTCGCATCGCTCTCCGGGAAAGCGCTAATGGCATCGATGGCTTTACTAACGTATTCCTGAGCTAGTGCTCGTGTTTGCTCCAGGCCGCTACTTTGAGCTACGAGCTCGCGCGCCTAGACGTTTGTCTGTTAGCGGACAGGCTCATATATTTTGAGTGAATGTGGTACCTTTTGCACATCCCCTTTTTTTGAGAACTTCCTCCCTACAAGGGCGCCGAGATCTTTGTTATCTTTCCACGCAAAAAGCAATGGTGCTGTAGCAAGACCAAGCTCCAGATCAGCGCCAGCAGGCTTTCCAAGCTCCTCTCCGCTAACAGTATAATCTAGCATGTCGTCCACAAGCTGAAACGCTAGGCCCAGGTTCTTCCCGTAAGCATACGCAGCCTCAACAACTTCTGGTTTGCTTTGCCCAAGCAATGCTGCAGCACGGCAAGACTTGCTTATCAGGCTTGCAGATTTGAGGTAGGTCTTTTGCAAATAATATGTGACGGTGTCTTCGGTCCAGAGTGGGTTTTGCTCGTCCCGTGCAGTATTCTTTAACTGCATGAATTCGCCTTCTACAAGATTTGCGATCACCGTCGCCAGCAGTTCTGTTACTTCGGGGTCTCGTAGCCGTGCCAAAGCGACCGAGGCCCTCCCTAACAGGAAATCTCCCGCTAATACTGCCATCTTGTTCCCGAAGGCTATATTCGCCGATGGGGCAGACCGTCGAGCTTGCGAATGGTCGATGACATCGTCGTGGAGGAGGGATGCAGTGTGTATCAGTTCAGTAATTTCTGCTAGTCGCCGTTGTGACGGCAATATTTCTGAATCTTCTCGGCCGTAAGCAGCATCGTTGGCTATAGATGTGAGTGGCGAGTATCCAGGTGCAGAAGGGTTCTCGTCGGAAAGGATGTCGGAGGGAGATATGGGCTGGTCCATAGACTCCGCTTTTTGTATGTTGTTCTGCCGGCACCTCTTGGGTGTGAGCGCAGTGGCACGAGACATCAACAAGACCAGCATTGGCCGTACATATTTCCCTTCTGATTGCGTATAATACTTCGCCACTGTGTCTAGCGTGGGATGTCCTGATCCTAGCAATTGCCTTATGTTCTCTGTGAGGAACTTCATCTCTTTTGCGACTGTTTGGAACGGATCCACGGCTATAGGCGATTTAGGGTCAGGAGCATTGTTGAATACATGTTGCGCTGCAGAAAATACAGCCGCCCAGCTTGACTGGTTACGTCGGCGAGAAGGGTGATAGAAGGCGGAGACTAGAGGGGTAGCAAGATGTATCGGTACGACAGTGTGTGAGCACTGTGGTAACCGCGGACGGCGTGCTGCTAAAGAGCTCTTGACGAGCTTTGTAGAGCCCTTCATTCCAAAGAAGGAAGGGCGGAAGGATTAGATAAGTTCTTCCAATCGTGTCGGAGACAATTGGGCAAAAAGCGCATTAGGTAGGCTCAAGTGAACCCTTAGTTTTGAAGCACGAATAATCCAGGTTCGAAGTTTTGGTGGCTTTCGACTTTCGCGATACATATTAGCGTCATTCGCCAAGTTCAGGAACCGACCTGCCGACTTTCAATCCCAACCGTGCCAGCCTAGGTACACCACTTTTATCACCAGCTATGGTGCTTCTTACTATAACCCCTGCCATTGTGGTAGCAATTCAAAAATGTCAAGAATTAGACTCAAAATCACTCATCAAGCTTCAGCTACCATCAGAACCTTCTCTCGCCGAGCCCGAAGCTGGCGATCCCATATCCCACAGTCAGCTCATTGACATCTCGAAGCTTCTCAAGAGCCACTCAGAACAGCTCGATATTCCACATCATCTAGGTGATTTGTTGCGAGGCTCAAAAGTCTACATCCCACCTGCAAAACCTAAGCCCGAGTCTGTAAGCAGCCTCTTAATCGGGCCGCAAGCCAAATACGCCACTAACACCCGCAGACCTCCGAATACAAAGCCCTCATGGCCCGTCTCCGCAACAAAGAAGAAGCACGAGCATATGAACGGATGCTCAACTCAGCCCCAGTAACCGAAATGCATAATCGTCACTTTCCCGCTACGCCAAACGCTCGTCTTTATCCCACTGCCGTCGACTACGCCGAAGACGAGGACGAAGTCACCTATGCGGATGTCAATCGCCAGATACTTCTCATCATTAACATCCTCATCTCAATCGTAGCTTGCAGTGTATTTATATGGGTAGCTGCACGACACTGGAGTACACCGAAGAGGTTGGGACTAAGCATGACGGGGAGTGGCGTTGTGGCGATTGCGGAAGTTGTGATATATGGCGGATATGTGCGGAGAGTCAAAGAGGCAAAACAGAGGGAAAAGAAGAAGCCCGAAATCAAGAAGATCCTAGAGTCGTGGGTTATCGATGGTGCTGGCGGGAAGGAGGAGAACATATCACTGAATTCACCACCAGCTGACAAATTAGACGAAACACTCAGGCACAGAAAGGGCAAACATAGATGAAATGTCAAGGCGCGTATATTCGTATGATACCGAGCATTACCATTATCATTGCTTACACTCAAACTACGCGTAAAATCTCTCGTGAAGGTCATCGCTTTGTCTTTCTTGCGCTAACTCCTCCTGCAAAACGACCAAGATTACTTAGGCTCGATTTCGACTTTTGATGGCCTTGTTGCACTACCGGGGTAGGTCTCGCTGTGCTTGCTGCCGAATTTGGTCGAGTATGCTTCGGGGGAACTTCCGGAGGCTGTGCCTTTTCCTTTTCATGAATCGGTGTTATTGCTACATCGTAACCGAGACTGGCTAGTCGCTGAGATCGTCGCGCTTTCTCTTGTACGTTTTTGAACTTCTCGAGAAGTTCGACCCATCTGATGCCGCCCTCCTCTCTCGCCTTCAACCTGTTTGGCCGCTCAAAACTTGAGACACTAGAGGCTGGCTGGCTACTAGAAGGAGCAGTCTCTGAGCTCTTCTGCCGAGAATGATAAAATGAAGAAACAGAGGGAGGGACATACGTGCGTGGCGCAATGTGAAGGTAGCCTATCGCGCTAACACTATTTAGGCGATTTTTCAAAGCAGCAAATGCAGAGGACTGAGGAAGTAGCATTAACAGTCCGTAAAGGCATTTGTAGAGATGGGGGTATTTCTCAGGTTCGAGAAGCTGAAGACGAAGATCTACAAAATACCCATTAGCGTATATGAGATCAGACGGAAAAGGA
>Ga0307515_10021229_pt1 | contig 11524 bp, 6 predicted proteins | sample 17_EM_MG_FD_194513 | JGI IMG/M metagenome (GOLD analysis project Ga0307515, IMG submission 194513) | Populus trichocarpa ectomycorrhiza microbial communities from riparian zone in the Pacific Northwest, United States - 17_EM | ecosystem: Host-associated > Plants > Roots > Unclassified | place... | reverse complement strand
GATTAAGATGCAGACAAATTACCTCAAGAATTTTGTAATCATTAAAAAAAAAAAAAAGATTACGGCTAAATTATTATGTCATCATTACATATCAGAGCATGCACTCAAATCCTTGACCATTGGTCGGTCGAATATTACGTCCGGATATATGGATATTATCTTTAAAATTTAATTGAGATGTGAAAACTAAGCCCTTGTTTTGTATTGTTTTCCATAGAGTAAAATTTAAATTTTTTTATTTAAAATTATTTTTTATATATTTTTAAATTATTTTAATGTGTTGATATCAAAAATAATTTTTAAAAATAAAAAAAAATATTTTAATATATTTTCAAGTAAAAAACAATTTTAAAACCAATTTTTATCATTCTTTTAAACATTACCTAACTAAAAATAGAGTTATTACACTTCATTTGAGGCAAATCAAAACTAGGATTTGAGTTTTGATCTAATTAGATCATGTCAGTTTTATTTTTTTTGAACCCGAATTAATTAATTGAGATCTTGAATTGATTGGATCTTAGAGTCGGTAGACTCAGTCGGAGTTTTATAAATATCCTCGGATTAATTTACCCTTAAATGTACGCCATCATTACATATCAAAGCATGCACTCAAATCTTCGACACAACACTACTACTTGATTACGAACATTACCACAGAACAACTCCAGTATCTATAGCCAACGGTTTTTCAAGGTTTCATTTTCTTTAATAAACCCATCTATATTTTAAGCACCATTTACAGTTCTGTCATATCCAATCACTTAAATACTTGTACATCGCACAAGTGGCTGTTTGATTTTATCAAAATCATTCCTTAGAAATCTCACCATTGAGCAGTGTGATTTTTGTTATTCAGATGGCTTCAACAATGATTTCTTTAGCTTCTGCTACTCCTTCTGCTTCACTTTCTGTGCAAGAAACTCTCAAGGTAGCTATATTTCCCACTTTAATCGCCACTTTCTACTGTTTTTCTCTTCTGGGACATCAGTTTTCTAAGTTTTCTGTTTGGTTATAGGGAAAATGTGGCAAATCAAATAAAATAGACTATGAAAGCAGACGTTAAAATTCAAAAGTTTGTATTTTGTTATTTTCTTGGCAGCCAAACGGATTTTTATGGTGTGGATCAGGAATTTTAATTGTGGTTTTGGACAGGGAAAGATGAGGCTTGGAAGTAGTAGTGTGAGTACATTGTTTAACAAGGAGAAAGGCAATCCCTCTATCAAGAAAAAGGTTTGAATGTTAATTCTTGTATTGTTGGGTGCTTGGTTTTTTTATTGAATTCTTGTTTGCTTGATCCTATGTTTTGTAATTGGTGGAGGATTCGTGATTTTATCTGAAGCAGCAGCTATGTTAGTTTAGAAGTGTAAAAGATGGAGGCTTTGTTGTTTAATCACGTATTTGTTGAAATCATGGGTTTTTTTACCAGTGCATGCTTCTTGTCTTTTGAAGATTTTGATATGATTTGATTTGAACTTAACATGCATACTTGGGTGGATTCGAGCTTGATATGTTTTAGTTTTGAGATGTGGGTTTGCTGTTTCTGATTTGCAGTCATTTGGCCGGATATCTATGACTGTTGCAGTGAATGTATCCCGTTTCGAGGGTATTGCTATGGCCCCCCCTGATCCTATCCTTGGTGTTTCTGAAGCTTTTAGAGCAGACATAGATGTAAAGAAGCTCAACCTTGGAGTTGGGGCCTACCGAACTGAAGAGTTACAACCTTATGTGCTTGATGTTGTTAAGAAGGTTAGTGCACTTTCTCAGTCTACTTGGTATATATTTCTTTAATGGCAGTCTAGCTTTGGACCTTTTTCCTTATAAGCAGCAGCAATTGATATGGCAAATCTGGAATTGATTTTCATTTTCTAGGCTGAGAATCTTATGCTGGAGAGGGGAGAAAACAAAGAGGTATCTTAATACATTCAATTGTAAGAGTGGCCAGAGTTTTTGATCTCCATATTTTCTTCAACTCACCTGACGTAGATCATTTTTATGTAGTATCTCGCAATCGAAGGTTTGGCTGCATTCAATAAGGTGACTGCAGAGTTACTATTCGGAGCAGACAACCAAGTGATAGAGCAACAAAGAGTATGTTGAGGACATAAGCTTTTTTTCTCTTCTGAGAGGAGTTTAATTTTTTATCCTTGCCTCAAAGATATTACTGAAACATAATAATACGTTGATAATAAACTAGATATCGATTTGTATAAAATTTCCAGGTTGCAACTGTTCAAGGTCTCTCGGGCACCGGTTCTCTTCGATTAGCTGCAGCTCTCATTGAGCGATATTTTCCTGGAGCGCAAGTTCTGATATCGTCTCCTACTTGGGGTTTGATATGTCACTTCCTTGTGTTTTTTGTACGATTCATCTAATTAATATCAATTTTAATGGCCAACAAACTTGTTTTGCAGGTAATCACAAGAATATTTTCAATGATGCAAGAGTTCCATGGTCAGAGTACCGATACTATGATCCCAAAACAGTTGGCTTGGATTTTGAGGGGATGATATCGGACATAAAGGTTAGGTCTGGAGTAGTTATGCTGCACTCAAAAATTCCCACCAAATTGTTTTGAATCATTAGAATCGATGCCCAAGCTAAACACACCATGCTGTTAAATCTTTCAGCTCGTCTTTTGTGCTATTCACTACAATTTGTACTAGTATACTATCCTACCTGTCATACGCACGCTCCCTCCCTCCCTCCCTCTAGGGTTGGTCAGTGTTCAGGCACATGATTGAACATTACACTATTGGTGCTTGGTATGACAATTCAGAGAGAGCGAGAGGTGGTCTTTCATTATAACCTCGGTTTCAGACTGAATCATTTCTCTAACTCGTGCTATTTTTTCATTACAGGCAGCCCCTGAGGGATCATTTGTGTTGCTACATGGCTGTGCTCACAACCCAACTGGTATTGATCCAACCCCTGAACAATGGGAGAAAATTGCTGATGTCATTCAAGAAAAGAACCATATTCCATTTTTTGATGTTGCCTACCAGGTAAACAATGGTTTAAATCTGATCTGAATAACATTTGCACTATCAATTTTTTTTCCTGCTGAACCAAAGATGGTGCCTGTGTGAACTGTAGAATATTTATTGTAGTTTGTTGCTGAAAATTTCTCAAGAATTTAGAATACTGTTTGGGCAATGATATTTAATTTGAAATTTTCAATGTACTATTAGGGATTTGCTAGTGGAAGCCTTGATGCAGATGCATCATCAGTGAGGTTGTTTGCTGCACGTGGTATGGAGCTTCTGGTTGCTCAGTCATACAGCAAAAATTTGGGTTTGTATGCCGAAAGAATTGGGGCGATTAATGTTGTCTGCTCATCAGCTGATGCAGCAGCAAGGTGTGATAAACCGATTTACTATATAATACGTGCTATTTTAAACTGCTGGTTTCCTTTTCTTTCCAATGAAAAATGAATGAGATGCCATGCCCTTGTCTGTTGAATCTACTACGTGAGGACATAGATTTTGTATCCTACATTGTGGTATGGAAGAAATGGATTGTATCCTACATTGTGGTATGGAAGAAATGGACTGCATATTTAAGCCTTTTGCTTCTTATTATCGGGTCTCCTTTTGTCAATTTTGTTGTAATTGAGGTCAGGCTGGTGCTGTCAAAGGTGTCCTGCGGACAAGTTGCTAAACAACCAATTTGATAGCTCTCACATTATATTACCTGTTTAAATCATGTTTTTTTCTTTACCTTAATTTTCAGGGTTAAGAGCCAACTGAAAAGGATTGCCCGACCAATGTACTCAAATCCTCCTGTTCATGGGGCTAGAATTGTTGCTAATGTTGTTGGGGATCCAGCTCTTTTCAATGAATGGAAGGCAGAGATGGAAATGATGGCTGGGAGGATAAAAAATGTGAGACAGAAGCTATTTGACAGTCTCTCTGCAAAAGATAAAAGTGGGAAAGATTGGTCTTTTATACTGAAGCAGATTGGCATGTTTTCCTTCACTGGCTTGAACAAAGCTCAGGTAATTGTTCCTCAAATCTTTATCAAGTTTTGGATCTCGTGTGCTTCTTTTGGTAGAATCATTAAAAAAACTTTCATCATCTTCATGTTTTTCTACATTTCTTCTTATTTTATAGTCACGGGTGAATTTGTTCTCTCTCATTTCTCCCCTATGAACCTCAGACTTCTCCATTTGTCATCATTAAATCGGTGGTTATCATAAAACATTTGCTGCCAGTCTGTTCTTCACACTGCTGCAATTGCTTAAGCTATTCAATTATTAAACTTCTCTTCTGTGTACCATGCAGCATTGTTTCCCTAACTTCTGATCTTTTGTGTTTCTCTTCTCGTCTGATCAGAGCGATAATATGACCAACAAGTGGCATGTTTATATGACGAAGGATGGAAGAATATCCTTGGCTGGACTGTCTTTGGCCAAATGTGAATACCTTGCTGATGCAATTATTGACTCCTACCACAATGTCAGTTGAAAGAATGATGAACAGGCATTATAACCAACAAGCAAAAATTTTTATCACTAAACTGTTTTACTGAGTTGATATTATTTTACGGAAGTTTTGTAATAATGTTCACTGGTATTTGACTGAAACAAATCCATGCAAACCGAGTTTTGATAGGCTGTTTATTACATCCCAGCTGGGGCTAAAACCGAGTTTTGATAGGCTGTTTATTACATCCCAGCTGGGGCTAAGCTATATTTTCACTGGTCATGGTATCAGTTTCTTCTCTTCTCAAGACATTCTCCTTTTGGAGATCGCTTCCACCTTTATTAGGGAAGGACAGAAGAATTGCAGCACTGAGCAGAGCTCTCTGCTGAAGCCTTGACACCCAAAAGATCAATAAAACTCCAAGAGATAGAAAATGCCATTTTACAGATTCTCTCAAGTTGCTGTAAAAATGACTGATTATGTGCATGGCCATGAGATTGACAATGAGCTTGATGCGCAGAAATAAATTTTGGGAGTGCTATTTTACTGATTCTATAAACTTTGCTTCAATTTACAAATGTGGTGAAGATCCCGATGCTCTTCAAATCCATCTATATCAACCTTCTTGACCGAAATAACCAAAGTTATGAATTATCTATGATACATCAAAATATGCACATAAGAAACTTAGAAAGCGCAGTGGATCGATGATTCATCTAATACAAAACTTAAGCAGAGGCAGCACCATCCAAAAACAGTTTCTTTGATGCGCCTTGTCGTTGACCTCTGGAAGTTGTAGGCTGTGGAACTCTTAGTGTCCCTCCAAGCTCAAGAGGAACTAATGGGACGAGAGAGTGCACAACATCTGTTATGAGAGGGCGGTAACTTGGCTCTGGTTGAATACACAACACGGCTACTGCTGCAACCTGCAGATATTGCTATCCAATTAGCCAACTCAAGCAAATTCGCAAATACTACCAACTCCACATCAACCCTAAAATCACCTAAGCATCGCCTAACTCAAGGCAAATGCACTCAGCACTCACCGACAAGCTTCTTAGTTCAACAATCATTCTCTCCTAACTTGCTGATGATAACATTTTGGGCATAATAGATCGATATAACCTCTGACTAAACCTTACCAAAGGCAAATTTTTGCTGTGCCCACTCACAACTACCAACCAATCCAGATTTATTATTTTAAGGAAAAAATCTTCTTCAGGGTTGGTTTGCATTAGTTAATAGTCAACAGTCAACTTGGAGTTCACCTCAAACTTCTAGACTGTACAAATTCAATTGGAGAAGTAAACTATGGTTTTTATGGTTCACAAACCTGGAACAAGTACTTCTCATCTACTGAATCTCTGATCACAGGATCCACAATGGTTGGAAGCACAGCTCTGTTAGTGAGCTGAGGCATGGCCTGCATTTAAAATAGCTAGAGCATTAAATATAGTTATCGAAATCTTGATTTATTGCCTCTCAAAAGACATTAATTTTTTGGATATGGAGCTAACATACCCATGTTACTATAGATTGGCAATGAGCTGGTGTCAGTTTTTCTACAGGCCTTCTTCCTAATAGAAGCTCTAGAAGCACAACTCCAAAAGCATAGACATCACTCTTATCCGTCAATTCACCTACAATATTTCAAAAAGTAATTGTTTATAAGGGAAGAGAAAATGGAAAAATGCAAAGCAAACACGATGTGATTTCAGTCATTTGCATTTCGCTGACATTTTTTTCATCAATTGTCATGTGATTTGCTCTGTTAATGGCATCCTTAAAAGAATTATTTGGTTGATGAACCTTGAGTGTGTCATACTCTTAGCCACATCATCTCCAAAATAAAGGGCTGACCACAGAATATTCAAGTGTTATAGATTGTGAAAGCCAAAACACACAATAGTATTTTACACTTTGACCAAAAAATTCTTTGATAGAAAATGCATAATTTAGAGATGCTTTGACCATGCTATCCGAGATTCATTACTTCTAAGCTCATGAATTCATGCAAAATGCATCATTCTTCTCTCTCAATTCACCTACACTAAACTAGTTCTTATATATATATATATATGTAAAAAAAAAAGTGGCTTCTCAACTCAACTCCATCATCTAGCTAACGAGTCAAAACTACTGATGTCAAAATATAACCAGTTCAGTTAGCATACCATCTAACATATACTCTGGGGCTACATAACCCACAGTGCCTGAAAGCTTGAGCTTTTTCTTGTTATGAGAGCTATCAGCTACAGCAAGACCAAAATCTGACAGCTGAATTCAAACACAAGTTGAGAGAGAGAGAGATTGAAATATTTGAAAGTTGAATTAATTTAACAAAAACTCAAAAATCTTATACATTTTTACCTTGGCATTGAAGTTGGCGTCCAAAAGAATATTCGATGATTTCAGATCTCTATGGATCACTGCTGGCTTGCAGAATTCATGCAGATATTCTAATCCTCTATGGTCAACAAGTTGAAATAAATAAATACTCAGAGAATCAAAAGCAAACAAGCAAAAGAAATTTAAAAATCTACAGAAAAAGATAAAATCTCACCTTGCTGTATCAAGAGCAATTTTCAACCTTAAATGCCAATTTAGTGAAGATCCACGAGAAGGTCCTAAAGAATCAACGAAAATCCAGGAAAAAAAAAGAGAGAAATATATTAACACTTCTCTATTTCAAAATCCCAAAACTCATCTACCATGACACAGTAAACCCTAGTAAAAAAATGAGACAGATATTTTACCATGCAGTAGATCTTCAAGGCACCCATTTGGCATTAACTCATAAATAATGAACCCCATCTCCTCATGAACACTAAAACCCACAATAGAAATTATATTTGGATGGTGAAATTTGCTTAACAAATCCACCTCATTCTGCAATTCCAATGAATAATAAATCGCCATCAAGAAAAAGCAAAGCTAAAAAAAGAAAATGATGCAATCAATTCTACCAGAAAATTGATGATACCTCAAATTCTCTCTGCGCATCATCAGTTGCGCAGTCTAGTTTCTTGACTGCAGCACTTGAGTCATCTTCCATTACAGCCTTATATACACGTCCAAATCCTCCCTTTCCCAACAATTTATCATCGCCAAAATTGTTTGTTCCTTTCTCTAGTATCTTATACTCAATTAATGAAACAGATCCCCTATTACTAACCATTTTCAAGGAACTGAATTTGCCCAAAAATGGTGCCAATGAAAGCCCTTTCTCCACATCTTCACATCAAAGCAAAACAAACCAAAGAATTATTAACATAGAGCACAACAACAACCATAAATGTTGAAGTAAACTAGAGATGGGGTGTTGGTAAAAAGAAACCGAAGTACCTGAACACCGAGTAGCTTTTTTCTTTTGTGAGGACTTCTTACAGTAAATGAAACAAGAACACAAAGAAAGAAGGATGATAACAAGTATGCAACAAGCAACAATGAGCAACAAGATTATTTTCCTGTGGAGGTCATCATGCTGGTGGTGGTCTTTGATTCCCATTTCCGATTCAACCCCTGGTCAAATTATACAAAGAAGCAGACTTTTTAGCTTATTAAGCTTTTACAAAAAGGAAAGAACCATAAAAACTAAATCTTGAGACTTTATCAACAATGTGCAGAGAGATGGGATCATGCCAAAGTGCTAAACTCTTTGTTACGTGTAGTGTGAAGTCATGAATGCACTAGATTTTGCAGTCCTTTTTTTAAATTTGAAACGGAAAGTTTGAATCTTTGAAAGAACTTAAACCACCACAAAATCATTTCTTTTGAAAAAACAAAAAGGGCCCTTTCAAGTACCTGGAGAGAAGGCAGCCATTGAAGTTGAAATAGGAGAAATGAGAGAGGGAGATGGTGAAGGGACAGGTGGGTCTTCTTGTACGGCATGAACTACTACTAGACACAAATGAAAAAACCAAATGGGAACTGTTTGAGGAACAAGAACAAGATGAAGAAGCTTCATTGTTTGTTTGTTTCTAAGTGCAAAGAACACATGAAGACAGAGATATGTTAGGACTTCTGTTCCTTAGCCTGCTAGGTTCAAAAAAGACAGACTAACAGAAAGAGAAGTTACAAACTTGCAAGTGGTGGAACATCATGGGAAGGGAGTGTATATTGTTAAAACTTTGGTTTGGATCTTCTCCTAGTTCTTGGACTTGCCTTTCCTTTTCCTGAATATTTTTTAATTCTTTTTTTATTTTCTTTTAAAACTGTTACTCCATGTTTAAAAGGGAGAGAAAAGGGGACAAAAAGGAGGCAGAAAAAAGAAACCTATTTATGTTTTTAAGTCATTAAGTGGGGGCCACTACACCACAATCATGTGGGCAGTTGTGGGGGCAAAATAGTAAATAACAAAATTATTTATGACAAAAGGCTGTTGCCTGCAAGAGCCCATTTACTTCCCAGCATGGAAGACAGGTAAATTCCAATTTGTTTTTCGCATTTTGGAGTTTCTCATGTTAAAACCCATTTGCCCTGAATCAGCGGCACCGTTTGTTTTTATTTGAAATTATGTTTTGGTATATTTAAATTTGTGTTTGGCTGATTTTTTTTAATATTTTTTTATGATTTTGATTTTAATATGTCAAAAAATAAAGAAAAAAATTAATTTTTAAATTTTTAAATAAAAAATATTTTATATCACAGCACCAAACACTCATTAAAATTTGCTAATGAAAATTAAAATGTCTTTTTTCCATTTTAATTTTTTAGATCCTTTTAAAATAGCATGGTCATAAGATATGATCTTGAATCAATCTAATTCAATGTTCGAGTCGTAAATAAGAAATCCATGTTAACTAAAAATAAATTGAAATAATGATCCAATTTTAATTTAACATATTATCAAATTAACTTATTGAATTAATTAGACCAGAACTAAGATCTTAACAACTTGAAACTTAAAAGGGGAAAATAATAATTTTTGTCAGTTGAATTTTTTTTTTATTTTTTTCTCTTTGTTTTTTTTGTTTGTTTTTTTTGTTTGGAAAAATCAATCTCATACTCAATGATGGACACCCATTTTAATTTAGGGGTGAGAAAAAAATAGAAAAACTGATTAAATCGAGAAAATTGAAAAAAAAATAACCGAAAAAACCGAACCGTGAAAAAAAACCGATTAAAATTTTGAAAAAACTGACCGGTTCGGTTCGGTTTTATAAGCTTGAAACCTAAAAACCGAACCCAAACTGAAAAAAACTGAGCCAAACCGAGAAAAAAACGAGTCAAACCGGTTTTTGTCCTAAAAAACCGAACCTAACCGAAACCGGTCAGTTTGAACCGGTTTCGGTATTTTAAAAAAAATAAATTCAGTATAGTTATTTTTTTTATAAAATCAAACCAAACTAAAAATCATCCCTCCTATCTTAATTTATCAAAAATAGAAATAGGATTTGATTGGAAATGTTTTGCAATGACCTAGCAAGCAGGCTTTGATTGCCATTGGTTTAGGTGTCTTGTTCCATTTTTTTTATTTTATTTTTCATTTTATTTGATTTGATTCGAAGAAAATGTCAACTTGAAATCTGTTGGCACAGCTTAATCATCATATGACTTCGATTATAATAATTTTTCCCTTTGATTTCGTTTTCAGTCGTTTGGCCTTTCGTTTTCTCGCATTTCTGTATAGATTTGTGTAATGTTTTTTGAACTTCCCAGGTGGCAGCGTCTCCAACGTCATCGTCTCCTCGTTTCGAATTCTAATAGATCTGTAAGAAAATTGATGTATATAAAGTTAATACAATATGTCTGGAACCAAATCGTTAAATTTAATTTAATTTAATTTAATTTATAAGAATATTTGAATTCAATTGATCTTATTATAATTCTTATGTTTAGAATAAAATATTCAATTATATAATTATATTCAATTATATTGTTTGTGATACTTGTGAAAACGAATTAAATTGATAATCTTAATTATGTTTTTCTTAATTAAGAAATTATTTTTTTAATATTAATTTATATATTTTGATTCTACATCTTGAACTGTGGGGATTTTGGTAAAAACAGAGTTATTTTGTAGGGTTTTTTAGGGAAAAGAAAGGCGTGGATATTTCTAAAATATTAATTTCAATATTAATTTTGCATTAATTTTTTTTTTTTTAAGAAAAACTTGACCTCTGTTCAACTTTCCACTAAACCAATAGACACAGCATGCCTGGCAAAAGCAAATGAGCCTGGCTGGATTTCACTTCGTCTGATTTATCGAGTTAATAAAAATTCAAAATGGAAATAGATATTAAAAATTCTGTAACCATTAAAGGTTCATAGAAATTGGAAAGAGGTATTTATTAATTAACTTTATGTGTGAAAAATGAATTAAATTAAAATAGGTGCTAAAATCGCTATCATGGTCATGAATTTAATAAAAATTCAATAGGGGAATATATATTAAAATCATTATTGTAATCATTAAGCTAATAAAAATTGGGAAAGTAAGTTAGTAAAAATCGAAAAAGGTAATAATTAACCATGTGCATGGAAAATAAATTGAAATTACAAAGTATATTGTACTCATTAAGTTAATAAAAAACTCAAGGAAATTTAATAAAAACAGGAATTAAAACAGTTATTAAAAACACTGATTAAGTTAATAAAAGATTAAAAATGTTTCAGTCAAATCAAATATTTCGCATGAATAGTAGTTATTATAATATAGTTAAACACGTTAAAATATTTTGTTTGTCATTGCAGTCTAACAACAACGTTTTTAAATTTTTTAATTTTAAAGTAATAATTTTTTATTTTTTTAATGTACTAGTATCAAAAATAAATTTTAAAAAATAAATAAATAACTTATTTTAATGAATTTCTACTTTTAAAAAATAATATCTATTTCAATTCCAAAGAGACACTAATACATATAAACTTGAAAATAAAATTATACTAATCAGGAATATTAATTTAAAACTCAATTTATTCATTGCCACTCTCCATCCCTCCCTGCCTCTTACCATGAGATTTTTTTATCTTTCAGTTTATCATTGGTGCTCCTTCACAGGCGATAGCAACTTTATCAGCAATTACTCCCATAGCTGCAAAACATTATCCAAGAGTCGATCAAGTTTAAGTTCATGGTCAAGATGATCGAGTTT
>Ga0307515_10021228_pt1 | contig 11524 bp, 9 predicted proteins | sample 17_EM_MG_FD_194513 | JGI IMG/M metagenome (GOLD analysis project Ga0307515, IMG submission 194513) | Populus trichocarpa ectomycorrhiza microbial communities from riparian zone in the Pacific Northwest, United States - 17_EM | ecosystem: Host-associated > Plants > Roots > Unclassified | place... | reverse complement strand
AAAAAAAAAATCAGCTTAGATTTCTCACGGTTTCAAAATCTATGATAAACAGAATCTTAAATGTTAATTGATCCCACTTTTGCAGAGGTAGATATACCTTCCATGCATTACTCGTCTCATCAAAATAAGAATGGTTGGCAAACACGAGGGATCACAACAATATCTATCTCCTTTGGCTTATAAGTTTCTCAAAACTCAAACTAATATAAATAGAAATATCTAGTTTATTTTATTGAGATCAAGACTATTATTCAAATTTCAAAAAAAAAAATACTAGAGTTTGCAACCTTAAAGCTTGAGATCTACGTTATTCGCTGTGTCAGCATCATCAGTCTGGCCAATCTCTGCGTGATAACCAGATTCTGATACAGAGGGTGATGATGCAACAGTCTTGCCTTTATTATCTGATGATGTTGTGGGAGCCAAAAGCATACTTTCCTCAGTCTCCGGCTTCTGTAGTAGTTGGAGCTGACTTTGCAGGACCTATTGCAAATGGCAAAAGACGGAGCATGAGAAACATGTCAATGAGAAACCAATGTAATTTTGCTTAAAATGTCAAATATTTAAGCTCGAAGACAATCAACTAGAACAAATGCATTGTTTATGTACTAGAAAAATGATTAGGAACTTCCGGCACCCACATCATAACTACCCATGGCTTCCACTTCTATGTTAGTGGGGGGGGCACATCAGGGGTACCTAATAATCTCTTGCTAATATAGTGCATATAAGGCAATCAATTCCCATAAACAAAGCTGTATGAAATTGTGTAACTTTCTGTGCCACAGTATTTGCGTAATTAACATTGTTATGCATTGAATAACATGTATCAATTAAGCTCGAAAAGAGTGCAGAATCAAAATCTTGCCAATATTACTAATAAGATTAACTCCCCGTTGAACATTGTATAATAATAATAATAATAATAATAATCTGTTAAGTGCACTCAATGATACCTCAATCTGATGTTGAAGAAAATTTTTCTGAGCTTCCAACTCAGAGTTTGGTGTACTGCACGCTCTCTCTCCCTGATACACACAAGCACCAGGTGCCTGAATGGGGACAAAGACACAGTGGGGAAGTTGAGGCAAGGTCAAGTTTGGGGGTCCACCTTGGATAGAAAATTGCAGCCGTGGTTGTCCAACGACACCTTGATCTCCACTTGGCTCCATATTGGTGGAGTCAGCCAAAGGCCTCTGAACCTGAGGGAGTAAGGCATATCCAGGTGACCTACAAATAAAGAAGGATTAATTCTTTCCAAAATTCAACCAGGGCCACTAGTTGGAAACACAGATTGATTAGGAGAGGACATAAATATCGGCTGGGCCTTCATCATGTCTGTAAAGTAAATAGTAGAATTGGGAATGAAGAAAGTAATCTAGCATATTAGACCTCAGATATTTGTCACGTCTTCAATCAGACAGTCGAAGCAGTCAAACCAAGATTGGTTCATGAACAAAAACTTAATACTCTATTTGGTTTCAACACACAGACGCATTACATGAATATGTTTCTGAGTTGCCAAGTTTAGAGTCCATTTCAAATTTGACATGAATTGCAAACAAGAATACGAGAAGCATGTGTGCGCGTGACAATAGAGACCCAAAGGCATAGAAACCAAACATAAGATGAGTTAAAGGAATTAAGATCAGACATGGTGCACATGCTGCTTGGTAATATAAAAATAATGCTACTGCAAAGAAGAGCATACCACATTATAGTGTTTGCTGAAGGATATGTGAATGACTTCTCATATACAGAAGCGGCAGCGGCAGCAGCTTGGAGTCTGACCTGATTCCTGCTCAAACTATCATCAGCCACTCCACCAGCTGAAATCCGAGTTGCAGATGTTGCAGTGCCAGTTTCTGTTCAAAATCACAAAAATTAGCTAATGAAACCCAAAGCATCAAGTCAGCTTCACTGAAAGAATATAAAACCATAAAGGGTAAGTTTCAATGCTTGCTCCAACAAGATAACTGAAAAAATGAGAACACTGAATAACAAGAACAAAATCGGAAAAAACAACCCATGAGGAAAATTGTGATTCTTTTTATATCCATGTGATACTATTTCCATCCAAGAAAATAACTATACAAAAGCTTAGTTTCCTATTTTGATCACTCAGCACGATTCCATAGCTTATTAATAATGCTTTTGGATAAAACTGGCTTCAGACCTCATCCAACTAACAGCCAGTAACACAATATGCACAGAAAAAGGGAAATGAGCTAAAATCACTTCATTCATCTGTTCTCCAAAAATAGTTGAAATCCTCAATGATTCAAGTCATCTTTCTTCTTTCATTTCAGGTAAATCATGCTTTGCCTGTGTAGAATAAAAGCCCTTTTTCTTGCCACATCCCATGTGGTAAGATTCATTTCAATTTTCTTTCTATGGGTTTTCAATGTACTTTTCATTTGCTCCATTACCTTCTCCGTTAAATTAATGAAGCTGTACATTGAATCCAATAGAAAACCAGTCATTGAAGGCACAAAGGGGCTTTAAAGCAACAAGGATTGCGAGAGCCCATTTATTCCCATAATTGAAGGTTCCACAACTTTTGAATCAGTGGATGTGTTATCTAGACAGGGTTAGGATGGAAATGTGTTCATCCTAAGTAACTGGCTTGTTGGCAATGTCGAGGTGGACCTCACACGAGTGCCTCTTGCACCAGGCATGAGGCACAGCACCAAATCAAATCGCCTCACATTGAGACCTTTGAGGCAGCAAGATGGCACCTAATAATAACACTGAAGATACCAATATCATTGTTCATGTTTGCATTAAAAAATGGTGAATATAAGCTAGTATAACTACAAGACAGCCTCTACCTAATGAGTAAGATAAGGATTTAAAATGATTCATTTCCCACATGTTTCTTCAAAATTCATCAAGTTTCTTGTTCAACAACTACGATTTCAAGATTATGACCTAGAGAAAAGAAAGCAATATCATCATCAATGTCTATAATGTACAAACCATATGCACATAGAGGCGTGCAAGTAGGCATGGATGCATGCATGTACGTGAATATTCCAAAAGTAAACAAATATAACCTATTTGCTCACTTCTACAAAGCTGTCAGATCAGTACATATAATAAATCTGTCTGCAAACACAATTTGTCATTTATGTGTGTGCATTCAATCCAAAACAGTGCTCAAATAACATGATTTATTATAACAGCTGCTCTGTAAAATAAGCTTCAATAAGAAGAGGATTTGTGATGATATGTCACCATAATTACCCTGTTGGTGAGTATCTGGTTGTGCTCCATGTTGTGCTCCAGATGCACTGACACTATTTTCAGGTGGTACAACTAGGGCTCTGCATGTAGGGCAAGTATGTTGTCGCTCCAACCATGAACGCAGACAATGAACATGAAAAAGATGTCCACATAATAACTTCTTGGCTGTGGTCATCTCTTCACGACAAATAATACAGGTTGCATCACTTCTGAAAATTTATGAGGAAAAAAGTTAAGAATGTTAAGAATGACATGCATATTCAATAACATGTCATAAACATAAGAGCTAGAGAAGGTGCAGAACTCACGCATCAATCTCTTCAGCTGTTGCATCTGGAAACCGATCATTCATATTGGAAGTGATCTTCCTATAACGAATGTAATCAGCAACACGAATTTTGAAATTCCTGAGTGTCTCATAAAGCTCCCGTATTAAGTGCAAAGGCACACCATAGTTCCTGCAGAAACAAACTCAGATTTAGTCAAGGAACAAGAGAGTGTTCAAGGAACAAATAGATCAAAAACATATAGGATTGAAGTGCAGTGTATAACTTTGAATGTATTAAAACATCTATAACAAGCAAGAGAAAAGAAATTCTACAGGAACGAAATAAATAAACAAATTGATTGATTGTAACACAAATTAATACAGTTTAAAACAAAACTCCATATAAGCAAACAATTTCAACAAAAATCCCAACAGTTCAAAATATTTACACATGATTCTTGGCCACCACCCACAGTGCTTTCTACAACACCCACTTTCAACTGTCTTTCAATCTACACATCGAAACAAGTGTTTCTAAAGTACAATTTCAATGTCCTCTACCATCAACAAAATTTCTAATGCACTTCAATCCCACAAGGGGCTTCAAGATAAATAGGTTGAAAATCAGTATAAGGAAGCGACAATAACAAGGTCAAACTGAGGTGTAATCTCGATGTCATTCCAAGAAGAAACATGTGTCCATGGGTGGGCATGCAATGTTATAATGGATCAGGAAAGGGGTGCTGCAGAAATTAAAATCAGACCCAATAGCACAACCGCTATCTTGTTAAACCAGTTCCATGTTTTCCAAATCCTCCCTTTATAACAGTTTTCAAACAAGATCTAGAGGAGAAATTATCTAGCATTCCCTTCTAGAAATATAGAAATGCAACTCCTGCCATTGACATTCCTTTCTAGGTATTAAAAGGTTGCGTTCCAAAATAATTGTAAATGCAAATAGAAAACGCCCATATATAAATGAATGTGCGTGTATGAGCGCATGTACACACACATGTCAAAAATTGAAAAACAAACCATTTTGCAAGAGATATTAATGAAAATAACCATTAAAAATCAGATCGATAGTAGGAAAGATACTATAGTTGGAATACATCCTACCAGTCAAAAACTCCAAGGGCCTGATAACATCTCTCCAATGAAAATTAGTAGGAAGATGTTACAATAGTTGCCAAGTAAAAACTGTCTATCTACAACTCATCATTGTGGAAGCAAGTCAACATCACATGGCATCATTCACAAGTGTTAGATCTATACGTGATCAAATACTCTATTGCAGAAGTAAATGTATATAACTTTGCATGTATTACATACTCTCTCAATGATCCAACAATATCATAGTTGATAAAAACATAATTTCCATGTGGGTGAACAGGGTAAAATACAAAAAAAAAAATCATATATACAAGATGCCAGAATGATAATTAATGTCAAACTTGATTACTTACATGAAAATGACAAGGAAGAAGCACAGATACATAGACAAGTGAAGCAAGTCCCGAACAAATTCCAAATAAAAGGTGTAAATAGGCTTTTTTTCCCATTGTCCTTCCATAAGCATGTCACTCACATAGAAAACATATTTTACAAATGTTGACACAGTTGTTGTCGCCAGTATCATGTACCTGAGATTCAAAATGGTAGACATTAATGAATGCAAACATGAACACAGGAATTTCGAACTGCAAACAAGTGTGTTCCTAAGTGTAGAATTGAGTAATTTCACAAGCATGGAGAGATCAAAAATCGATATTGCTTGGTTTTCTTACAATAACATTCAAGTTTTCTAGAATTGATTTCAAGAATCCAGGTAACCTGAGAAGGGACATCTAGATAACATCCAAACAAAAGATAATAAACACCAATTAGAACACAGCATTTATGGCTGCCGCTGATTTTTCCAGGACCACACTTTTGGCAGCATGAGTGCAAATTAAAATCAGATCAAAATTTCTTTCAAGCTGAAAACTCCCATGCAGCTTTGATCAAATCTACAAGCACTTCCCCCACATGCTGAAAACTAGTAAGTCGCAAACAGTCATATTTAACCAAAACTTGAAAATTGAAACCAACCACAACTCCATCATTGTCATGGTTCCAGTTTTAACCAAAACTTGTCCCACATTGACCAATCTGGAGTTGAAGATACAAAGTTAAAAACAATTAAGCTGCAAGATAACTATTTGTAGCACAGTAATGATCAATTGCATTGCTATATGAGCAAGTTTCTCTAAATTTTAAGATTGTATCTCTCAAGCCTCTACTTAACTTCCATGTGTTCTCTAAATACCATTTGAATAATTTGAAAATCAATGAGTATACCATTTGTTCTTATGCTCTGGTTTTGGTTTCTTTTTCTTATTCTATTTTTCCTTGGAATATACTCCACACAACTCAATACGAGATCATTAATGCAGCTGACCAGTTAAGGTATGAGATTACAAGCTATTAAGAGCCAGCATAAACAAAAATATATAAGGGAAACATCTAGATGGCTCAACAATTCTGGCAGTTGAATGTAAGAACATAATGTAATTGTGATGAAATAGAAGATAAATAAAAGGGAAAAGGCATAAGCATAGTTAACTTACTCAAACGAGAAGAAGAGAGACACTGAAGCCTGCCTTGTTTCAAGCAAATACTTTACAGAACTGTACAAAAACATGCTGTCTAGGAGAAAAAGGAAACCCAGAAAAGAAACAATCCGAACATGAGATAACCAGTTAACAGATGGTGTTGTCTCAATGTATTCAACCCTCTTTTGAGCCAACCAATGCAGAGACTTGATTAATAACAAGGTGGTGACCATGGCAAGAAAGGTTACGGAGAAGTCCTGCCTAAAAATAGTAATGGCAAAGAGAATTTCCATGAGCTCTCTCCACGACTGCTCATTCAACCTCTCAACTTCAGCTTCACGGAGGGAACCAAGGAATAGCCGCTTAATGAATTGCCATAAAATGCACATAATGACTAAACCCATGTTGAGAAGAAGGACTAAAGTGATCTTAGAGGTGGATAAATAAACCATAGCAGGGTAAAACTGGCCTCTACTGTTGAATGCATGATAAGTTACAGCTAGAGCACCCACCAAACTGAGGCTCGCGTATGTGCGCAGCCGCATCATTTTTTCGTCCCAATCTACATAATCAACACATAAATTATTGATTAAAACAAACCCTAATTACAATTCCCCACTTAAAAATAATCAACAGAACATAACAAATGAAACCCTAACGAATCTAAAAAGAAAATCGAAATCACTCAGAAACCAACAAACACAACTATTTACCAAAATCAAAATCCGTTACAGATCCTAATTTTGAAAAAATAAAGAAAAAAAATCAGCACTGATTCAACAATCGAAGGATATAGAATCAGAGAATTAAAATTTAAATCATTGCAAGGAAAAAATGAAATTGGTTACCTTTGTAAGAATATAGCTATTCCTGTAACGCTAATAAATCAAAAAAATTAAAAGATTGCTTGCGAACTCTATGCGGTGGTGTCTGTGGCTTTAGATTTTCCAGGAGAAAAAGGAGAACTTGTTCGTTGATCCGTAATGATGATACATATGTCGAGTCACCCTACCCAATTAAGAGAAGCCACGTCTCTTAGGAGTTGGCTTTTCCTCATCCCGTTCGAATTTTGACAAGTTCGGGCCCGAATAACAAGTTTCTCAAAAAAAAAAAACAATTCTCTCATAGGGACAGGATATGCATATCTGATTTAGGAAATTTTGTTAAATAAAATTCATGATGATTTGATAAGAAAATTTAATAATTAATTTGATATTTGATGTGAAATGGTTTATTTAATAGGTTTAAAAAAATTTTAAAAATTAATAATTAACAATAAAATTAAAAAAATAATAAGACAAAAAATAAAAAAGAAAGTCATGTAAACTTTTCAAAACAATAATATGTGATATTAAATTAAAAATATCATACATGAAAAAACAGTAAAACTCAATTCTCAGTAAATATAACATTGAATGATGAATTATCATTATTATTATTATAATAATTACTCTTTTCATCATTATTATTATTATCATTATTAATATTGTCACTATCATTACAGCTACTACTATTACTATTATTATTAATAAATAATATCATATTATTATTATCGCGATTATTATCATTATCATTTTTATCGTTGTTATTATCATCGCTATTATTATTACTGTTTATATTATTATTATAATTATTATCATCGTCACTATAACTAATATTATTATTATTATTATTTTTATCACTATTATTATTATTATTACTACTGATGCTGCTGCTATCACAATCACAATTACTATTAACTATTAATATACTATTATTATTATCGCAGTTACTATTATTATTATTATCATCACCACAATTATTGGTATTATAACCACCATAGCCATTATAATAAATTATTATTATTATTATTTTAAATAACAAAAATTATAAACTTGTTTTGAATGATAAAATCATAAATCAAAAAAACTTTGACAAAAGAAAAAATGAAATAAATAAGAAATCAAACAAAAAATGACCAAACTAAAATAAATATTATTATTATTATTGAAAAAACCCATAAATTTGATTTGAAGGGTAAAATTAAAAACTATAAAGACTTTGATAAAAGAGTCAAGAGAAAAAATAAGAAATCAAAAGTAAAAGAACCAAATTGAAAAACATAGTATACACAAATTAGAATTGAAGGACTAAATTGTAAATAAATAAAACTCAAACGAAAGAGAAAATGACCAAAATCAAAATAAAAAGGATGAATTCTGAAATATCAACCAAAAATAGGGACAGATTTAGGAGGACTGAAACTATAAAAGGAATAAAAACAAAATAAGAAATTAAATGAATGAAGATTGAAATGAAAAACAAAACATATGATAAATTGTAATTGAATGATAAAATTGAAAAGAAAACAAAACTTCTATAAAAGGAATAAGGATAAAATAAGAAATTCAAAGAATAAGGACTGAAATTAAAAAATAACAAACAAAGAGGACAATTGTACACTTGAACTGTCGAAGAGAGAAAAGAAAGAAAAAGCAAAAAAAAAAATCGATCATCAGTGGCAATCCAACCATTATAACCATACACACGCCACAACATGTGGGAGATGACACGGTTGCGCATTCAGGGAGACTGTGGATAACTTGATTTAGCCATCAGACCGCGTTACACACGTCACCTGAATGACATAGACGTCACACACTCGTTGGTATGTGTGGATGCACCAACAGCTTTTTGATTAAAAAATAAAAAACAAAACGTAAAAAAACCAAAACACCCCTCATGACCCTCTTAATTACACAACATACTTATGTGAAAATACCCCTAAAGGCAAAGTTTTTTTTTTTATCTTTTCTAAGATTAAAAACATTATTATACTATATATAGAAAGTGGAAAAACCTGAAATACCCTTGTCCAGCAGCCCAATTTTTTTTTCTTGAGGGCAAAGAAGTATTATTGTTTTGAAGATTGTGAAAAGTAAAGAAAGTTCTTGGTCAACAGTTCTAAATTTTATTGACTATAGGGTTAAAATAGTATTTTTACTATGTTAATAAAATTGAAAAGACACATACACCCTCAAATAATTTTTTAATGACCACTGAGCCAGAGAAAAAGATCAAAAAACCCTAGATCAAAAGGTTAAATTTAATCCGCTCAAAGGTAAAAGGGTAATTTCTTCATAACAATGCACAATAATCTGTGTGCGTAACTACAGTGAAACCCCAACGCGGTTTAGCTTTTGTTAATGTTCTACTTTTACCATAGTCTGTATTTAAATAAAATATAACATTACTACCCTAAATAAAAAAATGAGGAAAAAGAATTATAGCAACAAGAAAATCAGCTGCCAAAAAAATCCACAAATTACATTACAATTATTAAAAAAACAAAAACCAAAACTTATTGCAAAAACATTATTTACTCCCTTGTAATGCACTCTATTCTAAAACGAAGTTGGACTTCTTTTTAACCTTTTGAGATTTTTTATTTTAATCATCAAATTATTACTTTTTTATTCCTTGCGTTATATGTAATGTTAAGCTCATATTTTATTTTAATTAGTTTTCTATAGGGTTCTTAAAGTGTAAAAAACATTTTAATATTTGGTTAATATTTAATTTTATGAAAAATAGTTTGGTTGTGCTAAATAAGAAAAATGAAAATGTTTAGACCTAATTTGATGTTATGGCTTAAATAAATGGTTTTTTCTTTTTACCCCACTATTCATAATGCACCTTTTCTCTTTTTCTTTTTTCCTTCAATTTTTTTCAAAAAACAATTTAGTCTTCTTTTTCAATTGAACATTTTATTTTAAAATTTTATTTTATTTATTTTTCAGTCTCTGTATTTCAAAAATGAGAGAAACTTGCTTAAAAATAACGAATGTGAAAGAAAGTTGATGAATGACCAATTTTTTACTACTAAACTAGTTGTTCTTAATGTTAAATGATTTCATTTGAAAAAGAGAGTTCCATTCAAGTTTTTTTTTTCCCTTTATCTCACTAAAAAATAAAGATTGGACTTGACAAAGAATTTTTTTTACCTGGCTTGATTTTCTATTTTTGGATTAGTTTAAGCGTGCTTTAAATTGATATATTAGTTTTTTGAGTCTATAAGAGTGTTTATAAGTAAAAATATGTTCAAAATCTATTGTTTAGACCAAAAAAAAAAATCAACCCTGATTTTTTACCACCTCTTTGATGGTCAGATTTCAGGCTTCCCACTTAAACCCAATCACCTAGTCTTTTTTTTCTCCTCCTTTTAATTTAAATTGAAAATAAATAAAATCATTTTCTTATCCTTAATTTTATTTGATCATTTTATTGAAAATGTCTATAGTATAATTAAATGAAAGGTGGCTTCTAAAAAATATTATTAAATCCAAGAAAGTTGATGATTCTAATCATGTGTTTCATTTGTTATCTAAACTAGTCTATTTCAATTCAAAACATTATCTTCTTAATAATTTTTTTAAAATAGGTTAAGCGACCTCCTTTTCAATATTTCTATCTTTTTTTTTTTAAGTCAAGCCAAGTCTTGAAATTTCTTAATTGAAATTCATTTTAAGAAATTAATTAAGATGTGTCTGAGATATTATTTAATAGAGTGTTGTGCAATTTCTACTTTATTTTTAATAAGATTATAACATATTTTTCTAATATTAACAAACACTTTTTTTGTACAATCCTTTATGATATTTATTTTTAATTTTTTCTTTCTTAAATTTTATCCATGCATATAAGTATGCCATATTGATAAATTGATAAATAATTATATATTCCATGAAGCTTTTAAATGACATGCTATAGTGCTTAAATGATTTAATGTGTCTATGCCAATATGCTATATGAAAGATGGTTGTGTGGCACATGCATTAATCTTGTTTTAATTGTTAAGTAAAACACAATTAATGCCATGTAAATATGAATATGTATATTATATGTTGCAAATATTCTTGCGATGATTTAGACAGGTTTAAAACAAATAGGAAACCATCAAACAAGCAAGGAAAGAAAGAAATCACGAAAGTCAAGAACAAAGAACTTGTAAATATAATGACAATCGACTTCACCAATCAAGATTTTGTAATAGGGTTTTGCCAATAGCACCCGACTTGTTTAAGACACTTTGCAACATCCACACAATCTAAACAAACTCAAAAGAACCAAAGAAAACCAAGAAAAGACTGAAACATAAAAACGGGACATTGGCTGGATAATAGCCAAAACAGTCCATCAAATTTGAGAAATGGTCAAACTATTTTTTAAAATGGTCTAGTCATTTCTCAAAATAGTTAGTTCATTTCTGGAAATTTTCCAGAAACTACTTTAGATTTTCAAAATGGCCTAACCAATTTTAAAAGGGTCTGACCGATTCTAAAAATGGTCTAACCAATTCTCCAATAGGCAAGAAATTGTGTCTAATGGTTAGTTTCATTTCTAAGCCTATAACTAGTCGTTGGCCAAAATAGTGGTG
>Ga0307515_10021226_pt1 | contig 11525 bp, 3 predicted proteins | sample 17_EM_MG_FD_194513 | JGI IMG/M metagenome (GOLD analysis project Ga0307515, IMG submission 194513) | Populus trichocarpa ectomycorrhiza microbial communities from riparian zone in the Pacific Northwest, United States - 17_EM | ecosystem: Host-associated > Plants > Roots > Unclassified | place... | reverse complement strand
ACGTGTCCTTTCCACGACCTTCTTCTGCTCCTCATCTTGATATCCGGGTCAATAGACTACCAATTGTACAGGCTTGCATACGTTCTACGGCGCTCGTGCCTCGATTGACTGAGTCGCTGTGACAATAATAATAAATATAGTACCGGCGATTACTATACCCGCAACTCCCCCGCCTCTTAGAGGTTTAAAAGATAAGTATTTAGAAGCTTTTTGTCCTCTTATAAGAATATTATACCTGCTTTCTATTTAGAATATACTTTTGTATTATAGGGCTTGACCTACTCTGGACTCTAAAACATGGTTTTATATATTTAAATTGCTTTCTTTCAGAAGGCTGGGAATATTCTATACGTGAACTCTAAAATAGGGCTGGAACTTAAAGAGACTAATTGAAAAGAATAATGTATTTATATCTGGCTACGCCACCCCTACCCCTAATGGCTAAAAATAGGGGACCCAGAAACGGGCTTTATGGGTTTAAACACTACACTAACTAATGAGCAGACTAGTTTTAGGTCCGTATAGAACCCAATTATGGTCCTTAGTTCTGGTGACTATTGGAATTATTCCTATACTAGATCTCCGAACATTAGGTGGTAACCTCCCCCCCCCCCTACGTGCCGAGCATCCCTGTATGCCGAGCCAAATGCGAGGTACTTTCACTTTATAACAATCCAGAATCTCCACATACGTTAATATTTTCATCCCTTTGTATAAAGTGTGCTCTATAGCTATTACTTGGCATCCGATAGCCGTTTTACTTGAAAAATTGTCCTAGCATAGCCGTCAGTCGCCTGCTTTCGGCAGAGTGCAGCTGCATGGCGCGACAGAATTTCCTCACCACAGCACCAACATCGATATCTTATCACTTCTGAAACTTATAAAAGGGTCTGACCCGAGCCTTATAGTCCCAACAAGATGCTAGGAAGTCATCATCAACGATGTGTCTGGCGTGGCATCAAAGTTCGCCACGTAGGTTGGTACATCCAATCAAATCAATGAAACGAACCCGGTTAGTGTGACACGACTAGACTTGCACTAAATGATAATTACCGTGTAATTTAATTTAGGTAATTCATGCTGCTTCTCTGCCAAGATCTGTGAGGTCAAGCCTGTGGCTGACGCAGGCTAACTCCTTTAGGTGACGCAGAAAAATCCCTGTATGGAGAAACAAGACACTCGCATCACAGCAAACGAAGCAGCAACAGCCCCGCGACACGCCGACATGTCGACCACGATACAAACACTAGCCTGCACCTTTTCACAACCTGTCTCGAAAGACCTTCCGAATTTCCTCAGTGTTTCCACGTCTTCGTCCCCACTCAATCATATCAACAATATTGACATGTGTCCTTCGTACAGCCTATAATCCGGATCAGCACGAGTCTTCAGAGTTTAGCTCGTACTTCCTCGTCAGGCACTTCCAGCGCTCCTCGTTCTAGATCACTCGTAATCAACTTGGTGCATTCCCTCCAAGTCACGCGACGATCACTCCATTATTTGACCATCAATATTTATTCTGCAATCGTCCATCTACTTTGAATCAGCGCAGCTAGCATTACAGTACCGTCCTCCTTATCTCGAAATTCGGAATGGCTTCCGTGTGGGCTCGCATATGCCGCATTTTCCAGACTTCCTCACCTCCCTTTTTGACACACTACTGGATGTCAATCCTCCGCGATCCACCAAACAACATTCCGCTGCCTATTAGATCATACGGCGGTGCGGCAAGCTTTAAAAGGATTAAACATGAATACAATGGACTCGTGGCGGTTCTTGTCGCTTTTGCATCCGGCGCGACGCTAAGGATCATGGATCGGGTCGAACAGAATGTTTTATCAGACAACGGCGATCCGAAGAATTTTGCAGACGCGTTTATTCGAGACTTAAATATGCTAGCTCTGGTAGCAGCTCTTATGGCACAGCTATCGATCACTGCCTTCGCCTTGCCGATGTTGAGCAGCGTGCATTGGTTGTGCAAGGCAGGTTTTGCTGGTAGCCTCGGCTTCGGCACCCTCGCGGCGTGGTTCTCCTCCAACATGGCTCGCAACTTGAGCTCACTGGATTCCGCAGAGGACGTCAAAAGCTGGCTAAGCAGATTGTCTGGAAAGAAAGAGCAGGATGATTTTTGTCAGCCATATAATACCCGCTTCAGGGATTTAGAAGCTGCTTCGGAGGAACAGAAAAGGCTCGCTAGGAAAGACATCGCCAAATTTGTCAATGAACATAAATGGAAGCAAGCAAGTTATCACTCATGTTTTATGCTATCATTGCCCTCGGTCTTGTTAAATTTCTCTATTGCTTTTCTCTTAACTGCTTTTGCAATTTACTTTGGAGATATATGGGGATCGAATCTGGATCCCATAGCTGGTGAACTTGCATCAAGAGCGATTCTTATATGCTACACAGGCGGGTTTGGGTGCCCGTTGTTGGTGTTTTTCTGGTCTAGTCGCACAAAGGATGCTGAGTTAAGGTCCATAAGGAATTTGATTTCAAAGCTAGAGTCTATCTAAGTGTCTCGACTAATAGACCAAGACCAGTCACAGTTCGATATCCTCTATCCTCTTGCCTCGGAGTCTCACTGCTGATCTACAATCGCACGCGAACCCTCACATAGAGGACATGAATGGGTCAAAATTTAGCGTCCTCAGGGAGAGAATGCGCCCACTCCTTTAATAAAGTGATCGCTAGATATAGTCTACATTCATTCCCAGGCTCCTATTTGAACGAGCTTCCAAGCAGATTGGCTCGGTTTGTGCTAGCTAGCTTGGTGTGTATATCAAAAGATCTCTTTGCCCGTAAAGCCCATTAGTACAGCTTGACGCGCCAAGCCTCTAAGAGTAGTGAAACTACTTTGATATATCGCGCATACGTTTGCGGCTTCTCGTGTGCGATGAAAGCAATAGCGTCTTGCATACAGTCGCTTGCAGAGTGGGTTTCCGGTTATCTGAGCAGACACAGTACAACGTGACAGAAATGGTCGAAATAAAAGATTCATATCAAAACTGGTTCTCCTCCCTCCTTCTCTCCCATACAGGTCGTAAAACAGAAAATTTCTAGGGTACAGGGTCAAGTGATTGTACCATGTTTACTATGGTTGCCTCGTAGCCTTCTCAAGTAGAGTGCGTACCTCATTGAGTAATTGGGAGTTGGTGGCCATGAAACTTTCTATCTCGTTCTTCATATTAACCTGTTGCTGCAAGATTTGGCGACGAAACTCCAGTTCGTGCTCGGCTGGCATTTCTTCGACACTGCAGGCAACAAATGTGAGCCACATGTAAGCTAGCAAGGAGGTTTGCTACGTACTCTGAGAAGACGTCATTCGCTGCCTCATCTAGCGTCTGCATTGCCCTTTCCATCTTTTCCAACCCTTCTTTAATCAAATTCTCCCGCATGACGAACTTGGCCCTAATCCAAAACTGACTCTTTTCACTGCGCCAGGAATTATACTGTCTGTCAAGCAGTTTGCCGGTCTGCTCTAAAGGATTTTGAACTCGATCCATTGCATGGTGCAATCTTGCCTTCAAATCTGCGTCTATATTTTTGCTCTGGTTTCCAAGCTTATTCTTTAGGCGCTTGACCTTCTCGTACCGCATTTGTAACGTATCAGCCATCTCAAACATATTTCGCTCGGCGTTTTTCATCGAATTGAAGTAGACTTGGATGCCGATAGCCAACGCGCCAATAAAGGTTAATATGCCGATGATATTGCCAGTTATTGATAGTGGACTGTCGCCGCAGGACAGGCTCTCCCGACAAGATACGCAGACTGGTGCACTCATGGCTCTGGACTTGAGATAGGACTGGGCTCATCTCAGAAGAAGAATATTGATAGTTAGAGATGATGTGTGAGAGCTACTATTAGAATTCTGTGCGGCGATGATGAATCGGCATGAGCAGCAAGGGAACGAGTGAAAGGCAGCGCTATGCAGCGCTAGGCAGCAGTGTAGAGGCCATGTTGCCGTTGATAGAGAGTTCTAGAAACTTGCGCCACATTTTGACTCTTTCTGGTATAGCGCATAGCAAAATACAACGAGCTAAAATATTAATAAATGTTACTAAAAGCTCGCTAATGCCCGCCAAATCCTCACGCCAAGACCCATTGCTTTTTTATACTCATTTGTTCCGGCTAAATTCCCGGAATGCTAATAGCTATGGGTTGAGTGGTGAAAAAGTCTATAGCGACGTTCTTCGTCGCCGAAGCTTTCGAAATACGTCCCCGAAATTCGAAGAACTTCTAATGTCTGTCATGTAGCAAGGGGGTTACAGCTCGACGCTTATTCGTGCCATGCAATGATAGACTGAGGGCATGACCAAGACTGCCCGTAATTTTCTTGCTGCAGCCCAAAGACCTGTGGAGAAATGGCCAAAAAGTAGTGCGACATTGATTAGAAGCTCACAGACTAGCGAGGGGAGACTCGGAATGTTCGATTAGTAGAAGTAGTCCCGGCACGGTGAGATTCTCGCGATGCAGGGGGGTTAGTTAAACTGAATTCTTCTCCCCTCTTGTTGAACTGAATCGGATTTCCTTACCACTATTGTACTACTGTCTATCGACCCAGATCGTATTTACGTACTTTGTCTTGCCACACGAAGGGATAGCGGTCTTGGGAGAGGCAAAACCGTAAGGTACTTGGTTAGATTGTAATATGGCCATGTGGCGCTATCATCCTGTCTGGACTCGCCAGGGGCGTGTTCGATCTAGTGCAGGTTACGCTTTGCCACCACTAGCAGGGAGGGCGGCCGACCCGCTCCGGCCAGACCCTTGTCAAGGTGGCGTTCCTAGACATTAGCGCGGTCAAAGCTACGATCCACTTTGCGAAGAGGCGCAAGTAGGACGTATACACCGAGCTGTGTCAATGCATTCTGCAAGTCCTGCCCAGACAACTTCGTCTCGACATATGCGCAGATTAGGCATTTCCGTAGAATTTTCTTAGAATTTAAATTATAATATAACGGCCCTTTATTAAGTTAATTAATTTCTAAGTCTCTTTCCATTATTTAATCTTATTAATGCTAATATTTCTAGATATATAATTAAGGTAATATAAATACCTAATTTTTATTACTCTCTTAGCAGATATTATATAATTATATTAAAACTCTAACGTGTTTAGTAAGTAAGCTAGCTATAAAAGTATTTAGGCCACCCATTATACTACTAAGGGTAAATATTGCAAGCTACTTAACCATAAATAATTGTATTAAGTACAGCTATCTACTATCTACTAGTTTAACGTCTGGGGCACGTACGTGCTATATATTCTATTAATTCGCATATACTACACTTACGTACTGCGCGTTGCGGCCACTTAGCTACTGCATTTATTATAGCCCCCTTACGCCTAGTTTAGGGCGGGTTATGCACAAGATAGGCCCTCTACTCCTATTAGAACACCCCCCTTAGCTATATACGTGCGCCGCTTTACCCTATATACTAGCGGTCTATATGCAGCTATAGACGAATTGCAATATATTAATAATGATATTATCTACAGGGGAGCGGGAGGTAGGATCCTTATAAGTAGTAGCAACCTTAACATTTTTGGAAAGGTAGGGAAGATATGCTTAGAAAAGAGAGAATAGGTGTAAGAATAGGTTCTAAACCTTATTTACTTAAGATAATTTGTATTTAAGATAGCTTATATAGTAAAACCAAGTACTACTTTAGCATATAGTTAGGTAAATAGCGATAGATGTGTATATATAGGTAATGCTATCTTATAATATAAACTAGTCTTACTAAAAGCCTAAAAATACTTAATAGTTAATAGATATAAGCCCGTCTACCTTAGGCTAAACTTTTTAAGAAGTCTATTTATTTTAAAGGCTAACTTAGTTCCTTATATATAAGGTTAAGGTATATCTATTAATAGTCTGCGTATCCTATCTACCTTTATATATACTAATAGGACTATCTTTACTAAAGTTTTTAAAGTAGTTAGACAGCCCCGCAGACTCTAATACCTTAGGTAATTATCTCTAAAGACTTTCTAGTAACCTACTAGAGCCCTTAAGTATATTCTTCTAGCTCTGCCTATATCGCCTTAGCTAGTAAATAATAGGCCTAGATTATAAATAGTATTAAGTGCTAGTATATAAGATATAGTAAGTTCTAGCCTAAGCACCTTCTTATATCCTTTTAGCGCTTACTAGTATATCTTCTCCGCCTCGCCTAGCTTGCCCTAGCCCGCGTAGAGGCCGCCTAAGTTATTAACCGTTAAGAGTATTAATATATAATCCCGCCTAAGTTATTAACCGTTAAGAGTATTAATATATAATCCCGCCTAAGTGCCTTCTCCTTTCCTTTTAGCGCTTACTAGTATATCTTCTTTACCTTACCTAGCTTGCCCTAGTCCGTATAGAGGCAGCCTAAGTTATTAATTGCGTTAAGTGTTAATATATAATCCCGCCTAAGTGCCTTCTTATATCCTTTTAGCGCTTACTAGTATATCTTCTCTACCTTACCTAGCTTACCCTAGTCCGCGTAGAGAAGGCCTAGGTTATTAACTATAGAGAGTGTTAATATATAGTCCCGCTTAAGTGCCTTCTTATATCTTTCTAGCGCTTACTAGTATATCTTCTCCGCCTCGCCTAGCTTGCCCTAGTCCGCGTAGAGAAGGCCTAAGTTATTAACTATAGAGAGTGTTAATATATAGTCCCGCTTAAGTGCCTTCTTATATCCTTCTAGCGCTCGCTAATATATCTTCTTTGCTTCGCCTAGCTTACCCTAGGATTTATAGAGGTTACCTAAGTTATTAACTATAGAGAGTGTTAATATGTGGTCCCGCCTAAGTACCTTTTTATATCTTTTTAGCGCTTGCTAGTATATCTTCTCTACCTTATTTAGCTTACCCTAGTTTATATATAGCATTCCTAGCCCGTAAATTACACCTAGTATTATATAATTATAATTAATATCCGCTCTGCTTATGTTAGTCCCTCCTAATCTAGCCCTATATCTACTACTTACCTTATAACCTACTAATAGCACCGCTGCGTATAAGTTAAGAGCCGACGTTATACGCCTAAATACTCCTTCTTTAACCTATCTAGTACTGCCCACCTAACTACTAGTACCGCTAGCCAGGTAAAGACCACCCGCTATTTCTTATCCTATATATAAAATACCTATCTATATATAACCGGGTAAGTTATATAGCTCGCTATATCCTATACACCCTTAACTAGAGAATAGCTATATAAAAGCTGCATTACTGCAATAAAATTAACTTTATTATTTATAACGTTAGGAAGCCACTCTAATAAATAATCCGCTATAGCTTTAGACTATATACTTGCTTCTATAAGAAGACCGTACTATAGGTCTTTATTATTAAGATATGCCCAGAAGAGTAGCAAGTTAGCTATAGCTATACTTTTTACCTAAACAGCATAGTACAAAATTATCTATATCGTCCACACGCTACGGTTGGGATAATCTTAAAGTGGCATACCGGCCCGGTCTTGGGATTCTATAAGGCTCTTCTATTACTTCTTATAGAGCCCAATATATCTTATAATATTAATTCCACTCTATTGCAAATATATACTAGCCTATATAATTGCTAGTAGTAAGCCATCTAGGAGCCTAAATAGCTCCTCGCTTTTTACTAAATCTATTCTAAAATAGTTAGCACTAGTGTTCTATACAAGCAATACAATTGCACTATATTGTTATCGCCTTACTATATCTACCCTTATACCGGTTTAGAAATAAAGTTTCCCCCTACTTTATATTAAGCCTTCCTAGCCTCTATAACGTACTAAGCTGCTCTAAGTTAGCAAGTTAGGTTATAATTAGAACCGACCCGTAATCTACTCCTAGAAGGTAATAGGTAACATTGTATATATTAGGGTCGGCATTGCCCCCTCCTCTCTCTCAATTAACGTTATTAAAGATTATTAGCCAGTCTATATTATCTAGCTGGCTTAGCCAACTCATTACATCCCTAACGACGGCATTAACATCGCTAGTACTTATAGCGGAGTATACTCTACTGCTCTCTATAATTTGGCCTTCTGGAATCCTGCTTATATAAGTTATAATACTCTACTTAAGACTGTCTTCGGTTTTGCTATTAAGCTAAAATACTAAGCTAAACTTCCGGCGGTGCCTCCTTACGAACTCTATGGCAAGTTATATCTTACCTATTCCGCTAAGCCTATAGAGTATAAACACCTTCTACCGGCCGCATTATCTCTATAGGAGAAGGGCTTGTTTAAGTTCCGCTATATTAGACGGCCGATTTATAAACTTGTTTACTATAGGTATACCTTATAAACTAAATAGTGTCTGATAGTTTTCTATATTTAGAAAGGAGCCTAGTTAGCTACGGACTATAGGCTACGTCTTAACAAGCCGAATAAAATACTAACATTCTCTTTTAGATATGCTATTGGCGCAAGCCTTTATCTGCTTAAATACCACCTAAGACTTAATATATTAATCTATGGCTGTAATAATTGCGTTCTTCTATTTTAAGTCTTCTAACCCAATATCCTTTAGTCCTCTTAACATATTAAACTAATAGTACCGCCCTATATTATCTAGCCTTAATTTGTCACAGGAGAATCGCTTTACTATCTTTTTTGTCTCTATAGCAATCGCTAGAAGACTCTAGCCAATGCCGATTAGATTATCCTTAAATAGCGTAAGCGATAGAACGCCCGTCCCAATTAACACCAAACACTTAATCTCATCTTTAGGCGAGCTAGACGGCTATATATCTTAAGCCTTATTCCACACCTTATACACTAGGTTATTCGCCCCTGCAGCCCTATTAACGAAGCTCTCCTTAAAATCGCCAATTGCGATAGGATTAAAGAAGGACGAGGCTGCTAATGTCGCTCGGCCTGCTTCCTATATCTTAGTTATATAGAGCAGTTATTCGCGGCCGCGTGGTGACTAGTAGCTAGTAAGCCACACTATATCGCCCGTCTCGTTACTTATTATATATACGAATCTATATTCTACCTATTAATGTCGCTATAGCCTCGCATATAATAGGTGGATAACTACCTATACTTTGCACCTTATATCCAGAGCGTCCTTTAACAGCGCATCCTCTACTAAACCTTATTTTACAACAATCTCTTTAATCGCGCACTCTAGCTTATTTAAATTAAATCGTCTCTATACCTAGCCCTTAATTATTATATAGTGTCTCTGCTTCTAGAAGATCCTGTCTAATAGTAAGGCATATATATTAATGTACTTATTAACCGTTATCTGAAGCTAACTAAGTATAATTACTATAAGCCTACGCTTTTTATCAGCCTTAAATTTAGCAAAGTAATTAATACTAACCTGCTAGTGCTAGTGCCTCCAATTATATCAAAGTAGTTATAAGGCTTCGGCGGCGATTTTGGGTTAATAGTATCTATAAGCTGCTTTAAGATCTAAAGTATTAATAGGCCGCGGACGCTGCCGCCATTAAGGGCGAGTAGGCGGAGGTCATGCTCGGGTATAACTAGAGGGGTGAGTAGGAAGGCTTAGTAAAGCGACCAGATTTAATAAGAAATATATAGTAGTATACTTATAGCTCTATAAGGCTGCAGAGCCGCTTTTATAATATAGAAAGGGTAGTAGTTTACCTTTAGTTTAATAAGGCTAAGAATGTAGTGCTGAATCTACGGTTACTAAGTCTAAGTAGTCTTCTATACGGCTAGGAGAAACGTTTAGCTAAACCGCGTTTAATCTTTCCCTGCGCTATTTAGGTAGAGAAAAGATAGTAGTACTTTTAGCGTAAGAATTCGCCTAAAGCTCTCTACAGTTTGCTAGCGCTAGTAGGGAGGGCGGCTAACCTGCTCCGGCCATACCCTTTATAGGCTTTATATTATAATAGAAGTACTCTTTAGTATAATAGCAAATTACGTACTTTTGGCTGTAGCGTATTTATAGCTAAAATACCAAAACTTGTATTAATACCCCTGCTTATAGGCTAGAGTAAATAGTGTTGTAAACATATAAGAGTAAAGCTGTAATCGCTAGCGGCTGTATTGCTGAACTTGCTTTAAGGTTATCTTACGCTAGGAGTTGCGCAGGTTATATATAAAGAGAGGATAGAGTTGTAATAAGTAGATGCCACTTTAAGATATGTCTACTCCTAAAGTTAATAAGTCTAGAAATTACGTAACTTATTTAGGTGGAATTACCACTAAGATTATATTACTTAACTCCCAGACTACTTATATATTAAAGTAGCGGTTATTAATGTTATTTACTAGCCGCTCTAATGTCTAAGTGTCTATACAGCTATAAGCCCAATAGCTATAAGCTTGGCTAACTAGATGATATATATAAATTATACCGTAATAATTATATATAACAAGCGGGGTCACTTTGCACTAGCCAGAATTAGTAACTACTCTAATTGGAAGTACTAACTAGGGTAGTAAGCTTGTATAAAGTTGCGTACCATAGCAGCTATAAGGCTATAATAACTCCCTAGCATTGTAGTGAGGTTCTAAGGCTTAGATAACGCCGTTTATAAGTATTAAGGAGTAGTAAGAGCTTAACGGTAGTGCTATACGGAAGGAACTCTATTTTGCTAAAGAAGGAGGCTCTCTGTAAATTAAGCGCGAAGGCAATAAAGCGTAACGTAATTTTTAGATAGAAGGGGTCTAAGATGTTAAGGAATAGCTATAGCATATGACCTATACAGGGTTATAATTAATATTAACGTATATACAGATTTTAAGTTATATAAAGTTGAGGTACCCCTTATATTTCTCGGCCTAGTGGGTTTCTCGACCCGTAGGGAGGGACGTTAGTAATAAATCTTACTATGGCTTAGACGGGCAAAAAGTAACTAGCTCTACCTGCCCCGGCAGTTCATATGGCGTTTAGCTAGGGAGCCCTACAAGATAAAATAGTGCATATTCTATTCGACCCACTTACCCGAACTTAAGGCGGCATAGCTGTTATATAGGTATTATCTGGATACGGAATAAAGATTAGATAGTGCTAGTCTTTCTACAGACTAATTAGGGCAGCGTAATTTTATAAGGACGTTGTTAGGGGAGGATTGGGGACTAGATTAGGTAGTGCGAGCCTTTAGTAGATACGAGTGTTCTTAATTGCTAAGCTTATCTTAGTCGCTACTAGCGTAACTGCCAAGATAGTCCACTATATCCAGTGGGATAAATTGGGCCCTATATAGACCTAGAAATTTTATAACTGTTTTACTATGGATTAAGCGAACTCGTCTTAGACAATAGAGGATTTTATAGATTTCTTCTTTGTTAACACTGCTTGCCTTACTCAAATCGTAGTTGATATGGATTATGCTTAGAGCCTTCCTGGACCTATTATTAAGCCTAAGGGGTGCCACTGTTAGATATGTCTCTGTACTCTATAGGATAACCAGTCTAGAGCCGAGTTATAGCTAGAGAACTTTCGTCTATAGACTGTACCTAAATTAAAAATAGTTAAATAAAAGCTTAATAAGAAAGATAAAGTCGTTAAATAAATAAAAGCTACTATAAAGAGATTAGAATAAGGAATGGAGCAAATCGCCGAA
>Ga0307515_10021225_pt1 | contig 11525 bp, 1 predicted proteins | sample 17_EM_MG_FD_194513 | JGI IMG/M metagenome (GOLD analysis project Ga0307515, IMG submission 194513) | Populus trichocarpa ectomycorrhiza microbial communities from riparian zone in the Pacific Northwest, United States - 17_EM | ecosystem: Host-associated > Plants > Roots > Unclassified | place... | reverse complement strand
TTATTAATGTCTTTATCCTTTCTTTAGCTATGCTACTCGTTTTCTTTACTTATTATGGCGATAATAACGTTCTTAGCTTATATTTATAGTTCGCCTTAAATAGTAATATACCTATTCCTTTTTATGGTGTTATATTATATATAAACTATATAACTAGTAATAATAATACCTAATTATTCTATACGTAATTAATATAATATCTTAAATACTGCTCTAGTGTCTAATTTAATCTTTTTATTTAACTATCTATCTGCGGATAATATATAGTGGAAGTTACTACTTAAACTCCTTACTCCACTAAGAATACCTCCTAGAATACTATTATAAATCTTAGATCTCTATCTAATATAATCTTACTTAATGCTTTATATCTTATAAACACTTCTTTAATATAGATTTTAGCGATATCTTCCGCTAAGATTTCTTCTATATATGCTATAAAGTATCCCTACTTTATAAGCTTATCCACTATTACTAAGATTATATTATAATCTTATTCGGTAATAGGATCTCTTAACTTTAGTAACTTAATAATAAAGTTCTATAATATAACTTCCTATAGTCTTTCTGGTATTTTAATAGGTTATAGCTTTCTATATAGCTTATACCTTATTAGTTTATTCCTCTAGCAATCTAGATATTTTTTAGTAACCTTTCTTACTAGTCCCTAGATTCTATTAATAATGTACTCCTCTTAAAATCTTAACACTAAGCTTATAGCTCTATTATATCCTTAAGTTATTCTTTTATAGAAATCTTCTATAAAATGCTTTACTATACCTTTTAGGATATATATAGCTTCTTAATTCTTATACATATCTATTATTATTTGTTCTATTTATTGCCCGATTCGGTCCCTTTTTCTAGGTCCATGCAGGCTTATACCTTCTATTTATAGGAAAAATCCCTAATAAGGGGAAAAACCTTAGTTTAAACCTTCTAGCTAGTCTTACGCGCTCCGCCTTCGCCTAGCCTGTTTACCTTTCTAGTCTGTCTGCCTTTTAAACCATGCTTCTAAGGTATCTTAAAAGATCTAGGGGGTAGTAGGAGGGTCTAGTGGTTCGCCTGCGCGCCGCTTTTATCTTAGCGGGGGTGTCTAGTCCCTAAGGGGCTAGAAAGGGGCGTATCCTCCTATATCCTCCTATTAGATCTTATCCGCTATCTAAAACTACTAGAGAACTCCTTAGCCTATAAGCCATTTTACAGCTGCGTATAGGCCCCTACTTATTAAGAGCATTTAGGTAAGATTATATATACCCGCCCTAGTAAATAGCTGGTCTCTTTTTGTACGGTAGTTATAGAAGAGTAAAACGTGGTAAACTAACTGTATAGGCCACCCGCAGGTGTAGTATGGTGTAGTATTTAGGACATAGATGCTTACTAGCCATGCGTTTAGTCCTAGGACCTCTATCCGTAAAAGGAAGGCGGCTATAGCTTTCGCCTTCGTCTGTCCTTTATATAGGGGGAGAGTTAGCTTTAACTATAGGGTGCCCTACGTAATTGCTTTCTATACTTTCGCGGCCTTCTTTTATCGCCGTTTCTACTTAGTATCTGCTTATCTTGCGATGCAGGTAGTAGATCTCCACTTATGCTAGTAGCCCCCTATCCTCTATTACTGTCATAGCGCTCTACCGGCGCGGCGCTAGTTCTCTACTTGGTGTTATAGTAGCTCCTATATTTTCTATTCCCTCTCTTCCGCCTATAGGCGTAGGGTCTCTTAGCTTATAAGCTTAGGCGTAGTACCCCTTTAGGGGGCCCTTATTCCTTATATACGTTCTAGTATCCGGCGTATCTCCTTCTCCACTGGGTGGTCTTATACTGTGGCTGCTCTCTATATAGCGGTTACTTCTATGTATACGTCTATTAATAGTACTACTACTTCGCACTCTAGTGTGGCGCGTGGTGTCCTTTTATAGGCCCCTGTAATTCTACGTAGGTATTAGTTTTATATTTTTTCTAGTAACACTAGGGAGCTTTTTGCTAGTAGTTTGCCGTTTAGTCCTATGCCCTAGATCTGGGCGCCGTATAGCATTATTAGTCTTACTACTACTGTATATAGTAGCCGTGTGCGTCTAAAGGAGGGTCCCTAGGTTGAAGCTACTATTTGTAATACCGCTATAAACGCCGCTGCTCCCCTATGGGTCGCCTATATAATATACGCGTTCTAGTTTAGTTTGGTGTCTACCTAGACCCCTAGGACCTTAAGGGTTGCTTCTAGTTTTGCTTTATATTCCTAGATATTTACCGTTAATACTAGGTTATTATTTACCCTCCTTTTCCTTGTAAAGTGGATAAGCTAGTATTTGTTTAGTGCGAATTTAACTCTATATCGCTTTGCCTATGTAATATACCTATTATGTGCTTAATTTAGCCTAGTGCAGTTTTCTACTACCGTGTCTCCCTATGTAATTAGGTTTGTATTGTCTATAAATCCTAGGGCTACTGTTTTATGGTTGCTGTTAAACGTCTCTAGTAGCTCAGATATAAAGAAAAGGAATAGGATTGATAAAAGGGGTGATCCTTATGGGATACCTATAGGTGTTGGTATTGTTTTACTTTCGTAGCCCTTAAATACTATTTTAGTAGTACACCCTATTAGGAAGGCTTAGATAAACTTAATTATCTAGTTTAGTAGGCCCTTCTTTCTTAGAATCTATAGGAGCCTCTTATATAAAACGTGGTTAAAGGCTCCGCTTATATCCAGGCTTAGTATAAATACTACGCAGCCTAGGCGGGCTTGCCACGCCGCCTAGATGCTAGAGGTAATTAGGGAGAGAGCTAAAAGGGTTAAGCGCTTCTTTCTTGCGCCCATTTATATCTATAATAGTAGCCCTTACTCCTCTATAGCCTCTTACATATATTCTACCACTATCTTTTCTAGTATCTTTCCTATTGTGTTTTTAAGGGCAACTGGTTAGTAGCTTCCTAGTAGGGAGTAGTCCTTTTTATTCGCTTTTCGAAGAACGACTGTAATTGTTTCTTTACAGCATTCTAGTAGCTTGCCTTTAAGGAGGCAAATAGTTGCGGCGTTAGCTAGTGGTATAGCTATAGCCAGAATATATATATATTGTAAAACTACTATACACAGCAAGTTTGCCCTAAACTGCTTGCCCAGTTCCTTACTACGGTTATGTAGGAAAGGTGGTTAAAGCCAGCTCCAGCTCCTATACGTATACACCCTAATTTGCTCTATAAGCCTATCCTTACAACCTACCCCTGCCTAAATAAACTGATACGCGTATTTATCCTTTTGGGCTATACAGACAGTGTCGTTAATAAGGTGTTAATCCTTCCTCTAAGATAGGTCCACTAGGGGTTAGAGCCTAGTAAAGGGGTAAGGTCCCTAAAGTTGTCCGTTGCTGCCATTATATACTACACCCTATAGCTGTTACCTAGCTGCTTCGCGTTACCTGTAACGCTTTTATAATAATAGGCCGACCGTGTCTTATAGGCGTGGGCCTATAATAACTCAACGCCGCGTAGCTATTATCCCTTAGCCGCCTACTAACTAAACTTATTATCCTCCTATCTTAACTAACACTCGCATTTAGGTCCGTTCTAGCCTACCTATATAGGTTCGTCCTAGCTCCTTCTTAGTCTATTTTAAATTAACGTCGCCGCCTAGAGAAAGGTTAATGCCGCTACGGCTATAGGTTCGTCCTAGCTCTTTCTTAATCTATTCTAGATTAACGTCGCCGCCTAGAGAAAGGTTAACGCCGCTGCGTAGAAAGGGAGGATTAACGTCGCTAAATGTGGTTAATGGTGTTAAGATTCTTCCTATCCCTTGCTGCTATAGCAGTCTTAAAGCGGAATAAGTATAGAGGTGCCCTGTCGTCCCTATAGACCTATTGCTTCTGCTAGTAAATATAAGCGCTAGCTTGTGGCCCTAGATCGGTCGTTTAGGTAGAGAGACGTCGGGTAGTTTTTAAGACCGTTCCTCTATTCTTTCTGTGGTATTTTTAAGCCTTAGCGTACTAAGACCTGTGAAAACTCTGCTGTTTTAACGGCGTTAAGGGTTAAGCATTTAAAAGCGCCCTCTAGCTACAATATAACGCCGCTGCATTAGTAATAGACGAGATCCTTACTCTTAGCTTAACCATGCGGACAAGATAAGACGGAAAGGAACCCCTATAGGACAGTATGGGTCGGATCGCGCTTTTGGTGTTCCTCCCTTATACATATCTATCTATAGATCTTTTAGCTATACTTTTAGAATTCTTTATACCTAAAAGCTTTTTAGTATCTTATAGATTCTCTTTAATTTCTCTTCTTAAGTTACTATAATCTTTAGATAATTATACCTAATTAATCCGTCTGTGTCTTTTCGCAGTAAAGCCCCTAATAGCTTCTTATTGTTTTATAGTTTAGCCTTTCTACTTAGAGCGTCTGCTCGTGCATTTTCTATACCCTTAGTATACTAAATCTTAAAATAGTATTCTATAAGCATCTCTACCTATCTAACTTATCTTTAGTTAAGTTCCTTTATTATTAGGAATCCTATTAAGTTCTTATAATCCGTCTTAACTATAAATAGTTTCTCTATACCTTATAAGAATGCTCTCTATTTCTTAAGTACTATAATTATACCTAATAACTCCTTGTTATAGATGTTATAGTTTAACTCTAGTAGTATTATCTTTCAACTATAGTATGCTACTAGGTGCTATCTATCTTTATATTTCTATAAAAAGCACGCTTTTAGTATAAAGTCTAATATATCCGTTTCTATAACCGTTTCTAACTTTAGTTAGTAGATCTTAAGGATTAGTTCCTAGGTAAATAACTCCTTAAGTTCTATAAATAGCTTTTTCTACTCCTCTCCCTATACCTATAGTTCCTCTTTCTTTATTAACCTTGTAAATGGCTTAGTATTTACTAACTATTGCGCTATAAACCTTCTATAGTAATTATAAAACCCTAAAAATAATCTTAACTATATAATATTCTCTAATTCCTACTAATTTACTATAGCCTTAATCTTCTTTAGATCTATACTAAGTTAGCCTAGTTTAATAATAAATCTAACGAAATGTATTTTTCTAGTAAAGAACTTATATTTTTTAATTGCTATTAGCATCTATTCTTCTTATAGTTTCTTTAAGACCTATTTAACGTGTTCTCTATATTCTTCCTTAGTTATTAAGTAGATAATATTATTATTAAGGTATACTATAACAAATTTATCTAAGTATTCTCCTAATATATTATTAATACGCTTTTAGAATATTGCTAGTACGTTTATAAGCCTAAATTATATAACTAATAGTTTATATAGTCCTTCCTTTAACCTAAAAGCTGCCTTCTATTTATTACCTTCCTTAATTCTAATCTAATAGTATACCCATCTTAGATCTATCTTTATAAAGATTTATACATTACCTATCCTATCTTAGATTTTACTAATTAAGGGTAAAGGATACCTATCCTTTCTAGTAATGCTATTTAACTATCTATAGTTAATATATAGCCTTAGTTTGCCGTTCTTCTTTAGTATAAATAGTACTAGATAACCTGCTAATAACTATAATGGTCTAATATATCCCTTTTATAAGTTCTTCTAAATAAACTCTTTAAGTGCCTATAACTCCTTTTCTATAAGCTTATAGGTTAAAAAGAACCTTAGATTTATTCCTAGTTCTAACTCTATTATATAGTCCTATGCTATATACTTTAACAGCTTCTTACTTTTTAGAAACTATAGCTTCTTACTATACTTATAGTATCTCTTTAGTATATAACTTAATCCTTAATTAGTCTCTTTATATATTACTCTAACTTAGTACTATACTAACTTAGTCTATTATCGCATCTTACGTTATTAAATATCCCTAATATTAACCTAGCCTATAACCTAATTAATCTTTAAATTATATTCCTATAACTAAGGCATTCTAAATACTGCCTTATCTTATCCTAATAGTAAGATATTAAAAGATATTCTAACTGGTCTCCCTTTAATGGTTATCTAAATAGGTCCTATTTTAAGATTAATAATGCCTCCTCTATAGGCTATTAAATCTTCTAAAATTATTACTAATAGATACGGGTGCTCCTTTTGCCTATATAGTAGCCCTATCCTTTTAACTATTATTAGTAAGATATAGTTCCTTATTACTCTACTATCTACTAATATTTTAAACTGCTAATCTTACTAATTAACTTATAAATTTAGGTGTTGTTTTTAAATTCCTTTAAGGGTCTAAGGCTCTACTACTAGCTCCCTTTAGTCCTATAGGTCTCCACTTTTCTTAACTGTTAGCTGCTAGATCCTATTTATACTTAGTCTACTTTTAGCTAATACTTAGTTTACTTCTTTTCTTTAATATGCTATAGATAGGTATTCTCTAGATATTCCTACTACTATTTTCTATTTAGGTATTCTTCCGTAAGGAATCTTCCTAGTTAAAGTATTAAGTCCCCTTATCCTTAAACTTTTACTAGGTGCTAATTATATATATACTTAATGTTTTTATATTTCGCCTTCTTTAGTACCTAATATATTTTTACTATATACTTAATGTTTTTATATTTCGCCTTCTTTAGTACCTAATATATTTTTACTATATACTTTTAGTTCTTATCTTTAGGTACTCTATATATATTATACGTATTATCTATATATACGATCTATACTAATATATAATACGCTTAGTGTCTTAGGTTAACTCTTAGCTTATCTTTATTCTTAAGTTTAAACCTATACTACGTTAATCTAAGCGTTATAACTTTATTTGCTAGTATTAAGATTTGCCTTTTACTTCTCTAGTCCTCTAATTACTCCTTTAGATCCTTTAACGTTATAATTAAAGCTCCTTTAATATAAGTTATAGCCTTTTTTATAATTAGGTGGTCTTAGATAACTTATTCATCTAGCTATATATAGAAATCTTTCCACTTATTATTGTGTTGCTGCCTATACCACTTTTAGTATAGCTCTTTAAGTGTATACGGCTTATCCGTAAGGAAGTATCTTCTTATTACTGCGTTATAATAGCCCTTTATATATTATTCTTTAAACCTAGTTAGAATCCCTAAATCCTCTTCTTATTCCAGTTTATTAAGCTACTTAGCTCTTAGTATACCTATCTTAGGCCTATTAGTAATTCTTTATATAGGTGCTCTGTCCCTTATATATTCTGGTATACTAAATCTCTTATCTAGTTTCTACTCTAGCTATACAGTAATTCTTACTCTAAATTCTGCTATAGTTTCTTTTTGTTTGCGTCTTATAAGTGGATTCTTAAAGTCTTCTTGCTTCTTAATTCCCTTATTAATGGTCCTTATTTGTATATTAAAGTCTTAGTTCTATAAAATCCTTAATCCTAAGCTTACTTTTATCTTAAATTTTGCTTCTACCTTAGTCTAACTAGGCTTAGGTATTCTTATCTTATCTTAAGAGTCTTAAATCTTACTTATTTCGTCTTAAGAATCTTATGCCTTAAGAAACTCTATCCCAAGCTTATTTATATATCTTTAAACTAAGCTACTACCCTACTTTATTAGTTTTTGTCTATTATAGGTCCTTAGGTTCCTTACATCTCTTTATAAGAATCTTAAATCTATAGCCTTTTACCTTTATTAAGTGGTAAATTAGTACTAGTAATTGTCTACTTATTTAATCCCTTTAGGATACTCTTTCTGCTGTCTTATAAAGCGATAAATGCCGTATCTAATAGTATTATAATTCCCGTTACTAAATCTTGCTTTATAGTGGTTTTAGTCTCTACTTTTATTATTACGTCCTTAAGGTCTGCATACTCCTAGTAAGCTACCTTTATTGCCTCTTCGTCGCTAAATGTTTCGCCTATATTAAATTCATCGTCCTTAATATCCAATCTACGTAATAGTTTGTTAGTTCCCTTATACTCTAAAGGTTTTAGCTCCTATAGCTAATAGCTTATGCTATACTTAGCGTCTTTATAAATTTAGTATGCGTTATTATAATAAAACGCGAAACTTTTAATTAAACATTCTTTTGTTCCTTGTAGTATACTATCGTCCCTCTATATATGTATATCTTCTGCTAGTCTAGTTCCCTTTACTATATAGTTATACTAACTACTTCTATAATCTTTAGCGAAATAACCCTATTTTCCGTAATTTATATAAGCTCCGTCTTTAAACCATTTTTCCTGTTATAGGTTACGCCTAAACGTCTTCTACTATTAAGATCCCTGGTTTGGCCTATATTCCCCTAACCTTTAATTACTAGGTCCTTACCCTCTAGGCTTTTATAGTTATTTCGTCTATCTTTTATAAGTTTCTTTAGTACTACTTAGGTCTATTAGCTCTGCGCTATACCATAGTTTCTAGGTTTGCTTTAGTTATTATATACTCTACGCCTTATATAACTATAAAACTCTATTTTAACCTCTTTTAGCCCATTCCCTTTAATAGATTCTATTATCTATCTTAATCGCTTAATTAATTAATTCTCTTAGATTGTCCGCATCTTCTATTAGGATAATTACGTCCTAAACTTTTACCTTAAGTCCCTATTTGTACTATGCTATTAGCGCCTTATTACTCTATTTAACCTATATTACTAACGTCTAAAACTATATCGTATACTCTATTGCTAAGGTTCGCTATATTAAGTCCTATAGCTTCCTTTCTGCTATAGTTATTGCTTCTAGGTCTCTAAATATTTATATAAGTTGTTTTTGTAAAGCCTTCCCAACTTATAAACATAAACTTAACTTCTCTATTAATAGTACTTATATTATTTACCTATATTTCTATAAGGTAGGGTTTAAACCATTTAAGTGCCTTTCCTATTAGAAACAGTCCTGCGTACGCCACTTAATCTATAGGTATTACTAGCTTAGCTTCCTCCTATGTTACTTTAAAGTGCATTTGTAAGCTTTTACAGTGCGAAGAATTAAATAAACGACTTAATTGTAAATCTATGGAAATCAAGTGGTATAAATACATAAAAGTAGACCCCTAACTCCGAAGCCTATAACTTATATCAAACGTATCCGAGACATACGAGGGTAGTGCTAACGCAGGTGAAATAGGGTAATATGCAAGGTCTAGTAGTCGGTTACAGCATCTATATTAGAAATCCTTTAAGTTTTAATCTATTTTCTAAGAATCGTTTAATAGATAGTAACTTAACCTTAGCTGCGCCTATTTTATTAAGTTTTGCTTTAAGTATTATGTTATTATCTGTTAACCGGTTAACTATCTCTTATAGTTATCTAACTGTGACTAACTATAAGTCAGTGTCCGCTATATTGGTATCGCCGCTCGTTTCTAATATTATGGCTACTATTAATAACGTCGTGGCCGCTGCTTTTAGTAGCATATTGTCTTAACTTTTTTTACTATAACCGTAATAATAATTATATAACGAAGCCTTATAGGAAATACTACGGTTAACTCGTTAATAGGCTAGGTATATAGGTATAGAATAGTTAAACAACAATAATAACTAGTAGAGTAGTTGCCTAATAGATTAACTCCAATTATATTCTAAGAATTACTATAAGGAAGAAACTATCTAGGTAGGGACTAAGGGTCCTTAAATACATAACCGTACTCCTATAAAATCCTTCTTATACATAATATACGTATACTCTATCTGCTCTATTATAGATTATATAGATTATATAGATTATATAGATTATACTACATAACCTACTTACTATTCTTCGTTATATAGTTCCACGGGTTCCATCCTAGACCGTGCTTGTATTAACCAACTAGCTTCTTCTAACTCTTCCCCAAGTAGTCGTAACATCGTACTTAAAGCGTCTGTAACACTTATTATTTACTAGCAAATACTAGAGGATCTAGTAGTTAACGTATGTGATGGGGTTATGAAGGTGACCCTAGTTATGAAGGTTTTACATTACCGCCTTCTTATTTAGGCTAGAATATTACCTAAAATATACTGCCGCTTTGAACATTAACATATTGACTTTTCTCCTTACTTCCCTATACAGAACTCCATATTACTAAAGCTATGTCTTGCTGGCTATATACTTTAGATACAGAAGATCGTTTATAAGCAGCTTTAATAGCCTGGCGAACAATAAGCCTTTATAAAGGCGCTGAAGCCTGTACGACCTGTGCGAAGGCAGGTTAATCTAGTTACTTTCCGCCAGCAGCTTTAAGGCAAATTAATCTTCCTAAGTTACCCATATTAATTAGTATTGTATTACTCCAGCTAGCAAGGCAGCAATTGCTAGTAATAATCTTGCTCTATAGAGGTCCCTAACAAAAGTTAGGAAGTTTTAAGCTAGCGTATGCGCAAGCACGGGTGCGTATTTTACAGCCCATGTAATTAACCGCGGATGAGGTCCACAAGCAGGCAGAAGAGTCCTCTGCAGCCACTAGTGGTCAGTTAAACTTTAAAACACTAAAAATCGACTTTGTATGGACTCTATTATATATATTTATGGTTTCAATACTCCCTAATAATGATGCAGTGATTTTAAATGGGGTTTACTGGTTATTTGCGACCAAATTTGTATTTTTGAGTATTTTGATGTTCAAAACCTTCATAACTAGGGTCACCTTCATAACCCCATCACATACGTTATTTAGATTATTATAGTATAGTAGTTAGCTTAAGGTAAGAAACTACTATAGGTTCGGGGCTTACGTTCCGCGTATTTATCTCTAAAGATAGCGTTTAGTCTTAAGGTCTTAGCGTAGGTATTTTAAGGGTATAGATTTCTTCTTAAAGGTCCTTAATTAATTGCTAGTATTGTGCTTCTTATTTAGCTTATTAATAATTTAAAATAGTCTAGACGCAGATACTATAGTAATACATTACCTTTCGCATCTAGATAAATGTCTTTTAACGACGCTCTACGCTTCTATTAGCGTTATAGCAGTTAGCTTATATTAAACGCTAATAGACTTCCTAGTTAGATATATTTAATAGTCTATTATCTATAACGTTCTTCCATTTAATATAGGATTGTATTATGCCCGCGAAGCCCTACTGCACGCGTCCACGTCGCCGCGGGTGGAAACATCATCAGGAAACTGTTCCTTATGATGGCCAAGTGCAGAGGCGATGGTAGAGAGCCGTCGCAGCGCGTACAGCGCGCTGTCGCTGCGGTTCTGTGGTGTTAAGCCCGCGACGCGTACGCATCGCCCTCAACAACACCAGGAGCCTTACTGCCTCCGCTTGAGGCTCCCGCTCTACCACCTAGGGAGGCCTATCAAGGGAAACTGGGATACGAAAACCACCCGATGTACGACTACCTGGCTCGTAGCCAGGCCCGAAACTAGCCTTATTAGCTAGTCAACGTGGACGCGTCCTAGGCGTACAACAGGACACCCTTGGGCTTGCACTAGCTCTGAGACCGTAGGGACACGGCGAGGGTGTAGGGAACCTCTTTTTATAAGAACTTGTTAAGGTTAACGCGTCGCAGATACCTTGTACGAAACTTGTTAAGGCCCTAAGGCCACCGCGAAGAACTTGTTAAGGCCCTACCTAGAGAACTCGTTAAGGCCCCTCTACGAGAGCCTATCCGGTACATCCAGGAGACTCAGAAGAGGGTCTT
>Ga0307515_10021224_pt1 | contig 11525 bp, 7 predicted proteins | sample 17_EM_MG_FD_194513 | JGI IMG/M metagenome (GOLD analysis project Ga0307515, IMG submission 194513) | Populus trichocarpa ectomycorrhiza microbial communities from riparian zone in the Pacific Northwest, United States - 17_EM | ecosystem: Host-associated > Plants > Roots > Unclassified | place... | reverse complement strand
CAGACAATGCCGAATGTCTTTCTAATAGCTTAGCAACAGACATTACTTCCTTCCTTCCTTTCCTTCCATGTTCATACGTTGGACATTACTACAATGCTGTAGCTAAAATGATGACAGTTAAATTAGTTACTACAGAGTGCATTAAGTGCTGAACATTCCTTGCAAAGGTGTGTAGTACTGTCATGTTGTGCAATTCAATCAGGGCCTCAAGATGCTTAGCCTGAATCTTGATGCCTTTAGGCGTGTCTCCAGATAAAATATCCAATATACCTGCATTTACAAATAGAAATGGAAGGATGAACAATAAAGATTTGAAAATCAAAACAACATGAAAACAAAATAACATGAAATGAAGTTGCCATATGTTCTCTGTTGTTACTTTTCTGCAATGCTTACCAGATCAAATTCACCTTTTATTTTCCTCCTCCTGTTGATTCATAAGAAGGCATGGGGCATTAAGCTAAACATGGGGGATATCTCTTTAATTGGGATTGTTTTTGCAAATACTTAAGGCCTTTACTGTTAATTTAGTGTTTCCTGAACTTACGAGAAGAAAATCATCTACCTACTCTTGACTAATCTATTATATAAATATTCTGGATTTTAAAAATCAGTCTCCAAAATTTGAGATGATGAAAGTCGAGGCAGCGGCGACAACAGCAACAAGAACAGCATTTTCGAGAGATGGGCTAAATGCATCTGTGATGGTGTTAATATTAACAAATCTTTTTAAGAATTATTCACTATCATAAGAAATCTCTCTCAGCCTTTTGCACCGTCAATATTAACAATTATTTTGCAATCAGCTCTTTTATGTTCCATTCATTCGTCTTCATAATTGTAATTGTGATGCTCAATTTGTATGCCTTAATAATAAGATTTGTGATATGCCAGGTGTCTCCATTAATTACTAGAAAATTTTATTTTATATTTATTTTATAAAGTTATCTTAATATTTAATGTTAGAGCTTTATAAAAAAAATTTATTTTTTTTAATTAAGTTATCTTTATTTTATGATCTAGATCACGAGTTTAATAGGTTAATCAGGATTGACTTGAATTATTTTTTTAATTGATTTTTTTCGATCTTCTCCTTTAACATTAAATTGGTTGGAGATTGGACTTCATGTTTTTTTTTTCTTTCTATGGAATTATCCTGATCTCATGATCCAAGTCGTGGGTTTGACAGATTAAACTAGATTAACTATGGTAGTTTTTTCTTGTTCTTTTTTTTAATTTAATATTTTTTTCCTTCAACATTAGTTTAGGTTGATTAAGAATTAAACTTCTTGATTTATTTTAATTTTCTTTCTATGATTGTTATGGTCTCATAACCCGAGTCACAGATTTGCAATTATGAAAGTAGAATAATTTTTTAGGAGGGCAAAACTAATATAACAAGATATAAATTTATTTTTCTAATCTACCATACATGAATTATAAACATAAAAACACCTCATGATTTAGTTTTATGCAAAGAAAAACATAGAATGAAACAAAATTTACTACAGACAAGACAAGATATGTAAGAACTTATTACAAACATAAAACGACTTTTATACGGGCTAAGAGACTAAGAGCAATACTAAATTAAATCAAAGCTATGAACTTAATTTCATCGTTATAATAGATCCATCACTTTAATTTTATTGTTCTTCATATCTATCAAATATAAATATACAAAGTTTATAAATAGCATTAGCTAAAATGTTTGGTAAATTTTTTGAAATAAAGTACAATAAAAATAAAATAACAAAACAAAGTTTCTTACGTATTGTGCTCGTCGTTCTTTTATAAAATAAAAATTATAAATTATTATATTTATTGAAAATCTTTCAACAATGTTTTTTTCTATATAAACAATCAAATAATCTGTAAAAAATCATTCTCTATCAATATTTTCCTTTTTTCTTAAAAATAAAAATTAATTAATGTTATCTTGTTTGTGGTTCAATTTTAAATCAAAACAAGTAAAATAGACAAACTTTAATTAAGAGAATTCAAAACCCAAAATTAGAAACAAGATCAAGAAATTGATGAAATGAGTATCTTTAATTCCATTCAAATTCACATAAACTCAATTAAAATTAAAAATTAATGACAACCCATCCAAGTCTAAAAACAAAATAGAATTTCGATAAAACAACACAAAAGTAAGAAGAGATAGTAAAAACAAGAAGAAGAAAAAAAGATTTTGAGTTTAGTTACCTTATTTTAATGGAAGAGGTAGAGACAAAGACTCTTTTGGCATGGGAAGTGTAGAGAGAGAGAGAGAGAGAGAGAGAGAGCAGGTGGCTATGTTTTTTACTAATATATATTTTTAAGCTAGGATTAAAAAACAATTCAGCTTCGTGGACGGGCCTTTAGTTCTGCCACCGCAGATTTGGCTGACATATATATATGCATTATATTTAAATTTTAAAATTAAAATTTTAATTTATTTTTTTTTCCAATTTATTTCTAGGATACAAAAATATTTTTAAAAAAATTTAAAATTTATTTATTTATTTATTTATTTTAAATTAATATATTTTTAGTATTTTCAAATTATTTTAATGTGTTGATTTAAAAATTATTTTTAAAAAATAAAAAATATATTATTTTAATATATTTTATTATAAAAAAATTATTTAAAAAATAATTATAACCATAATTAAAATTTTATGTTCTAGTCTCTTTCTGGGCGTAATGAATTTTTTTTTATCAACATTTCAATTTCAATTTTATAATTATTTTTTTTTATTTGAAGAAAAAAAAAACCTATAAAATGAATATAGGTAAATCTTACAACAGTGATTACATTTTCAATTAAAAAAAAAACTAATATTTTTACAAGTAATTACTTTTTCACTCACCTCTGACAAAAAAGAAAAAAAGAAAGAGAACCCAACATTTTGAAGGCATGACGGAGGAGGAAGGAGGCTTCAAATTCTCTCCATTCTCGCCATCTTTGGATCTCAATAAACCCTATGGTTTCTCTTCTCTTTCTTATCTCTCATATTTGGCATTCTTGGCATTCACTGTGTTTGTTTGTTTTTTTAATTAGTTTTTGTTAGGGGTCTTATACTACCTTAATGGCTGTGCCTGGAATCTTGATTATCCCTCAAGATCTTGATTTTTACATTTTGGTATTCGCTTCTTTCATTATATTCTTTCAGTTTCATTACTGTACATTGGCTGATGTAAACCTGCTAAACAATCATGGGTGCGTTTTCTTTTTTAATGAGTTTGCATAAATGCGGTTCCAAAACACAGACTGTAGATATTACCAAAGCATTTTTTTTAAAAAAAAATCTTTTTAATGGGTTGCTTTCAAGATTGGTGATTGTTTAAGATGAGGACATTGGATTCTTGGCAGACTTGAGCATTAGACTTGAAAAATGATGTCTTTTACTTAGTTGAGGCGGAGAGAAATTTTGATTTTTGAACCTCGAATCCCTTTTATTTCTGGCAGTTCCTCTTGGAAGTGCTAGTTAAAAAAACTAGTTCAGCCATCATTTTTTGTTCTAGTAAGTGCTTTTATAGTTTATTTTGATTCAGTTTCCAGCTGAATTCCATGATGCCAAAAAATGAGCTTGAGTTCTCTGGATTACGAGGCTGTTAAAAATCGATGTAGATTGTGAAATAAATGCAAGTGCCTTTATTCATTTTTTTCCATCTTTTACTTTTCAATTGCGTTGGAAGATTATTATAATTTTTATGAGCATATCTTTTTGTATATTGTTATTTGATTTGACAGAAAGATTAGATGAGGAGACTTTTTCTTTCTGTTGTATTTGTGACATTTTTCCTTTCAAACTGGTGGCAGAATGGTGACATTGTGCACAGAGGTGATTCTCAAAAAAATATTATAACATAAAAGGACATCGCATACATGTGAAACATGGCTGAGGTAGCGGTGGAGTACCTTGTTAGAAAATTGAAGGATCGAATTTTATTTGAAACTGACAGACGAAGTGCGGCAGAATTAAATAGCATCAAGATTGAGTTTGAAAAACTCAGGCCATTTCTGAAAAATGCAGATTGGAGAAAGATGATGGTGGCTGACAACACAATTGTGAAATGGGTGACAGATGTAATAAACCTGGTGTATGAGATTGAAGATGTCGTTGACAAGGATTGCATTGGAAGAAAGGAGTCATATGGGTCTCTGTCCTCACTTGTTGATTTTGTGAGTGAATTTTTTAACTATGGGACCACATCAAATAAACCGCAGACTAGTTACAAGTCATTGCTGGTGCATGTCTCAGATAGGATTAAAGAACTAGAAGCCACAAGGAAGCATCTAAGCTTGTTAGGAGACATCACTAAAGCCAAACATGAAAACCTGATACAACATTCAAAGTCCTCCCATAAGCTTCCATTGACCAATATGATTGGAAGGAGCAAAGAATTTATGATGCTCAAGGAATTGCTTCTTCATGTGGTCGAGGCTGATAGGCCATATCTTGTTGCTGTAACCGGAAATGAAGGTGTTGGCAAAACAACACTTGTCCTAAGAGTGTATGAGAGTGTGCAGAGACATTTTGACTGTTCTGCCTGGATTTCTGTTTGTGGGCGTTCAATCACTGGAATTTTAAGAAACATGGCTACAGATTTTTCCAGAAGCCATTCAGTAATGAAGCTGGTGAGTAATTTGGATAAAAAGGGTGACAAGGATTTAGCAAACATGATCTGTGACTACTTAGGTGGTAAGAACTTCTTGCTAGTCTTAGATGGCTTAGATACCTTAGATACCTTTGAAGATATTAAGCGTGCATTACCCGCTAGATGCAGAGGGAAGGTGGTGGTGACAACCTGTAATTCAGCAATTCCTGCAGTTATATGCAGGCATGTTCTCCATCTTGATCCACTACTGGCAGAAGATGGTCTGAGGCTTCTTCGCGGACGAGCACTCTTGCAGCAATATGACCTTGGTGAGGTGCCTTGGCCTTCTTCAGTGAAATTGGTTGAAAAGAAGATTTTGCATATTTGTGAAGGCATCCCCCTATCAATTGCCACTATGGGGAGCTTGCTTTCAACAATCAACCTAGAAGAAGTTGGGAATTGGAATGAGGTCCTTCATATGCTGGAGGAAGCTAATCAGTGTATGCCTCAGTCCAATTTGATCAAGAAAGTCATCACAGTATGTTACTTTAGCCTGCCAGCAATGCTGAAATGCTGCTTCCTTTATTGTGGAATGTTTCCCCGCCATTGTGACATCCAATGTAAGAGGCTGATTCGGTTATGGGTGGCAGAGGGCTTTACAGGAAGACAGCTATTTGGGATAACAGAAGAGGAATCTGCCAAATACCTCTTAGAAGAGCTTATCCAAAGGAATTTGCTTCAAGTGGCACGTGTAGGTGTAAATGGGGAGGTGGAATCTTGTACACTCCTGCAGCCAGTGCATGATTTTATCTGTGACATGTCACAAAAGGACCAGATATTTTCTGTATATGAGAGCACCCAGCAGGTTTGGCCATTAAAGGCATCACGTTTTGTTGCCATACATGGAGAAATTGATAATAGAACACCTAATTCCCTCCCTAGAGAGATCCGTTCTTTGCATTTCTTTGGGGGGAGACCAAACCAGACGGCTATCTTGTTGAACTTGGTATCGAAAGTTAAACACCTGCATGTGCTGGATTTGCAAAATATTCCTATTGACACCTTGCCTGATGAAATTGGCAATCTTGTTGAGTTGCGCTATCTAGACCTGAGGAACACGAGGCTACATGAGCTTCCACCATCCCTTCAAAATCTGTGTGAACTACAGACACTTGATGTTAGAAACACACCGGTAAGGGCTTTGCCTAGTGGCTTTGATAGCCTCAAGATGTTGAAGCACCTTCTTCTTGCCGATTCATATGGCAACAGGGTAGTGAAGTTGGATGCTGAAATCATGTTTCTTAAAGACCTCCAGACACTAGCAGGTGTGAAACTTACACAAAATGTCGCTGTAGGACTAAACCACCTTCCTAAACTTCTGAAGCTATCAGTGGGAGAGGTAGAAGGTGGAAAAAATTCTCTCTGTCTGTCAGAATCCATCAATCAGATGAAAGACCTCAGTTCCCTGACCATAAAATGCGCTTGGAGGAAGGAAATTCAAATTCAGATATCAAATCCTCTTGAGAATTTGGAAAAGTTACGTGTTGGAGGTTGGATTAGAGATTTGCTGAGGTGGATAAGCAGGCTAAGCTCCCTCAAGTATTTGCATCTATGGGACTGTATGTTGAATCAAGACCCCATCTCAAGCCTCCAGCATTTGCCCAATCTTGTTGTCCTTTCATTGTCCAAGGCTTTCAAAGGGAAGCAGATAAGTTGTGATAATATTGCTGGATTTCCGAAGCTCAAGAGACTATCAATTTTTCACTTTGAAGAATTAACTGAATGGACAAAGATAGAGGAAGGATCAATGGAAAAGCTTCAGATTTTAACCATTGGTTGGTGTCGTAAACTAAAATTGCCTCCAAGAGGCCTTGAAAGTCTTAAGGATCTTGAAACACTGCAGATAACCAGCATGTATCCAGAATTTGCAGAAGAGGCAAAAGTGATCTCTCGTTGTTCAGGCTTAAACTTTTCAGTTGTTGAACAAGTTGCTTCTCAAACTCGTCAACAGAATCTTACCTAACAAATAATCAACTGAGCTAATGGTGGGATTAAAAGGGTTGCTGCAAGCTATTTTTACGAATTGCTTGGGGCCAGGAAAACTACTCAGCAGAAACTCTGTTATCATTTATTGTGGACACTTACAAAAGAAGAATGACAGTTTGTGGATTTACTGGCCTTGTAATCTTCTGCCTTTTGATTTCATGGTCACCATATAGTGAACATCTTTGTCATGTGCTACATTAACTTTTAATTACACTACTGTAATCTAATAAAATTCTACTCTTTTACTTGATTCAAAATTCTTGGTTCTGAGGTGGCTTGTTGCAGGTTATTGTTTTTGGATGAGTAATCAACGCATGAACTGGTTATGATATTAGATATTGTCAGATTTAAGAATCCCTCTGAAAATGTTAGTTGACAATTGGGTATAGTCTCGACATTCTCATACAAGATTGGAATCTTAAGGAGGCCACAAAAAATATATTTTTTGTGTTAAATATAGATGGTCTGCTTGAAATTAAATCAAAATGGATCGAACAACTGAGGCAATCATCAATCTCTCCCTCCCCCTTCTCTCTACGAACTGAAACCAATCAAAATGGATCAAAACTCTTGTGAGCATGTTACGGAACCAAAATAAGTGTTGGGAGAAGTCCCCAGGATTCAACAAGAAAAATCTACGCAACATAGCTTTTTTGTACGGAACAACAGAGAGCCTACACCCAATCACAGATTACTGGAGACCCTTCCCTTTTTCCAATTGTGGCATACTCTTGGGAAGTCCTGGAAGGTGGAAACAGCAGCAGTTGAATTATTACAAAAAAAAAAGAAAAGACGTGGATCAGAAACGAGGCTGGAACACTGGCTATCAAATAGAACCAGAAAAATTATGTTTCGGAAGACCTTCAAGATTGTACGTTGCATTCTTCTGTCCTTTCAGTGATGTGTTATTGTGGCTACCCATAAATTTGAGGACAAAGATCTTGAAATTATGCCTCTGCAATTCTTTTATTGTTTCACTGGTTCCTGAGAGATTATGTAGGTCGCCGTTAATTCAGAAGCCCTATATGTTCTGCCTAGACATGGACCACGGTGGTTGATGCCCTTCATTCTCTAATAGGGTGAAAATGGAACCCTCCTTCCACTTTCTTGTTCAGTTGCGATTTTCCATGCCTGCTTGTTTGCCAGATTTATGATGGACCATCCCATCATCAATACTCGCTTGGAACTGCATCTGTTGCTCAATGTGAAGTCATGAATCTGACCATTTTTCTTTTGTAGAATTGCTTGCTTTCTTCTCTAAAGGAACTGTTTATGATTTAGCCCTGCCCTTGGGTTAAAAACAAAATATAGAGAGCAAGATTGGCTCTTGGTATAGCGCACAGGAGTGAAAATGACCAACTAATTACTGTTCAGAAGAACTAAAAAATTCGATCTTAAATGAGATTGAACGTAACAGAACTCTTTATCGTTTCCAAAATTTTCCTCCTGATTCGTTTTGTTACAGAAAAACAAGTAAGAAAAACAAGCTCTTCAAGGTCATTCTTGATCTGTCTGAAAAGTGTATACCTAATGCTGCTCTTTTAGGCTTCTAGCACAAGAATATAGCTCGCATCATAACGGTAGCTTTTGTGGTGGAAAAACGTAAACTATTGCTGAAATGAGTAATATAAGCATTGCCATGATAGCATGCTTAAAGCTGAGTCCTGCATCTATTCTTCTCACGGTCTCAAGTTCAGATGTGGAATCTGCTGGTGCCACCTTAGTTTCACTAACAGGTTCATTTTTCTGGGCCTTGTCCAGCTGTAAACAGAAAAGGAAATGAAGAGAGGAATTTAGAACACAACACCTACTCCATGACACAGGTTCTAGTAATTGCAGTACATGCAGAAACAGAAAAGAATTGGAAAGGGTGTGCATTAAGAAGAAGTGAAGTCTTCCCAAAATTTTAGACACCACAAGGATCATGCTTCCTTCTGCTACTTCCTATTGATGCCTTCTACATTTAATGGAGGTCAGGGGTGTATAAAATTAGTCTCAAAGGCTAGGAGATCGCAAAGTTTCTAGACTAAATGTTCAAATTAAGGACTTCAATGTTGTACGAAGACACAACAGGCCCAAAAAGTAGAACTTTTCGACATTTTTTTTTAAAATTAGTGATTTAGTCAGTATTTAAGACTCTTGAAACAAACAGGATAGTTGAGATTCAGGTGAAGACAGATCAGGGTTTCACCGCTTCCAATGATTAACGTGAAAGCCAACTTATTCAGAATGTAACATATAATACCCACCTCAGAAATAGTAGCTGAGAATTTGGATACGTCATGCTCAGTAAACAAAAACTTTTCACCACTTCCTTTGTTATGATACTTGGTGTCTACAGCATCTTTACTTGTCTGCTGTAACTTCATCACCAGAGTTTGGTTCTGCAGTGCTAGTGATGCTATCTGCATGTACATACAACACGTCAGAAACAGAAAACCTGAGAGGAAATTTCTTGTAATTGCAAGCTCATACAGCATGGAATTCATGAAATTTCCTGCAAAGTGACAAATGCCGAGAACTTTAAAAATAAATCTCAAGCAAACAAGACCAGCTATTCTCGGCTAAACAAGTATGCTTGCCTTTGGAGCTTCTTTCAAAACATTCTCTGATTTATCAAAATGAAAAAAAGAAGAAGGAAAAAGAAAATAATATGCTAGGTATCTTCCCAATGCTGTTTATAGCATGGGAGGACAAAAGTCAGATCACTATCCTCTCACTTCTTAATAGTGAAATGTAGTAAATAATGAAGAGACAATAACAAACTCTGTCAAAAGAATTGACCTGAGTGATCCATCCTTTCTACCTTTTTTTCCAAGGCATTTTTTTTCTAATTTTGCATCAAACATTCTAGACTGAAAACAGTTATTTGCTTCGGTAGAGTTAGTGTCAAAATTTACTTTCCTTCTAGGAGAATGGGGTTTAAGTTGTTTAATTACCCTTTGTTCTACCAATAGGCCTATGACCCAGTGGTGTCAACCTCCTGCCTCATGCAAGAGGTAGGGCGTTCGACTACGGGCCTCTCTCTCCCCTTCCCCCAGTTGTAAAGGCCAAAAACAACTATTCACTGTTTTTTTGGGGGGTGCCAGTTCTAATTCTTGCTTCATTTGATTGATCTTCTGTTTGTAGACCTAAGATTTTCATTTCCTAAATTTCTTGTCTATTAAACCTGACTAAACTTTCTTCTAAATTATAGCTTCTATTCAGGTTTTAAGGCCTAGTCTCTGTGTGCGCATCCATGTGCAAAATGACAGCTTTATTTACACGTGTTGGGTTGAAGAGAGATAGACAGGACACTAAGAGTAATTATTTGATGAAATTCAAGAAATACAACATGACATAATTCATTGGTGGTCTATAGCCTTCAAAAATTTTAATTTTCTTTGATACCTAAATATAAAAATCTAGGCAAGATCGAGATCAGCTGAAAGTTGAGATAGGAAAAGTGTGGACCTGTTTATGAAGGCGTTCCCTTTCGATAGCAAGCTGCATCACCAAATCTGTTATCACTTTAGATCGAATGCAGATATCTTTTGCAGTTGCCATTTTTTTTTCTTCGGCTTGATTCAAAGATGCCTCCAAGCACTCAAGTCGACCCCTCAAGAAGCTCAATTCTTCATTTAGATCTGAATTAGTTTCAGATAATATGATGCACTTATCCTCCACACTGTCTGCTCGGCTTTCAGCTTTTGAAACTTTTGACTTCAAGCCCTCAATTAAATTTTCCATATCTCTAATTGTAGCATACAGCATATTTTGCTTCTCCTGACTGGCTTCTGCAGATGCCACCGCATGCTGGAGCCTAAAATCAGATTCCCTCAGCTGTCTCTCCAAGGAATCAACCTTCTCAGAAGTGTCTTTAAGATGGCCCAACTCCTCATCAAGTTTCATGTTAGTCTCTTCCAATAACTTTAACTTGGCTTCTGCATTGTCTGCCCTACTTTCTGCTTTAGATAGTTTTTCTTTCACAGTATCAGTTACATTCTTCATTTCATTGATTTCAGAACATAAATATGCATTATGCTGTTCCTGAGTTCCATCCGCAGAGACCTTTGCAGACAGCTGAAATTCAGATTCTATCAGCTGGTTCTCAAGTGAAGTCACTTTCTCCCTCAAAGTTAAGGCCTCGGAATTAGCAAGGCCTAAATTATTTTCAGCTTCTGACAAGCTGGCTTTTAAGCTATCAGTCTTTGCTACAAGCAGACTGAGTTTTGTACTGCTGCTATCGAACTTCTGCAAAGCAATTTCTTTAGCTTCCAACTGCTCAATAGAATTTTCAAGCTTTGATCTTAACTCGGCTTCTCTCTTCACGGAACCATTCAAATTTAACTGGAATATTTGGAGTCGTCCCAGTAGTTCTTTTGATATCCCCATCAAAACCTCAGCAGCATTTTCTGTTTCAAACCATTTTTCATAAACATCCATTGTTTCTTCCTCTATGAAGAATACTTGTTGCTGGATAGAGAGTACTCTATCTTTTAGCTCTTCTTCTAGTTGTCTTGATTCGGTTAGCTTCTTTTCAAGGTCCATCTCTCTTGCCAAAGACTTCTCCAGCATCCTCAAGAAATGCCTTTGTTGTTCTGCAGTTTGCATGTTGATCTTTGAATTCATGCTTGACAGTTGGTTGTCTTCTAAGAAGTTTGAGCCCTTGTCAGCACTCCCTTTTAATATGCACACATAAGAATGTGAAGCAAAAAATTACAACCAGTAAGTAATTGATCTTTCCTTGACACCAAAGTTCAAAACAGTGAAATAAAAAGGCAAAAATTTAAACATCAGTTTCCAAAGCAGCAGAATTAGCCTGTCAAATACAAGAATTCCCTGAAAATATTGCATCCATGGTTCCAAAATACCTGCATAAATGCACATATATCCATATCCATGGGGGGGGG
>Ga0307515_10021223_pt1 | contig 11525 bp, 10 predicted proteins | sample 17_EM_MG_FD_194513 | JGI IMG/M metagenome (GOLD analysis project Ga0307515, IMG submission 194513) | Populus trichocarpa ectomycorrhiza microbial communities from riparian zone in the Pacific Northwest, United States - 17_EM | ecosystem: Host-associated > Plants > Roots > Unclassified | place... | reverse complement strand
AGTGTTAGATACATCAGTTGGCAATTCATATAGCCCTTGTGAAGTTTTGAGATGCATACAAGTAGGCCTCTTATGTGTCCAAGAGAAAGCAGAAGATAGACCAACAATGTCTTCTGTAGTGCTAATGTTGAGCAGTGAAACCGCAACAATGCCCCGGCCTAGAACCCCTGGATATTGCCTTGGAAGGAGTCCTTTCGAAACCGATTCATCTTCAAGCAAACAAGATGAATCATTCTCTGTAAACCAAGTTACAGTTACAGTGCTAGATGCTAGGTAAAAGAAACTGCAGACCTCTTCTAGCATATTTGTATAATCATAGATTTTGGTATACCTCACTAGCTGTTGTGATTTACAGTTTTTGCGTATCAATGCATCTTCTTTTGATAACTAGTTTGGGATATCCATTTTTAATTTATAGTTCATACAAGCTATAAGCTACCTTTGAAAGATTGTTTTGTCACAAGTGTATATATAAATTGAAACACAGACATGAAGTTATGAAATGCTATAATTTTCCTGTCATGACATGTAAATCAATAATACAATATGCTTCATAAGTGCTGTGATTCACAGTTTTTTTTATTATTAACCATAGGCCCAAGATGCTAAATTACATTAAAACACTCTCCAATTTAACACAAACTATCGAATAATAAAAAAGAATCAACAACTTATTACAAAATATTAGATTGGCTGAATGATCAAGAAAGAATCAAAAGCTCCTAATCTTGGCAGGAAAAAATAAGAAATTAAGGGAAACAATTATACCTTTTCATTTACATCAGTGGTGTTATCTTCAGTGCTTAATTTCTCAGCTTCTTCTTCAAAATTACAGGGCTTTGCCCGTACTTCATCATTATCCGGCATGCTTTCATCCCACCATTGATTTATCTCCTTCATGCTATCCTCTTCTTCAGCCACTGTTATTCACCATAAATTCCAAAACCCAACAGTTATAATCATCTTAAAGAACCACAAAATTATCTCTGGAAATATCACATCAGAAAGGAAGGACTCAATGGGTGTTTTGGCGCCAATTTGATAACAGTAAGTAATTCAGTTAGGTTGGGTGGGCGTACGAGGGAGGTTTGAGAATTAATGGGCTTTCATGGTCTTACATGATATGCAACGGAAAAGTTAAGTGAAAAGTGATTCCTTCTCTTTTGTTAATGGGCTTTCTTAGGCACTTCAAAATTTCTCAAAAAACAAATATCACAAATAAAAGAAAAATTATATGATTTTCAAGTTATTATTACAACTAAATATGTGACCCTTGATCCGTCATAAGTTAGATAAAAAAAATTAAGAAAAAAAAAAAATTCAATCAACACAATCACAATAAAAAAATCAATATTAAATAAGAAAAACTAGCGTAAAAAAAGAAAAGTAAAAAGAATGATGCCAACTCATGCTATCCTATTAAACTTGTGACTTGATTTATTTGATAAAAACTAATAAATTTAAAAAAAATTTGAAACCTAATTTTTAACTAATCAAATATTAAAGGATAAAATTAAAAAAAAAATATTAAAATTACAAAAAAATAAAAAAAAAATTATAAACCAAAAAACTATAGATAACCCATTTAGATTTTGTTAATAGTTACAATTATACTAGAGAGATAGATATAAGAATGAAAGAAAAAACACATGCATGTTGTCCCCTAAAAATAATAAAAATATCTCTCTTCTCTTTAAAATTATATTTTTAATTTCATTTTTTCTTCTCATATATATATATATATATTTATTTTGTAAGTATGAGTGATAATAGCTTTATCGCTATATTTTTTTTAAATAAGTTTTTTTTTTTAATAATCAAATTTCTAAGAAGAAACCAAAAGAAATAAAGCTTATATTGCAAAACTGGATTCAATAACATGCTAATTGCTATGGAAAAAGTGGGAATACTTTGATGTGTTATAATTTTTTGTTTGGGATCAAAATCATATCACGGGCCTAGAGTCCTTTATCACCCATGTAAGTAAAGCCTTTAAGCTAGCAGTCCAAGCTGCTGGGTTTGGTAGGAGTTTCTGTTCCCCCGTCTTTTTGACATTCTCTGTCATTTCAAGAATGTCTTGCCACAGGGTTGAAGCTAAACCTTCCATCAACAAGAAGCTGTTTCAAACTTGTGAGTATTTTCCTGTACTCTTGCCTATATCTTTGCAAGATTCTATGTTGTTTGTTGCTGCCTTTTCAACTTCCTCTAGAAGTTCTGAAAGAACTTTCGTTTTATTTTTTCATTGCTAATGAACATGGTTCTTGGATGCTACAGATGTTCCTATCTTGCCATTATGATTTTTTTGACTTGATCATGCATGTAGTGGTGGTGAAGGAAAAATACCCTGAAAATGAATGAAGCCCAGAAAAGGTTCTTGCTGGTTTTGGCTTTTATTTTGATTGTTTCTAGCATTATTCTTCCTTTTGTCTTCCTCATTTGTATTTCTCTGTGTCTGTCCCTCATCATCATATATTAATTACCATTTATCTTGGACTTTGTGAGTCATATGATGCCTGGATCCAACCTGCATCTCACTCTTGGGTCATGATCAGAATTAGAAGTTGATGAAACCAGACAAGACAAAAGAAAGTATATAGTAGTAATAGTAGTTAAACGTTCTCCTTGGTGTCTGAATATTCCATGATAAAATTGGTTCGAGATTCCCAATTGTCCAATAATTTTGCTTCCTTCCTCATTCATGGGAAGGGGTTAGAGAACCCATAATTGTCGGTGTTGAGTTGAACTTTGTATTTAGTAATCAGGTTTTGAAAGTAGCCAGGTTTAGCAGTCCTCTTAAATAACATCTAGAGTTCATTATTCTGTCTTGAATGAAAATTGATTGAGGGGGCAAGTATTTTATTGAGTTATCCACTACACTGGGCTTGCACCGACGACCTAAGAAATACAAATGCAAATGATGAACTTTCAGTTGTTGCCACTAGGATCATCCATGGAGGTCTTTCTTTTGCTATTCTTTTGCTTAGCTTTCACTACTTTTAACTTCAAGACCTCAACTGCCACTGACTTCTTAACTGTCAACCAGATTCTCAGAGACAATAGCAGTGAAGCTCTTGTTTCGACAAATGGCACATTTGCTTTTGGCTTCTTTAGTCCCTGGAATTCTACGAACCGTTATCTGGGAATATGGTTCAACAATGTTCCTGATCAAACAGTTGTTTGGGTGGCCAACAGGGACTCCCCTCTCACTGATTTATCTGGGGCAGTCACCATAGTAGCAAACGGAAGCATTGTCATTTCTCAGAACTCAATGAAGAACATTGTCTTGTCTTCCAATCCATCCACAACCTCAAACAATCCAATCTTACAGCTCCTGAGCACAGGAAATCTTGTTGTCAAAGATATTGGCAGTGATGATATTTCAAACAACTATATCTGGCAGAGCTTTGATTATCCATGTGATACTTTGATACCAGGCATGAAGCTAGGATGGGACCTAACAACTGGCCAGAATTGGTTCTTGACTTCGTGGAAAAGTCTTCAAGATCCATCTGCAGGACTTTATACCTATAAATTGGATATCAAGGGGCTTCCACAGGTACATCTTCGCAGAGGATCAGATATAGTATATCGAAGCGGGCCATGGGATGGTGTCATGTGGGATGGTCTCAGGTTGGGAGGGGGTCTTCAAATGAAAGGTTTCCAGATATTCAAGTCTATATTCATCTATAACTCAAATTACATATACTTTAGCTTTGACAACAGCGATAATAATATGATATCACGGTTCCTTGTTGACAGTTCTGGCGTGCTTAATTACTTCACATGGAACCAAAAATCCAATGAGTGGTTTCTAATGTTCTCTTTGCAGAAAGATCTTTGTGATGCATATTCAAGATGTGGTCCAAATGGTATTTGTAATGAAAACCAGGTGCCCATTTGCCATTGCCCAACTGGGTTTGTGCCAAAGGTGACAGAGGAATGGTATTCATTGGATTGGTCCAGCGGATGTGTGCCAAGAAAACCACTGAATTGTAGCACAAATGAGGGATTTATGAGGTTTCCAAACTTGAAGTTGCCAGATAATTCATATGCTATGCAGTCTATTACAGCTAATCAGGAGAACTGTGCAGATGCTTGTCTGAGGAACTGCTCATGCGTTGCTTATGCCACAACTGAACTTATTGATTGCGTGATGTGGTTTGGGGACTTGTTGGATGTTAGTGAATTCAATGACAGAGGGGATGAACTGTATGTTCGGATGGCTGCTTCTGAACTTGGTATGTTCTTGTTCTTAACACAAAGCAGACTTTGCATAAACTTTGTATTCACTCATGCAAGCTTTAGATACTAAAATCACAACGTAAGATACAACATTCTTTCTTTATGCATGCTTTGGTACTAAAATCACAATGTAAGATATAGCATTCTTTCTTTATGCATGCTTTGGTACTAAAATTACAATGAAAGATATAGCATTCTTTCTTTATGCATGCTTTGGTTACTTTTATTTTGTTTCCTTGCTGGTTCTAGTGGGTGTATGCTCCATAATTTAAAATGGGCAAAGAAAATTTATTAAAAGTTGTTTTTGGGTTCACATAGATCTACTTTGATGATATATTCCCTTTTCTTTTCTGAACACAGGCATTAAACTTACCATCCTGAAATTTTAGTATTTATAGGTCACTTTGCTCTGAGACAGTACAAATTAGTTGTAGTCAGTGTATTTTTAACGTGCCTTCCCAGTTCGGGAAGACAACCTCTCATGTGAACCATGATATGAAAGCTTTTTCTGGGCTCCACAAACTAGGTCCTCTTTGAATGCGAAAGAATGAGAACTACAGGTACACTAGATGCTGGTCCTCTGTTTATAGGAACAAGACCTTAAACTAAGATTGTACAAGATAGTCTCTGCAATGACTAAGTGGTTTAGTCAGTTAGAAGCACAAATTTATTTCAAAAACAAATTGATGATTCTTATTTCTTACTTGTGGATGCATCTAGAAAGCAGTGCAATGGACAAAGTGACACTGATCATATTCTGGGCCTCAACAATTTTAGCGGTTCTTCTGTTGGTTTTAGTTACCTTGTGCGTTTTATGGAAGAGGAAGTCTGGCAGAAAGATAGGTAAATATTCAACTACTTCTGTGTTAGATAAACATTTTTTTTTTCTCATCTTAGTTGCATTTTTGTTATCAGATGAATGACTAGTTTAACAGAAACTAGACATAATAAGAAAATGATTTGTGATGATTAACAGGACTTTAATTGTGTTGCTTCGATGTTCCACCTGCCTTAGGTAATCTAGTTTTTTTTTTTTTTTCTATCCATAATAGATGTTTGATCTGCACTGTTACGTGTGGAATAACTTTTATTTTTTTAACCGTACAAAGAAAAAGAAGTCATGGATAAATCAACTTTCTTAGATATCATAGGAGATCAATTTGATTTTGAAGGTGAACTCCTATGATTGTTTAAAGTTCTGTAGTAGAATTTTGATGAAACTAGTTGTAAGCTCTCTCATAGCAAGAAAAGCTAATTTCTCCATCTTTTTCCAATAATCCCTTTGCTTGCTTCATGACAGGCCAATCTGTAGAAGAGGCATGCCATGATGATAAACCTGGCCTTGAAGACCTAGAGCTACCATTATTTGATCGGAGTACTATTGCAGCTGCAACAAATGACTTTGCATTTGCTAATAAGGTTGGAGAAGGTGGTTTTGGCCCTGTTTACAAGGTTATTTTCTGCACTACTTAACCCTGCTTTGGTATGATCAACACCGAGTGGAATGGATCCTTTTGGTGAGACTTGAACCAAAAAACCTGCTTGATCCCTGCTCGCCTCTTCTCCATTTGAGCTAAAACCTGATGGACCTCGATCATGTCAATTTAATCATAGTAAATGAATGCCTAATTGCGTATCCTAAAGAATCTGCTGATAGCTAGCATTGTTTTTATTTTATATATATATATAGGGCAAGCTCTCTACTGGTCAAGAAATAGCAGTAAAGGTACTCTCCAAAGATTCAGGACAAGGCCTTAAAGAATTCAAGAATGAAGTTATCTTGATTGCTAAGCTTCAGCACCGAAATCTTGTTAGGCTCTTGGGATGTTATATTCACGCAGAAGAACAGATGTTGGTCTACGAGTACATGTCCAAAAGAAGTTTGGACTTGTATATTTTTGGCAAGTCTCTTCCATCATTTTTAATTATTTAAAGTTGTCCAAAATCAGGCTTTTTAACTATATGCTTTACCAGCAGACTCACAGGAAGGTGCATCCCTTGATTGGCAGAAACGCTTTAACATAGTAGTAGGCATTGCTAGAGGACTTCTTTATCTTCACAGAGATTCAAGGTTGAGAATCATTCATAGGGATCTAAAAGCTAGCAACATTCTGTTAGACAGTGATTTGAATCCAAAAATATCAGATTTTGGCTTGGCAAGAATGTTTGGAGGTGATCAAACTGAAGCAAAAACGTGCCGGGTTATGGGAACTTAGTATGTCTCTCACTCTATGTATTTATGTATATCTATCTACCTGTACTTGGCACTTCGCTGTTAAAATATTTCTTTGTTGATTAAATGCAGTGGCTATATGTCCCCCGAGTATGCAATAGATGGACAATTTTCAGTCAAATCTGATGTCTTCAGCTTTGGTGTATTGCTCCTAGAAATAGTGAGTGGAAAGAGGAACAGAGAATTCTATCATCCTGATCATGACTTCAACCTTCTAGGACATGTGAGTATTTCCTTACGAAACCCATTGATGTGGCTTGCATATTTATGCGAGTGTTTGTATGTACACATGTTCCTTTGCATGCAAGTGTAAGTTAACTCTCAAAGGAACTTAAAATTTTTTTGGTGTAGGCATGGATATTATGGAATGATGAACGGGCTACTGAGCTGCTAATGGATCCTTTTATGGAGAATCCGATTAACACATCTGAAGTATTGAAATGTATTCAAGTTGGCCTCTTGTGTGTGCAACAGTGCCCTGAAGATAGGCCAACAATGTCGTCTGTTGTTCTGATGTTGGATTGTGAGAATCCTTTGCTACCTCAGCCTAGAAAACCTGGATATTATACAGATAGGTGTCTTCTATCGAATATGGAAAGCTATTTTTCTGGAAATGACTTGAGTATAACAACATTAATGGGTCGATAGAGAAGTCTTTCTTTCTCTGGATGTTGCCATTCTAAAGAATCTGTTGAGTCTGAGTGACTTTTTCTTTACACCTGAATCTGAAGATTCTGAACGTGAGAGTGTTCCCGGAGGGTAATAGAGTTACTGCAACAAGCCTCTATACCTGTTGAAGAGATGGCTCATCTCGACATCAAAGTTCAGGGCATCCCTGATGCCTCGGAAGATTATAAATCCCATTTCGGCAATTTCCTTATCCAAATGTGTAATATTATATCATGTCTGCTATATATTTTGACATTAGTTCTTGATTTGTTGGATATATATTTAAACTGTGCTTCTTAGTTGATGTTATGAAGATTTTATCCCTTTGTTTTAACTGTATTCTTTCTTTTTTACCCTTCTCCAACTACATATTCTCTCTTGGATGGACAATTTATTTTGTATGTCAAATATTGCCTTTATGTGGTTTCCATTTTTATTTCTTCTGTTGCCTATGATGTCTTGGCACATCATCTAGATTTGTAAGAAAGCTGGAAAGATCCTGAGGACTTGGTCCTATGCTTGTGCAATGAACTCTTTGATTTTCAAAGATCATTTTACCATCTTTAGGGTCTTTAGAGGGGACTCTCTGCTTGCACAACAAAGGCAAATTGTGATATAGAATAAGAAAGACACGTTTATTTGCCAGAAATGATGTCAAGAACACTTCACTCCCGCATAATACACTTTGCTACTTGAAGAAAGACCATTCGAAGTTCAACCTAAAAAAGACTAACAAAAAGAATAGGAAAGCGGTCTTGTTGCCAAAAGCAAGAATATTATCTCAATATTACATGAATCAATAGCCTGTAGAAAAATTAAGGTGTTATTGTTTTTCACAGATTTTCCTGAAACCCATGTTTCTATGCTTGTAACTTTTCAGGTGCCTTCCTTGCAACAATGTTGAATAAGTATTGACAGCAAAGAGCTGCCTCAAGGAATATGTTAAGAGTTTAGGATTATAGTAGAGAGTCTGCGAAGAGGTTAAATAAAACATTAAAAAACAACAGTCGAGCGTTTCAACCATTGTAGTTTAATACGTAAGTAGATGAAAAATCTAGAGATTAACACTCCCTATGAACAAACTGCTGATTTTGAGGTCTACAAGGATAACATGTTCTAGTTTTTGTCATGAGAAGGTCCCTTTCACACATTTCTTTCATCAGGAAAAACAAAGTGTCCCTTTCTAACATTTTCTTGGAAGTGTTTGGTTGTTTGTTAGCTCTTAGCCAGTTTTCTTCATTTAGGTTTCTAGATTACTAGTTTCAATAAACATCATGGTTGAACTATTGCAACTGAGATTATCCATGATGGCCTTCGTTTCCATTTTCCTCTGTTACGCATTTTTATCCCTCTGGAGATCCTCGATCGCCATAGACACTTTATCACCAAACCAGATTCTTAGAGACAATGGTCAAACTCTTGTTTCCATCGGCGAAAGCTTTGAGTTAGGCTTCTTTAGCCCCTGGACTTCCACTCACCGCTTTATCGGAATATGGTTCAAGGATGTTTCTCCACAAACAGTTGTTTGGGTTGCCAACAAAGACAGCCCACTTTCAGATTCTTCTGGTGTCTTCAGAATCACTGCCACAGGAAACGTACTCATATTCAAAAACCGATCAGCTGTCCCCATCTGGTCATCAAATTCATCCATGACCTCATATAATCCAGTCTTGCAGCTCCTAGACAGTGGAAACCTTGTGGTAAAAGATAGCAGAAGTGGTACGTATCTGTGGCAGAGCTTTGACCATCCATCTGATACCATAATACCAGGCATGAAGCTGGGATTGAACCTACAAACTAATCAGAACTGGTACATGACTTCATGGAAGAGTCTTCATGATCCTTCCAGTGGAGATTTCACTTATAGTGTAGACGTCCAAGGACTTGCACAGCTATTTCTTCGTAGAGGATCAGATATAGTATATCGAAGCGGCCCATGGGATGGTATCAGGTTTGGTGGAGGTCCTCCATTGCAAGAGAATCCAGTTTTCAAACCTATTTTTGTCTATAATTCTAGCTTCATTTACTATGCTTTTGAAAACAATGAGAATGCTACAATTTCACGGTTTGTGTTAAATCAATCTGGCTTGACTGAACATTTAACATGGAATCAAAGGCGTGGTGAGTGGGTTGTTATATTTACATTTCCAACTGATCAATGTGATGGATATGAACAATGTGGTCCTAATGGCTTTATTATTCTTCTGAAGGAAATAAATGAAAATGGTTCATGTCATTTTCATGTTCTCCTTTCAAGCTTACCTTGCCATGGCTTCCTACTGAAAATGGCATAGCATATTTTATTACAAAATGAGCTTTCTTGACAAGTCATGGCATTTTATATTTCTTTTATGCTTGTTATTCTCCATTTTATCATATACCACCAAGAAATTACATCATTATTATTTCCATAAACAGTGTTCAAATGTGTTACTGGGTTCCATTTCAGATTTTTAATAATAAAAATTTTGATAATGTCCTTCGAACTTTCCTGTAATTGAATTACTAGGTTGCATTTGGTTAGTAACTCAGGACAAAAAGAATACATACAAAAGGGACTAAAATATGTTTGGTTAGAAATATGTCTGTGTTTTGTATCTACTGTCTTGAAACATAAAATAATTATGTTTCTGAATAGTTTTGAAGTTAATTTTTGTACTTTCAAAACAAAACAATAGGTATAAAAGAATATGTCCGCTTTGTATCTATTATTTTAAGACAATAATCAAATGTTACCTTAGAAGAGAATACCTTTTTCGGCCTACAAATAGTTTAAATCAATAACCTCTGCCATATAGCTAAGGTTAATTCTAACGCAACAATATTGTTTAGCATGTATTCAAACATGATTTTTTTTGTTGCCTTTCTCTCATGTAGATCCTTGTGGATTTGATAGTCTTCTCTGATTTGGCAGATGAATCACAAAAACGTTTTCAAGATGAGAATCCTAAAGCTGATGAGGAAGACATAGATCAGCTGCCTTTATATGACTTGGATACTATTGTATGCTACTGATAGCTTCTCTTTCCAAAACAAGATTGGAGAAGGCGGTTTTGGTGTTGTTTACAAGGTGGTTTTCCTGTACATCTGCAGAACCGTAAAAAAAAAAGTACTGCTCTTTATGTGTTTCCTTCCTATCCTTGTAGACTTCTTACCTCATTTATCTATTAGTTGATATCAATCCTGATGTGCTACAGGGTGCGCTTCCAACAGGACAAGTAATTGCAGTGAAAAGGCTCTCTAAAGATTCAAGACAAGGGCTCAATGAGTTCAAGAATGAAGTCATCTTTATCTCAAAACTTCAGCAAAGGAATCTTGTTCGGCTCTTAGGATGTTGTGTTCACAGAGAAGAGAGGATGTTGGTATACGAATACATGTCCAAGAGAGGCTTGGACTTGTATCTTTACAGTTTAGTGACTCTCAAACATTAGAGCTTTGAATTATCCCAAAAATGTCTTAGATTTTTCTAACGTGGTGCTAATTGAACCAGATCAAACAAGAGGTGCTTCACTTGATTGGCAGAAACGATTCAATATTATAGTAGGGATTGCTCGAGGGCTTCTTTATCTGCATCGAGATTCGAGTTTAAGAATCATTCACAGGGACCTTAAAGCCAGCAACATTCTCCTAGATGATGAAATGAATCCCAAAATATAAGACTTTGGTTTGGCAAGAACATTTGGAGGTGACCAAAATGAAGAAAGTACGAAAAGGGTAGTTGGAACTAAAGAGAAGATTACACCAGCAGAGCACATTATCTCAGCAGATCTTATCAAATCTATCAGTTCCATGCAATCTGCTATTCCACTACATCAGCTTGGAAGTCTCCTAATCACAAGCAACGACATTCTTCAGTTAGAATGATTAATTGACATTCCCTTTGTAATACATGTAATTGATTGGACTTGCCTTATTGTAATATTTTAAATTAAATGAGTTAGGAAAAGGCTATAAAGCCCTTGGTGGCTTAAGGAGAGAGTACAAATAAATAACGGTATAATAGTAATTGAATAATAGTTGATAAATATAAATAAAAAAAAAAAAGAAGAAGAAACCTGCAAAATTTTGAGAGAGAGAGAGAGTCGGCAGGAGTGACAGGGAGAAAGAAGAAGAAGAAGAGAAAAAAGGGAAATTAGAAGGGAAATAGAAAGGAATTGAAGAAATAAGTTTAAAGGTAAGATTTAGGTTGTTAAATGTATAAATGTATGTTAATTGAACTTTAATTTAGGTTTTGATGAATGTTAGGGTTTTGAAAATTTATGTTTTGGGTTTAATTGATGAATTAAATTGAATGTTATAAGGTTGATTGTTATGGGTAATTGATTAATGAGTTGATTATGAAAGATTGTGATGATTTTGAGTTATGAATTGTGTAAATGGT
>Ga0307515_10021222_pt1 | contig 11525 bp, 15 predicted proteins | sample 17_EM_MG_FD_194513 | JGI IMG/M metagenome (GOLD analysis project Ga0307515, IMG submission 194513) | Populus trichocarpa ectomycorrhiza microbial communities from riparian zone in the Pacific Northwest, United States - 17_EM | ecosystem: Host-associated > Plants > Roots > Unclassified | place... | reverse complement strand
TATACTAAGGACTGGAACAAGTTTGTACCGGGTACAGAGAAGGAGACCTGAGTAGATAAGCAAGAACAATAGATGAAACAGGGGTAGACTGCGGAATCACAAGTGAAATGTGAAATACATAAACGAATGACTAATATCGGAAAACGTCAGAGTCCGGAGTTTTCCGGAAATAGGAAACATCGGAGCTCCAGAGTTTCCGGAAATAGGAAAACGTCGGAAAGTCCGGAGTTTCCAGAAAACGAATAAACAAATGAAACATACCTCGGAAACTCACCGGAGTTCTGGGTTGTGTTAGAATCATGGGACGGATTCTAACAGTATATATGATAAGGTTGGATGGATAAGGCTCCTACTGGATACCATCACATCTCCTGGGGGAATTCAATATCTATCCTATTCATATTGGAAATTGCTGGTGGAACTTGTAGCTTACTACTCAGATGAGCTGAGAGATATCACTTACATCCCACATATTATGCTATCCCTGGAGGATAAACAAGAGTGGGACAAGCTAGAGTGCTGGATTACCATTGTATGGATGGTGTGGCCACCAGAGAGTGGTGGAACAAAAGAGGAGGATCTTAAGCATGTGATGCTCTTGTTGTTCTACCAACAACCAGGTGCCCTCCAGAAGCTTGAGGAGCAGATGGAAAAATGGTCATGGGAGATTCCTGAGTCATTTCAACAAATCTGCAAACAAGCACATGATGAAGTAGCACAGCAAGTTACACTGTAAGTTTCCCCTGCTATTACTAGGTATGCTCTGACTATTATTTCTTTCTAGGACAAATCTACTGACAAACAAGGAAACATCTGAATCCACTTGTTCACAATCACCTATCCTTCTATTGTGTTTTGGAGATGATACATTCTAAACACCACTGCTCCTTTGTTTTTTCCCATATCCAAGTAGTACATAGTTGCATTTGTTCACTTATCTATGTATTACCTGATAGCCACTCAAATTGCTTTGTTTGCTTCTCTCAGATCAGAAATCACATACCCTTGAGTGAACTAGCTTTTATTGTATTGTAGGATGTGTTATCCAACTTCAGTATCAATATCCCGCCTGAAGACTTGATCTCTGCCTTCTGCTTCTACAGCCCCTACCCTCAAACTCATGCAAACTGACCAGCAGCTAGCCTTGTTAGTAATCTTATCCCCACTGACCACAAGAATGCCCATTGGAGAATATAATCCTCATTGACAGTCTCCTGATTGGGTTGGTTGTCACATCACCCATAGTAGCCAAATCTTGATAAAAAAACTCAGGAGCTGATATCATGTCCAAGGAGGATTCAGATGGTTATACATATAAGAGTTAAATCATTTTCTCTGGCCCAAATGGTATGGCTGGTATCCAGGAGAGCACACAGGTATGTTGCTTTACTTATGTATTTCATTGTGTACAAAGTGGCCATCTGTGTCTGCCCACCCATCTACCCTTTAGAAGCCCTTAGCACCATCTCCTCGAGCGAGATAGCACGGTACTGATCTCCATCCGTAGCCCAGACGGCATCATCTGCAATGTAGACCAACAGCCCACCCCTTCCATCGGCGCTCTTCGAAACCCGAAACAATGCATGACCGGTTTTCTCATCAACCTTTCCGGCGGGAAAGAACATGAGGTTGTGGCTTGACGCGTAATCGTCGACAATTGAACGGAAGGTAATTTCATGAGTTCTGGACGACGTAACCTTGGCCGTGGTCCGTGCCTTTGCCGGCCCTCCGGAGACGCCCACCGTTTGTAAATCGGGCCGAGGTAGTTGTGACACTGCAGGTCCCAGTTCAATCGCCTTGTTCATCAACTCCAAGCCTTTGGTAAATCCCCGTTCAACCCCTGACATCCTCTGCACGTCCTCCGGGAATATGCCTTTCCAGGACGAATACCACTGAGCAACTTCCTCGAAGCTTGCCTTGGGATGAACAAGCCACTGGTGCAAGGCGTTCAACCATTTAGGGAAGAACCCTGTCTCCAGGAGTTGTGAGAAGATTGATGAACGAATGATTTCGGCCCATGCGAGGACGTCTTGGAGTGGCTTTAGGTCTTGCTGTGCAGGATTCACCTGGAAGTCTTCGCGAAGAGTCGCCCCGAGTTTCGGAACAACGTACTTCAATAGTAGACTGTCCCATTCGGAAGGGCTGTGAACCTGTTAAGGATAGTGAATGAGTGGGAATTAACCAGCTTCGTTACAGTAAAACAAGATAACAAAACGTACATCTTTCCACACCAGAAAATCGCGCGGGATTCCGTCACTCGGGGTCCAACCCCGCATTTGACTCTTCAGCTTACGCCTGGAATCCCCGAGCACCTCTCCAATCCTCAGTCCAACGTGCGGCAACCACGGGAAAATCAAGTTGTGCAAGGGCACTTTCGACTTTCGAGCACTCCAATCCGCGAGCCCCTTCTGGAGCTTTGGTATCACAAGTTGATCGAAGAAGTTGTCCCGGATAAACCCTGGCAAGAGGTTGGCCCATACTTCGTACAATCGGATGGCCGGTTGCGGGTCCTCCACCACCCACTCGTTGTTGATTGCTGAGCGAACCCTCGGCAACCACGCATGCCATAGCCAAGAGTCAAATGGTGTCATCTGTTGTGCCCTGCAATACAGTGAGTCATTAGGATCGGTTCACGCGAAGGTAAATACACACGTTAGATGCGCGGCTGGAATTTGCATGCCACCGTGAAGTTGAATTTGATTTTCGGAACCGACTGTTGGAGACACCTTCAGGGCGCGGCGCCAGAGGTGGAACGTTGGCATCAGCCATGATGGGTCTTCCAGTGGGTTCCAGGTCACAAGCAAGCGACGGAGCTGTTTCCGTTGTGAGAAAGGGGGTATATTGGTTGGATGGGTCACTTACGACAGGTGATATTGCCGCAACGACGACTTCATCAAGGTGATAGCGGTCAAAGTCGCTAGCAAATTGGCCAAGCAGCTTATCAAAACTCGGTGAAAAGGGGTCAAGCGTCGGTTCGTATGATGCGGAAAGCCCCTTCGCTTCCGAATTTATGTCATCCACAACCAGATGAATTTGTTGAAGACGCGCAATGACTAAATGAGGATCAGCATAATGCAGGGCCGCAGAACGGTACATACTCACGGTCGGCTTCCTCTTTGATTCTCCTCCTCAAGCGTGCGTCCTCTTCGCGAAGGTGTTTTTTCCTCGCTTCTAGTGCCTTCGCCTCCCGGGCAAGGCCTTCCAGGTCGCTTTTCGTCGATTCGACAACCAATCGTAGATTATGGCGGACCTCAGGGATACGCGTAGCATCAGAGGTCGGAGTCCAAGATGCAAATGAGACGTCTGCTATCGAGGAAACTTCACGTAACTGTTGGAAGATTCATGAGCGGTCTGTAGGAACACGGGAAGAGAGATCCTTACCGTTGCGCCGGTTGCATCAATGATTGGACCGATACCGGCCGCTGTGGGTACGGAATCTCCGGTCTCAGCAAGAATTTCTTCGTACGTCTTGTGCTCGATCCTCGTTTTCACTTTCTTCGGCCGCTTCCACGCATCAGCTGGTTCCTTCCTCACCCCGGCCTTGCCTTTGCCCTTCCCAGGTGTGACATCTTCGTCGTCGCTGACAAGCTCGCCTTTCCTTCGTGCCTCTGCTCTCTCCTGTTCCGTCCGTTCCGAGAACCCACCGAAGGCGATACCCATTCCCTTCTTTCTAACCTTCGTCTCTACGGGATTGATCCTACCCTCTCCAGAGACACCAAGACCGGCGCCTGTCACCCAACCCATCTTGGCAAGCATGCGCGCACCATAAGTTCCCTCTAGTTTGCTGAAGTGAGCACGTTCATGAAGAGATAAGTTCGGAGTGGCTGATCGGCTAGAACCAGCGGAATCCGTGTCGTCACGAATGAACGATCGCTGGGTCCTCGTAGCTCCAAACGCCTTGGGCAGAGAGGCATGAAGTTCGGAAGGGGCAGTGGTGGTGTCGTCGAGTGACGAAGAGCCGATACCTCCTCGCCTAAACGCGGAAAAAGAGCTCTTCTGATCCCCAGACTTGCCATCTTCAGCCTGTTCAGATGTACTACGCGCCTTAGAGAAGGTTGAACCGATGCCACCGCGACCAAATCCTGAGAATGCAGACTTCGCACTTGTCTCGTCGCGGGAACCTGTTCCAGCCTTGGTAAAACCCAGACCTGAGGATCCGACGGATTTTGACGCGCCGAGACCCATCCTCGGTCGGTCTTCCATCACATCATCTTCGCTCCTGGGTGTGTCTACTGACTTGGGAACCGAGGGCTGAGAACCACCTTCGTCTTCATCTGAATCCTCGTCTTTGGCAGCAACTCGGTCAGCATCTGAGTCGGCATCTACATCCATAGATTGGTCAGGCTCCACCTTTTGAGAGGAAACAAAAGCGGGAGCTTTGGTCCAATCCGACCGCTTTCGTGACGGCCCGGCATCCTCGTCTTCTTCGTCGCTGTCATCACCAAAACCCCGCCTCTGCTGTCTGCGCCGCTTGTGTTGGTAGGGGTTTTCGAAGAGGGCGCGTTCGTCACGAAGATCCTGGTCCTCATCGCCAAAATCTTCGGCCTCCGAGTGCGCAGAAGAGTCGGAATCCCCGTCGTCCAGCAGCTGGCGCTTTCGACGGCCCATGGATGAGTCGGTGGGAGATCTGGGTGGCGGAACGGGCCGATCACAGTGAGTTACGAAAGAGGAAGAAGGTCACGAGACCTTTGCCTGTATGAGGAAACTGTACAGTAGTTACATAAGCCACTCCCACAGTTGGTACACAATCATCGTCTTCCCGACACACGAGACGCACTCCTCAAGAAACCAACGATGGTGAGTATGATCCTACGTCGGCCGATTACTTCGTGGTACTGGGAGGAAGTTTCTGAGGAATTGACACTGGTCTTTCATAGGCTCGTGGACCAAAAAAGCACTTGAAGCGTTTAGCAGCTCCTTCAGCATGGATGCTTGACAAGCTCGGCGGTACCTACGTGCGTTGGCTAAGTCCCGGGTGGAGGAAATAAGCTCACCCCGCTTTCTTAGGCTCCCCGCCCCTCCCCTGGTCCCCACAAATTGCGGGAATCACTCCCTCTTACCGTCTTCCTCCGTTACCGACTGAAATACGCTTTAACTGGCCGCGAAGTTATCTCTATCGTCAACCAGCGGTTAATCAAGGTTGACGGAAAGGTTAGGACAGACCCGACCTACCCCGCTGGTTTCATGGGTATGATCCTTTGGATGCTCCGACTCTCGATCCAAGAGAATTAACCAACATGTGAATCTCCCAGATGTTATCACCATTGAAAAGTCTGGTGAACACTTTCGTCTTCTTTACGACGTTAAGGGCCGTTTCACCATCCACCGGATTACACCTGAGGAGGCCAGCTACAAGCTTCTCAAGGTACGGAAAATGGCCATCGGTGCTAAGGGCGTCCCATACGTCGTCACGCACGACGGGCGAACTATCCGCTACTCCGACCCTCACATCAAGGTCAACGACACCGTCAAATTCGATATCGAGCAAAACAAGATCACCGATTTTGTTAAGTTCGATACCGGTAATATCGTTATGATCACCGGTGGTCGTAACATGGGTAGGGCAGGTGTCATCGTTCAACGCGAGAAGCACACCGGTGGCTTCGATATCGTCCATGTAAAGGATTCTCTGGACAGAACATTCGCAACTCGGTACGTCTGACGTTCGAAATCAGACGAACAACGATTCACAGGTCCCCGTTGTAGGGTGACAAATATCTTTGTTATTGGTGAGGGCACCAAACCCTGGATATCTCTACCCAAGGGCAAGGGTACAAAGCTTACGATCGCAGAGGAGAGGGATCTCAGGAGGAAGCAGCGTCTTGCCGAGTCGTCGTAATTGTTGTCGTAGGCCATCACTCATGTATGCAATCTGTATGATTCGAGACTGTATCACATGCGCTCGCTGCTCGGCTCGAAAATCGCGCCGTTGTTACCGACGTGATGGATCTGTCTGACCCAGTGCTGTGGAGCGCGAAGGCGATCGGCAAGTGATCTGCCCCAGTACCGTACCTGAGAGTCTCCGATCACGCTCGCCACATGCATTCCATTCTGAGATTCGGAGTGGTAATGATATGGTTTCGGGTTCATTCGACTGAATATTCATGGTTACCCACAGGACGGAGCTCTCAGCCACCCGCAACCAGAGCATAGCTGATCGCGCAGCGATCATAGGTGAGTGTTGAGTGCGAACCTCCGACCGACGCGGAACTCCTGGTCTAGGAAAGCGGAAAAAGTCCACGTAACCTCCCGAAATTGAGAGAGGTCAAACGAGTAACTTCAGCCGCATTGCGGACTAACCTTCCGACCGACCTTATGAACCTACCAGCCTCCGAACTCCATTGAACTGCACCGGGGCTCCCATGGTCCCTTTGCTGAATGTTATATAATGATTAATGATGCATGATGTGTGTCCATCACCCGCGCCCTCCGGTCTAACAGTGGGTTGGATAAGTTGCCCGAGGAATTGATGTCCGATACGGCCTTTTGTGCAGTCTGTTGTTTCACGCCTATTACTACGGTTGATCCGCCGATGAACCGACCACGAGGCGCAGAAATGCTGGTGGTGACGGTGACTACATATCACACCGTCGCGACGGGTTGGTCAAGTGTCCTTTGACTCCTTTCTCTCGACTTTGACATCAGCGTCGGAACAGCTGTGACGTAATATTACCTACTCCTCGAGATATACATGTAGATCTAGGTCCGTTGTAATCTGACAATTAATTATAATTTAAAGGCACCCTGAGCGCCAGGCTTTCGTACACGAGGTGCCAAGGTTATTGTTTCTCCCCTCCACCAAATACCACCTTCTCGACCAACTCGGTCATGGCATTAGAACATTTGTTGGTATGCCCCAGATGTTCCCAAGTTATATGACGCCATATCGAGACCAACTCGCTGGACTGGTGGGAACACAAGGGAAGCGGACATGTCATCACAAACGAGGTACTGCTCTCTGGGGGGGAAACGACCGGGGAATTGGTGTCGGACCTCTGGATTAATTCCTGGACCAGGAGCATCGACGGGTCTTGGATCGTCTGCGGGGGCGTGATAGTACCGTTGGTCGACATGATCAGATCCTCCCCCCAGGAGAACGGCTGGTCAGTTGACCCCAGGGAGGAGAATGCGAGCTGTGTTCCTGCATACTTGGAGTCGTCGAGTTTGAAATTCTCAGATAGGATAGCCGAAGAGGACACTATTGATGAAGATGAGGGCGAAGCGAGATTTGGCACAACCTCCAAGTTCAGACCGTTGAAAAACTCAGCATCCGCGAAGTCGAGACTCATTGGGAAATCTGGATACTGGTTAGTTCTAGATATTCCCGACGGAATAAATTTCGGTATACCTCGGGGATCTGTGGGTATCCGCGTAGATTCGAAACCTTCTATCAAAACTAGCGGTGGTGAGGAAACGATGGAGACATTGTCCCACGTCTGGGGTGACGGCTCGGCAGAAGATCGTGAGGCAGGGGAGGATGGGCATGGCGATAACGACGAAGGACTTCCGACAGAAAGAGCAGGGGTGGTCGAGGATTCTGGTTGAGCATCAATGCCGATTGTGACATGATCAGATGGTTCATTGTTCTGCAGTATTCATTAGCCAGAATTCTTGTTTTGTGTGACGAATGATAGCCCCTACCTTTGTGTCCGAGGTAGGGCCGCGACCCGCGATGGTGCTCGTGGAACTCTTTCCATCTTCGGACACCTTCCCAGCTCTCTGCAGACTGAGAAACCTGTTCCTGCATTGGACTGCGGGCCTCCCTTTGATAGACCCAGAAATAATGTTCCACCGTTTACCATGTTCTGCCAATGCCTCTAAGAGTTTCAAGTCTTCTGCTTCCGTCCAGGGGTCACGACCTGTAAGATGCTTGTTCAGTCGAACGTCGAATGAAAGTTGCAACAAAGACAGAAACTAACGGATTGAGGGGTCTAGCTTCTCCCTCCATCGTTTGGCACACTGATCGTCGGTTCTACCTGGTAGCAGCTCCGCGACTTTATACCAGTGACGGCCATGCCTTCGCACAGCCATAATAAGGAGTGCATCCTCAGGTGTTGTCCATCGGCCTGTACAGACGTAAGCATGATGACGAGCAGGGTTGATCTCCGCGAACCTTTGCGGAGGGAAGGATCCAAGGAGTGAATCCATCGTTTGCGACAGGACTTATTGCTCCTTCCTGGGAGGCGTTCTGCGATTGTATTCCAACAGATCCTCGATCCAGCTGGTATTCAAGTGTTCAGCAAGCTTCCGAGGTGAACCCGAAACGATGCGTACCTGCTAACACGGCGTCGACCAAAACCGAGTCTTCCTCTGCGGTCCATTTGGAGTTGGTCGCCATTTCTAGTGTGGAATATCTGGCGAAAGTGGGAAGGGTACAGGAACGAGAGCCCACGGATGTTCCGCCGTTTTATGTCAGCCCTCATCGGCCAGATCTCCAGAGGAGCGCTGGTCCTGTGTCAAAACAATGGTTTCTATAAAGTCTGAGTATCCGCATGGGGGTGTTTCACTGTGGGAACGAGAAGCACACGCCGAGGCGCGACAATTCATTCGGTCTATCGAGCATAATCCAGCTTTCGTGAAGACCGAGAGTTTAAGAACGGCCCAGAAGAGCGGACGCTGCGATCAGCGTATCAGAAAGAATTTCAAAGTCGGAGTGGGGACCGGTCCGGTCGCTCAGATCATCTCAGACTCGGCCTTACGCTTATCAAAATAAACCGTACGTTCCTGTGCTTTTCCCGTAAGGGAGTTGTTGTTATGCGGTGAAGGTGGTGGTCAAAGCGCCGCGGGATCACTCCCGATCAACGCTCGTTTCTGGTGACTCCCCTCAACCCCGCGAGTTTGAATCCCGGCTCCCCAATCACATTCACCCACACCCTAAATATCCTCAATACCCTAAATGATTCCTACAAGCGACCGACTCTGTGCCCGTGTACGGCAGGTCTCAGCCAGTAGCTCACCCGGCACGTGCAACCTTACTAGAGTACCGGTTCGCACGGATCATTAAATTAAATTACCGCAAGTGATCCTCCTATCCTCTCGCACGGGCTGACAGACACCAGCGGATCAAGCGACTCCTCATCACCCTCATGCTACTCCCCCCCACACATCACGATAAAGTCCACTCAATGCCCACTGGGAGCCTATCGATAACAACGTTTTATCCTGCAGGACGCAGTCGGAATCAACCTAGGATCGGCTGTGGTCACCCCACGGTCATACTGGTACAACGCCTTAGCTTAACGGGCAACACTTCCTCGATGTCTGTGAGAGGATTCGGAAGGGAGCCACACGGTTTCTCCGGCTTCATTGTTGGCCTCTCAGCTTCGTTCAATGTCTCAACCTCCGAAGCGGGGCTCCTGTGTTTTTATAGATCTACCGCTTAAAGTTTCGTCTCGGGTTCCATGGTGGCAATCCCGACGGAGCTTGCGAGGCCACGGTAAATTAGATGACCCCCATCTCCACAGACGTTATCCTCAAATATCCAACATTTTTGCCTTCTCAGAGTGCTACTCGATCTCATAAACTGGTTCTCCTCGCACTCGTCGGATGTGTATCGGGGGGCTGTTTCATTCGTTTGAATGAATGCATCGGAAGGCTTATAACACCCGATTCTCCACGGTCGAAGCACGCATCACTGATCCGTTGCCAGGCAACAAAACGGTCGGCTACCCTTCAAACGTTCGATCCCGTCGGACGAGTGCCGTGGTGCGTCACTTCTCCGAAAAGTATTTGGACTGATCTTCGAGGCGCTCAACCATGATGTCAGGTCAGAGTTGAATTTATTGATGTCCCTGCCCCATAACCCAGAATGGTCTTATCTTCACATAGTCAGACGCGCAAAGACGTAACGCCTAAAGGGTTAACAAGCGAGTCGGGAATGAAGCAGAAACCGACTGGACTGAGGGATGGAGACTCCATCCGATTGTCATGTCATTCGAAACAAAATGGAACCGTACCGCACGCGCACCTCGATGCATCGCGCCGAGTCTCTTCCCTCTGCCTTCTTGGCTTGACCTGCGAGCATCATCCGAATTGATCGAATCGATAGCAGGCATCCTGTACCGCCACTTCGACGGTATAGGTAGCGAGATTGACGGTTGTCCCGCAATATATGAACCACCCTGTTTGAGCCGCGGGCTCAAACAGCTCTCGCCGGCGCTCCTCTCTTCCCAATAATAAAATATTTCAATCTAGTGACTCGGTACGGTGCCCCGAGCGTTGAGCGGGTAGTTGTCTCTGCGTACACATGAGTCTCGTATCGATGGATTCATAATGGAACAATCAGGCCCCACCAGCCATTGCATCGGAATGCGGATGTTGTTTCCACGCCGGAATCACTGCACGGTGGGGGTCTACCGTGGCTTTCTCCTCGACCTACCTTGATCCCCCAGAATTTACAAACCCAGTCATACTTTGCCTGGGCTTGAACCGCGAGCCTTTTTTATGGTTCAGCAGACCTCCGCACCATGCAGGAATGCTCCATCGCGATCCACCTTCACACCGAAAAGAAGTGTCATTTGTTCACGAATACTCTGAAGGACAGTGTCTGGATATCGATCAGTAAACTCCGGCTAGTGTGTGAGTGTCTGTGAGACTGTAAAACGTGTACACAAGCATCCATGGACTCATAATGGAGTTTTCTGGACCCCACCCGCCGTGTCGGGCCGTGGATACCGTCTCTAGATCGCCCATCTGGGATTGCAATACTAGGGCCATTTTGTTCAAAAATCTGACAACCGTCTGAATCCAACCCCACTGGGTGCTGGCGTTGTCGCTATGCCACGACTTCCAATTCCTTCGACAGAACCTGGACGCGTCACCGAGAGGGAAGGGGCGTTGAAGGCCACCGGTATTCAGAGAGGCCGAACTTCTCCACGACCCACTGAGGGCGCATGTTACCTCCGCATCGGAGGTTTGGTCGTCTGCTTCGCCGGTCGGATCCAAGAATGACATCGCCTTTGCCTGAGGTGTGAGAACATCGGGGAGACAGCTTGGATGTATAAGGGATGGTTTATCGGAATATTATACAGCGAAGTAACCGGCGGCGTAATCAGTCTGGTTTGACCGTGCCTAATGTATGGGTCGCCTGCTGAACATTGAAACATCGAGTCACCACAAGCACAGGGATAGAATTGCCAAGGCGGACGAGCACTTTTTTTCTTTCAGTAATTGCAGGCGTGCCAGAAGCCCGATCACTGCTCATCACTGCAGCGATGATCATGAAGGGCAGACCGCAGGAGCGATCAGCGCAGGGGACGCCGCGCGTCTGTCGTGGGAGTCCTACTACGCAATTTCGCAGGACGGGCTGGCAAACACAAAGACCACAAGTCCCAGGAATAAATTAGCAACTGGGTGGCCGTCCGTAAGACTTAGTAGAAATATATAGGTCCGTCACAGTAGGGTTTCATTACCCGAGGTTCATCATTCCTCGATATTTTGGGCCTTCCCTATGGCATAAGCAGACGGAACCTTCGGAACTGTGCCAGGCATCGATTCGGTGGGGTCGAAGTAGACCCCTGTAATCT
>Ga0307515_10021221_pt1 | contig 11525 bp, 9 predicted proteins | sample 17_EM_MG_FD_194513 | JGI IMG/M metagenome (GOLD analysis project Ga0307515, IMG submission 194513) | Populus trichocarpa ectomycorrhiza microbial communities from riparian zone in the Pacific Northwest, United States - 17_EM | ecosystem: Host-associated > Plants > Roots > Unclassified | place... | reverse complement strand
TTTTGTTTTTCATTTAAGTCTTTAACTGGCATTGTTTTTTTTTTTTTCAAAAAAATATTGGTTTTGTGATTAAATTTTTTTCCAATAGGTTTATTACGGTCTCATTACTTAGATCACGAGTTTTACATGTCTTTTGTAATGTAAGATTTTTTAGAATTGTTTTGTTTGTGTTTGATTTTTCAAGATATTATTTCTAAAAATAAAAATATTTATTTTTAAATAATATTGTTGATGTGTTGGGCCTTGCGTAGTATTTTTTTTAAGGGCGTGAGTTTATTCAATTAGTCTCATTTGTGATTATCTTTTAGGTCATGACTTTTTTAAGGTGTGGATTTATCTTTGATTGATTTAAATAAACAAGTTCAGTAAACACAATTAGGTGAATGTCTCGTTTTGTTTGATTAAATATCTTGACTCTATTCATTTCTTATTTTTTTCAATTCTCTTTTTGTTATTGTTAACTACTTTTTTTTTTGTTTTTTTACATAAATAGTTATCGATTTATTTAATTAGATGTTTGCATAGGCTTTTCGATTTACACTATGAATATTTTTTATACAAAAAAACCCATCGAAACAGCCTGCATGCCTTTTTTTTTTGAAAAAAAATTACAACCAACGGCGGAGCATGGGATACATAGCTAATTGAAATCTAAATATTGTAAGGAAATCCTAGTGGAGCCGCTCAATGATCCTTAAAGAGGTGGAAGCTTGTGTTTCCTTATCACTGACCCATTAGCAAGTAAAAAGAAATGCCGTATAGTTTTCTTGAAGTAGATAATAAGGTTTTCTATAGTCAATCAGAGTTAGGAATTAACTGGCAATACATTTTCCATCTTGGAAGATGCTCTTGTTATTTTTCTGGGCTCTCTGAGCATGCAAGATGTCAATTACTCCATGATTTTCACCGAATCAATCATAAAACTTGTGCACACTGATCCAGAGACGCACAACAAACGTGGATAGCATATACTGTCAGAGCATAAATAATTTACTTCTTAAATAATCTATTAAGATAACTGGTGGATGATCTGCTCTGTATAGGTCTTTGAAATGAGTATGTGTTGCTTTAAGAATGATAGTTTTGAGTACAATTCCTAGTTTCCTTACAAGAGGAGTTTATTTAACGTCTAATTACCATGTTTTCCTTTCCATTTTCTCGTTCTCCCAGATCCTGTCTCTCTTGTTCGTGATCACAACATCAAAGAAAAATTGGTGGAGCTTGGCATTTCTGTACAAAGTTATAATGGAGATTTGTTGTATGAACCGTGGGAAATATATGATGAAAGAGGGCATGCTTTCACGACATTTGAAGCATACTGGGACAGGTGCTTGCACATGCAGATGGAACCTGTTTCACATCTTCCTCCATGGAGATTGGTACCTGCTGCAGGTAGATTTCAATATGTTCAATCTGGTTCTCTGATTACAAACAATAATAAGTTTAGAATAGAAACTGTTGATTTTGGTGCAACTTCTCCTGCAACTGGAGATTAAATCCCCATGTCTGTGTGCTTTTCAGTGAGGAAAATGAATAATCAATAATTTTCTCTTTCATGACAGGAACAGTTATGAAATGTTCAGTTGAGGAATTAGGTCTTGAAGATGAAGCCGAAAAATCTAGTAATTCCTTGTTAGGAAGAGGATGGTCCCCGGGTTGGAGCAATGCTGATAAGGCTCTAACTGAATTTGCTGAACAGCATCTAAATGATTATGTGGAGAGTAGGCTAAAAGTTGGGACCTCCACCTCACTTTTGTCCCCGTATCTTCATTTTGGAGAGCTGAGTGTGAGGAAAGTTTTCCAGTGTGTGCAATTGAAGCAGTTATTGTGGGCAAAAGAAGAGAACTTAATGGGGAAAGAAAGCGTGACTCTGTTTCTTAGATCCATCGGGCTTAGGGAATACTCCCGTTATCTTTGTTTTAACTTTCCGTTCACTCATGAGAGATCGTTGTTGAGCAACTTAAAGTATTTTCCGTGGAATGACAATCAGGTCCATTTTAAGGCTTGGAGACAGGGGCGGACTGGTTACCCATTAGTTGATGCAGGAATGCGTGAGCTCTGGGCAACTGGTTGGATACACAACAAAATAAGAGTAATTGTTTCAAGCTTCGCAGTAAAAGTTCTTCTTCTTCCATGGAGATGGGGAATGAAATATTTCTGGGACACTCTTTTGGATGCAGATTTGGAAAGTGACATCCTTGGTTGGCAGTATATTTCAGGGAGCTTACCAGATGCTCATGAGCTTGAACGCTTGGATAACCCAGAGGTATATTGGATTATTATGTTTATTGAAACATCTGCAATTGAATTGTATGTATTTCTCCCACTTCCCCAGATGAAACATGCTAAATTTTGCATAAACTTCTCCAGCTTCGTACTTCACGTATGTAGCACAACTAATTTAGAGTCTCTTGCATGTGATTTGTGTTGTATAAAGTCATGTGCAGAACATGTTTTCTCAAGCGTTCCTTTCTTACAAGATGGCTCGATTGTGGCTTAACCACACTGGAATGGAAACTTCACTTTCTTTTCATCTTTTGCTTTAATACTGCATGAGAAAATCCATACTTTGGTAGAAGTCATATCGCTGAATCTTGTGGAAATGTCATCCATGGTGGTTTAAATATGGTTTATTGGCTTCTTGAGCCTTTGATAGCATGTTAGATTTCTAAATCCTTTTAACACTTGTTTAGCAGTTGGGGCTTTTGGGGATTTGCTTGCTTATTTCTATTTTATTTTGGTTAATATAGAAATCTTTGTAAAATTTATGATTAGATGAATCCAGATACCATTGGAAACTGGTTTTGATGCGTCTGAAAACCATCCCCCGTTTTGAAAAGGACCCAATATCTAATACCTTGTAATAAAAACTTTTAGGCTTTCATGGTCCTGGGTTTCCCTGATTGTTTATAAGAATGTAGCAATTTAACAGTAGATGGTGGGTGTATTAATTAAGAGTACAATTTTAAGGCCCTATTTTCATGCCTTATTTTTCTGAATCATGTGAGTCAGATTCAAGGCTCCAAATTTGACCCAGAGGGTGAATACGTGCGGCGCTGGTTGCCCGAGCTGGCAAGAATGCCAGCTGAATGGATCCATCATCCTTGGGATGCATCCATTGCTGTGCTTAAAGCTGCTGGAGTTGAATTGGGAATCAATTACCCAAAACCTATAATTGATATAGATTTGGCTAGAGAGCGTCTAATGGAAGCTATATTCAAGATGTGGGAAATGGAAGCAGCTGCACGGGCTTCAAATACAAATGGAACTAATGAAGTTGTTGTTGATAACACTGATGATACTGAGAATTTGGCCATTCCGAAGGTTGTCTTAAAAGATAAGGTTACTTGTCCTACTAATTCATCTAATGATCAGAGGGTACCAACAAATCAGAATTCCAAGAATATTCCAGCTTATAGGAAGAGATCAAAGTACATGGAAGAAGAGAGACCACAACCAGATAAATTGCAGAATGATGGTAATGTAGTGGGTACCACAAGAAAGGATGAGGACTTGTGCTCTACTGCTGAATCTTCATCAGCTAAGAAGCAGGCCACCAGCAGTTGTTCGTTTTCTGTTCCCCAGTATTGTTCCTCCTCAGAAGGCAAGCCTTTGCAGGAGAGTGAATCTTCTGACCTCAGGCAGCCATTGCAAGCACAAATTGAAATGGAACAGAGTTCGAGCAAAGATGGTAAGCAATTGCACTTTATTGTCTAGATGATCGAAGTGGATACAATTTATAGTTCTCTTATCTTGTCCCCGATCATCTGTCAAAATCATTACTGAAAACAAATTTGCATGGTTTTCTCCCTACTTTTCTTCCTTTCGGCTACTAATGCATTTGCTTAGGTTTCCTTCTACTAAATTTGCATTTGCCAAACATAATATCTCTATCTATCATAAATCCATGCGCTTCTCCACTGTCAATCAAGAAAGATAGCTTATTTGACAGATAAGCTCCATAGTTTTTCAGGGCCATGTTTTGACATTACAGGAGTGTAAATTTGTTTCTTATTGAGTTTGCTTCTTGCTGTCTATAGACAAAATCATAGAAACAGGCTTAAGACATGTAACATAGTTTTGGATATGTATGTACCTTCTTACATGGATATGATGCTTTTATGGTATATGTGTGCACTTTAGAGCACATATAAATAAACAGTGAATAGCCTCTGTGTAGTCAATATGTTATTTCTGGTTGGTGGATGACTATCTTGTGCAGGGTTCAGCATGGTATATTAAGCTTTTTTCCCACGATGTATCAGATGGTATCTGTTCCTCGACTCGACAAAACCAGCTAGTGTGCTTGTGTGTTGCTTGTAAAAAAGCCACAAATTAGATTTTGTTCAAGTTTATTGCACTAACTAAACAATTATAACAATCGGGGACACTGCACCGATGAATTTTATTGGTCTGATCTACGTAAAAAGAGTATGTGTAACGAAGTTTGCATCTTGTTCCACAGAAAGAAAGTCTCGCCTCGGCTTCTTCTTGTTTTTTGTTTTTTTTTAACCTAATTGGGCACTAGAGTAGTAGAGTTGAAAAGAAGCAGGAGGCTTACTATGTTTGCTATGGTTGCTTGAAACCATTATAATTTTAGTACCAAACATAAAAAAGTTATAAAATTTATGATGCATTAAATAGGCATATAATTGTGTTTAAAACTTGATTTTATGGAAGTTAAAAGAATCTATTTTTGTTCATGGATATCTATATTTCATTTATTTAACATTAAAAATTCATTTCATACTAGTTTTAACTAAATTTTAAACCACAACTAAAATTATTATTTTTAAACCTATACTTTTTTAACTACAACCATAAAAACTACCACACTACCCAACAAACACTTAATGGTTAACTATAATGCCATCAAATAACCCTGGAAAATTTCTTCCTAATCTTCGCATTGGCGTATATTACTCCTAGCATTTGTTAAACCTAAGCCTAATTTTCTTCCACAGACGCCATTAATACCTTGGAACCTAGCGTGAAGAAGAAGAGGAAGGAGTATTAGAGATGGTCCAGAGTAAAATACTTGCAGCAGATATTCATCGTTAATTTGACATTATTTCCAGGCTGCCAGTGAAATAGCTGTTGCGCTTCAAGTGCGTCTGTAAAGCATGGTTGAGCCAAATTGAAAACTCTAATTTCATCACCAACCACTACAATAAAGCCTTAAAACCATATATCAGGCTGCTTGCTTGGCAATTATATGTCCAACGCCGGGTAGCCTCCTTCCATGACCCATCTTTTTCCTTGCCTGTTTAGTGAAACACTTGGTCGCGTTTGAAAATCATGTAGCCTTACCTCCCAGCATGAAAGACCTGCCATGTCCACCAGTTCTTCGAGTCCTTGTAACGGCATAATTTGCTTTTACCGCGACTGGGATGGCATTTACGCTATGGAATCCTGCAATAAGAGAGTCCAACGTTTTGCAGATTTATTGTAAGTGGTTCTTCGTTGGATTTGGTTTTGATTCCGAGGTTAATGATTACAAGATAATGGGATTCACTGGTGCCTGGAATTCCACTCGGATCATATTGTACGGCCTAAGTAGTGATAATTGGATGGAAATTCCTGATGATCGATCATTGCGGCCACGGGATTTGCTAGACTTGCTTCTTCAGGTACGTATGTGAATAGATCTTTTTATTGTTTATCAAAGGATAAGAAGGGTAGGACTGTGATCATTTCATTCGACACTAGTAATGAATTGTTCCGAGTAAGTACAGCATGGGAGGATATTCTCGCATCAACGAAGACGCGAGTATATATTTGTACTCTTGAATGAAGCAATGATGACTCTCTTGTTGTGGTTCTCTCACGGTGAGCAGAAAGACCTTGAAATATGGATAACAAAAGATCACCGCGTCAAGGAGTCTTGGATCAAGAAATACGTGGTTGATCCACTTGATATGTTTCCTCGCTTGCTTCAGCTAGCAGAAACTGAAGGTTTTGAAACTGTTACAAACAACTTATATAAATAGCCTAACAAAAATTTTTTATAGACTAATAAAACAAGACTAGATAGAAGAAGAGATCTAGTTGCACCACATCAACATTCTAACAAAATAAAAATTCATGACTTTCAATTCTATCATTAGATATAGCTCAAATTTTTCCATGAAATTTCCAAAACATATAGTTCTGTAGAAGGCTTGGCTCATTAGAACCATCCAAGCTTTAAAAGACCCCTAAATTAGGCTACAAATATATTGTTTGAACTAGTTTTGTTATTTTTTCTTTATTTTTTCGGGTTTTATGTTTAACTTTGATTTTATATTATTTTTCTTTTTGTTTAGGAATTCTGATTTTATTACCTATTATATATCAGTTTTTAACCTTTTAAGAAGTTGTGACAAAATATATTAGACTTTTATTTCATAAATAAAACTGCAAATTAGGGCGCTTGTATTCTAACCCTGTTTTCGACCAAAACTATATCTTTTTGTGCTTGTTATTCTTCATTTGTGCTTCCGCTTGCATCAATTTTCTTCTTTAAAGTCTTTCCCATTTGACCATAGTCGATCCAAGTACCAACTAGACGAAAGTTAAAGTGAAGCAGGTCTCCTACAGAACTGAAAGACTAAGGGGTGTTCTTGTTTACGTGGAGAGCCTGTTTCCAATCAGGGAAAGATGATCAAAAGTAAAAGATCAAATGAAATTTGTTAGAGCATTTGATATTTGTTTGAAGATTGAGCTGAGGCTACCAAATTTGATAGAAAAGAATCTTTTCGAGTACCCACAACATATTGTTTTTCTATTTAATTAATTTGCATGGTGAAGCAGCTTAGAGCTGGCTGATGATGATATGAGGCTTCAAGTTATGCCTTCTTATATTTATTTATTTGCTGCTCAACTGCAATTTCAACCTGTAGACTTGAGGCGAGTTTCTTATTTGATTTATTTTTTTACTGTGAAAATAAAGTACTATAAATTCAACAAATATTAGGGTTGTTCAGTAAGTTTTTTATGTTGTTTATGAATTATGGTTCTATTTAGCCTATAAAATAATCTTGTGTCAGGACAAAAATTGATCAAGCCTCCTTTTATCAATCAATAAACTTGTTTTTGAGACTCACATTTTTTTCCTTAACCTCTGTTAACCCCCATAGCTTTCTTGTCAAAGCTTAATTAATGGCATATCAGTCTGTAGTGCTCTCGTCCAGCATCACTTGTGCACAAGTAATCTCTTTGGAGGTCTATAGTACCAAGTTAGGATGAGGCATTCAACTGTAACTTGAGGCCTGAGGTTGGAGCAATGCTGGAAACTTGAATTGTGCCTAAAACTAAGATTCATAGTAGATGGCTAGACCCGTGCCTTACAGATCAACAGATATATATATCAAAATCTCAAGTTTCGGTGTTAATTATGTTGTCAAAACAGTTGCTGGGAAGGTAAAGACAGCTTGTGAACCATTTCTCATCAATCATGAAGCCAGGACAGCAAACAAAGGTATGCAATTGCTTGTATAAAAAAAGGTTCAATGTCTGACAGCTAGAGATTATAATATAAAACATCCATCATGTTGGAATTGGATTTTTAATCCCTATAAGACAAAGCCGTCCTATGACCTTCCTGATGATATTCTGCAGGCAAGAATGGATGTCACATTTGCATGCACATTGTTTAATCGATGTATTAGCAGTCAGTTTGTAAAACGAATCAAGTCTGATAACGAAGTTTAATGATGAAAACTAATTTTTGTTAACTTCAATACTAGGTAAGAGTATTTTTTTATACATTCTGCTTGGAATTTGGGCAGCAATCAGTAGGCATGCCGTCTCCAAGGAAGCGGATAAAGGCTAACGATTCGTATTTCTCTGTTGTTTTTGCATCCGTGCCATTTCTTTCTTTTAAGGGCTAGCAGGAGCTTGGGGGGTTAAAGAAGATTGATAATGTTTCAAGGCCGAATGTTCATTAATTGATTGAAACGGAAAGGGAGCTTTGCTTTGCTTTGCTTACCACGATATATTTGTCTCTACTGCAACATTCTATCACAAGTTTTGGTGAACAGTGAGTACGTGAAAGTAGCTCTTCGAAGAAACGAAGAGGTAGCTGGCGTTTGCATTTTCTTTGTGATCGATCTTTCCTTCCTTTGTACCTTTGTATCGTCCGGATTCCGTAGCAAATCCAACTTTTAAATCACAAATTATGATCCCCCGACCCCTTGCTTCCTCCAAGAGTCGTGAAAAGCACAACCTCGTATCTCCTGAAGTTTAATTTCGCCGATTCTTTTCACTGTGAAATTATAGTTTGTTTGGAATTTTTGTATTTTAAAATGTTTTTTATTTAAAAAAAATTAAAATAATTTTTTTATTTTTTAAAATTTATTTTTAATATTAGCATGTTAAAATAAAAAAAAATAAAAAAAAAATTAATTTTTTTAAAAAACATTTTTTTTTTAAAAAAAAATAGCATTTAGAAGACCCCACTTATCTTGCATCGAAGAGAATCCCAAGGCTCAAATCATACTGACTGTGAAAGAAATTTCATGGTGTCTCTAATGTGATTAAACATCAGTGGGTCCAAAAATATGATATGTAATCAAAGAATGTTTTTTTCATACATTCGAGCGCCCCTAATTTCTTATAATGGAAGAGCAAGCATGGTGTGTTACTTTCTTCCTTTTTGTACAAGTTTTTAGGGTAATTTATTGTGCAAATTAAATTACGAATTTAACATGGATATTACAATTTATATTCGTGCAGGTATCAAATGCTAATAAAAAAAATCCATAATATGTGTCCGGTAAAAACCAGACTTCGTTTCGGCAAAGGAAAACTAGAATATATATAATAATAAATTTTAAAAAAATTATTTAAATATATTTTCAAATAAAAAAACTGTCACAACCCATACAGCTAGAGTTCCAGTCCAGTTCAAACAATGCACTAAAGGAAAAGGATTTATCCGTCGTTTTATTAACAGACCTGTTTCTGATCCAACGGCTCTTTCGGTTACTGTTGTTTCCAACCGTTAGATCCATGCTCCGCTGAATATTCTATCAAACATTCCTTAAGTAACGTTAAAAGCCAAGATACACAACACCGAACAAGATTACAGCTTATATCACAACAGCAACAGAGACATAACAGAGCAAACAACAAAAAAACAGATACAATGAGCGAAGCACTCGACAGAGACTACCAAATCTGCGAGGAGATCGGCCGTGGACGATTCGGTACTGTTTTCCGATGCATGTCCCGCTCCACCGGAGACTATTTCGCTGTCAAATCCATCGTCAAGAGCCTCGTCTCCGGTGACTCCCTTGACTCGCAATGCCTCTTAACAGAACCCAAGACCCTCCACTTTCTTTCTCCTCACCCCCACATAATCCAACTCCACAACCTCTACGAGGACGAAACTCACCTTCATATGGTAATCGACTTATGCTCTAATCAAGACCTCCACGATTTGATAATCACCAATGGCGTTCTTTCAGAGAACGAAGCCAGAGTGGTTTTTACTCAACTGATGAAAGCCATCTCTCACTGTCATACGTACGGCATCGTTCATCGAGACATCAAGCCTGACAACATCTTATTTGACGAGGAGAATACAATTAAGGTGGCGGACTTTGGATCTGCCGAGGTTGTAATGGAAGGGGAGATGGTGAGTGGTGTAGTGGGGACACCGTATTACGTGGCCCCTGAGGTTTTGTTGGGGAGAGAGTATGGAAAGAAGGTGGATGTGTGGAGTGCTGGGGTGGTGTTGTACATAATGTTAGCTGGATTTCCGCCGTTTTACGGGGAAACAGCGGATAAGATTTTTGAGGCGGTTTTGAGGGGGAATTTGAGGTTTCCTGCTAGAGTTTTCCAGTCTGTGTCAGCAAGTGTTAAGGATCTTTTAAGGAGGATACTTTGTAAAGATGTTTCCAGGCGATTTTCTGCTGAACAAGTGCTAAGTAAGTAGAAACAAAAATTAGATTTTGTATTTAAGAGTTAGATTCTCATCAAAATGTTCATCGTTTAAATATCTTTGGGCTTTGAATCCAGATAATTGTTATAGTAATTTGATTTCATGTGTTTAATTATTTGCAGGACATCCATGGGTAGCGAATGTGGCTGATTTGACATGAAGGCCAAAAAAGAAACAGGGGGCTTAGACGAGTAGACATGCTTGTGTTGTACAGTATAGGTAGTGCACGAACGGCGTAGAGAGATTTGCAGCAGCGCCGGCGAGTATCCATCCTACTGGATTGGTTCTCACTTATGAAGAGGATCCCTTTTCTTTTCTTTTTCATTTTTTATTAGGTAAAGAAGCTGGCTTGTGAGGAAGGAGTTTCCATTTATAAGTTTGTTTGTTTGTTTGTTTAACCAACGGACTGACGGAGGATACTCTATATATATGAATGAATCGTTGCATGAAACTGGAGATTATGAGTTTTTCTATAATGTAGTTAGTTGTTGTTTATCATTTAAGAATCTTTTGTGATACAGCTTTCTTGATTGCTTTATATATATATATATATATAAAAGAAAAATCTTTTATATGAAGTTATGATTTTATATTTTCCTTGATGATGTATGAAAAATTCACAAAAATAATTCCTAAACGGCTAGTCACTTCACATGTCCTATGCAAATTCCTCTTTAATGAATTATAATGAACAAAAATCAACCTAAATTTTTCTTGAATATCCAATGGTGACGCAAGAAACAAAAAAAAATCCAATTACTATAGAACTGAGATAGCATAAAAAGATAAAGGGTAAGAGGAGAGAGAGATAGAGAGAGAATGAGATCTCAAGTTCACACTCTAGTTTTAGACTGCGTTTGTTTTGTATCTATTTTTGTATTTGCGATGCAAAAAACGTAACAAGGTGTTTGGTAACTGTAAAAATTATGTTTTATATTGTGGGACTCATTAAAAAATTAAGTTTGAAACGCAGTTTTTGTGAAGCAGTTTTTACATATTTTTTAACTGAGTTTTGTAAAATAGTGTTTGTTTTTGCGTTTCAGAAGCGCTTTTGAAAAAAATTTAATTTTTTTTATTTTTTTCTTTACTTCAAATTAATTTTTTTTTGGTATTTTTATATTATTTTGATGCGCTGATATCAAAAATAATTTTTTAAAAATAAAAATATATTATTTTAATGCATTTTCAAGTAAAAGGCACTTTGAAAAGCAACCGTAATCCCACAACTATCAAACATGTTAGTATATGTTTTTTGCTGCACATAAGTTTCAATCACAATTTTTACCAAACACGTATCTAAATACAACTAACCTCGGCTAACAACACTTTTTTAAAACTTATTTTTTAAAAAACCATAGTCACAAATCTACTTAAAAAACAAACACACTCAATCATAACACTCCTGGTATTATATAAAAAATTTCATTAAAATAAATTCATGAATACCTTAAAAGACCACTATTAAAGACTAGAGTAAAACACACACAATGCTTAAGGGTCTGTTTGTTTACGCGGTTGCGGCTGCGTTTTAATTAAAACGCAGTTGGCAGCCGTTTGGTAATGAAAAAACTTGATTTACTGTGCCTGGGTCCCACGTGTT
>Ga0307515_10021220_pt1 | contig 11526 bp, 11 predicted proteins | sample 17_EM_MG_FD_194513 | JGI IMG/M metagenome (GOLD analysis project Ga0307515, IMG submission 194513) | Populus trichocarpa ectomycorrhiza microbial communities from riparian zone in the Pacific Northwest, United States - 17_EM | ecosystem: Host-associated > Plants > Roots > Unclassified | place... | reverse complement strand
CGACCCAGCTGATGCCCAACATGAATGGAAACGCCCCCTTGCCCGAAAACTACATCGTCCCAGAGCCCCAAAACCGTACGGTTACACCCCCACGATTCGACACACGCAAGGAGGTCTTTGTTCGCTCCCAGGGTGGGTCTTCCGGATGGAAAAAGGCCTTTGGTAAGTTTGGCGGAGGCGGGAAGAATAAGAAGGGGAACGCCGAGTCTGTGAAAGGGGTTGGTGATCATTGGGCATCTGACCCTGATGACCCTGTACATATCCTTTCCCAACGCAAGGGGGATATGATTCGCCTTTGGGAGGATCCCGGGGTGCAGAGCGTGCTGAAGAAGCGAAAGCTACGGTTGGAAGAGAGCAGCGGATTGTGGGTCTCTTTCTCACTCCACAGTACCCCTCTACGAAGTATTTTGATTGATCATGCGTTCACAGTTATTTGAACGACATTGAACGAGTGACAGCCCAGGATTACATCCCTTCAGTCGGTGCGTCATCTACAATCTACCCTCAAATAGTTTACCCAATAGGCCTTGCTTGTATTGTAGATGACGTCCTTCGAGCCCGCCTCAAGACGTTGGGAGTAATCGAGCATCGCTTCACATTGGAAAAGGGTGAGCAAATCAATCTTTGTCACGCTTTTTCAACCCTTAACCTTCTGCCAGGCTATGAAAAAGGCGCAGACTGGTTGATCTATGATGTCGGCGGAGCCCGAAACCAGCGTCAGGCCTGGGCACCATTCTTCGACGACGTCAACGCCCTCATCTTTCTCGCGCCCATCAGTGCATTCGACCAAGTGCTGGTCGAAGAGCCTGATGTGAACCGAGTGGAGGACTCGCTCTTGCTCTGGCGGAGCGTCGTCTCCAGCAAGGTGCGTTTCCTTCATTTAGATCGTTGGGTCATTGACAGTTTGACATCATGTCATGAGTAGTTGCTCGCAAACGTCAACATCATCCTCTTCCTCAACAAGTGCGATCTGCTCCAGAAGAAACTCGAGGCTGGGATCAAACTTTCGCGGTACATGACAAGCTATGGTGACCGACCAAACGAATATGAGAGTATTTCCAAATGTGTGTTCCTCCCTTGGGCGAGAGTGGTAGTTCTGAACCCCTTCCTCCCTCACCCCCCACAGACTTCCGCGCCAAATTCGGCGCGTTGCACCGGTCGTACTCACCAAACCAGCAACGCGAGCTCTATATCCACTTGACCAGCGTCACAGATATTTCCACCACCCCCACTATTATCTCCAGTGGTGTGTTCCCCCCCCTTTTCCCATGACGATGCGATTTAATTCACGGATCTAACAGTTCGGGATATGGTCCTCAAGAAGTGCTTGACGGAATCAAACCTCCTTTGAATGGAGTCGGCATCTATGTCCATGTTGGTCTCGACTTTGGACACTTTCGCTGAGCGAGTGTTCGGTGTAAGCGAGTGGGATGGCGAAGATTGGGTGGTTACGTCATGTTGTTGCTTGTTTTGGGGGGCGCTCTATGCCTAGACTATGCTCCTTTTTGTACGACATTTGCTTTGTTGCTGGCTGCTTACTTATTCTTGATCACTTACATTCGAGCCATTTCTCCAATTATCGTTGGCGGAGTCTTCAGCAAGCTACTTGTGGATAGGTGAAACGCTTCTTGATCACAGCTCCCACGTTCTGTCGGTGAGAGGACAAGGACAAATACTCATTTATTACTTTCACGTCTCCTTGAGCTGTATACAAAAGATAGATTACCCGCAATTGGTTAATTCTTGTGGATAAACTCTAGCTTAATTTGGTCTGGGTTATCGATTCATTTTAATTGGTTTACAGCAGGAGAGATCTACCAGAGTAAATGGATATCTACGACAGTTTTCTGGATCTGATTCAGCCATCCGGTGCTATCCACGGTTCGTCCAGTCCCATATACATAGTCTTAATACCGCCGTGCGCTCAAATCGACCAGTCCGATATCCACGAAGCGAAGGTCTCTCTGTCGGTCCATTCCACATACAATAAAACCCCTAGGCTTCTCGGATCTGATGTCTAGGACGCAGTCTTGCTCCGATCCTTCTTGTTCACACCTCACCATGGGTTCTACCCACTATCCCACGTTCACCATTCCTGTTCTGTAAACTCTTCCTGGCTGCTCTTCATTCCCACCACTTGCCTAAGCAATTGAATCGTTTAAGAAATAGAGAATCCACAATTGTAAATCCTATGACCTCGTGGCGCAACGGTAGCGCGTCAGATTCCAGATGGGAATTCCTGAAGGTTATCCGTTCAAGTCGGGTCGGGGTCACTTTTTTGCCACGGAAATTTGACTTCCTTTGTCTCGCCTCTGATATAATGCTTGGACTCTCCTCCTCCTGCTGCCCTCGGGGGTTTATTTGGACTCCACTGGTTTTGAAGAATACGGTCTTGGCGCATGGATACAGGACAGGAGGTGTCCTCCCACCCGTCGCCGCTGGCAGCGTTCATCCCTTGACCGCCGATTCTTCACCAGAAGATCTGGACGCTGCTCGTGTATGGATCAAAGACTTTCGTTCCTTTTCACTTAGACGCGAGGATGTTAGCCTAAGCTTCGCCAGAAGTAGCGGCCCAGGCGGCCAAGTCGGTTCCGCTTTTTCCAATGACGAATCGGCATATTGTTCTCACACACACACAACGTACTATCCTAGAATGTGAACAAGGTCAATACAAAAGCTATCGTTACCTGCCCGTTACGAGTAGCTTGGATCCCAGAATGGAGTAAGGAAAGATTGCGAACTTCGGCGGGTGCTATTTCTGCTTGGCTCTCCCGGAACCCTCCTTGATGTAGATTTTCACATATAGCGCGCATACGTTCGCTCGAGTGATTCTCTTCGAATTAGCTCTATCCAATATCGCTCTCAATCGGAGAATGTGGACGACTGCTTACGCAAGGTGCGAAACCAGAGACCTAAACATTTGCGAGTGTAGTGGATATATGATCTAAGGTTACCCCTTCGTCCCTCCCTCCCTCCCTCCACAGCTCCATTGCCTTATTCATTCCACTGCACTCTCTCTAATTCCGCGACCTACATCCGAGCAACAGAAGCAGAAGGTTATCGACTTGCAAAAATCTGAAAATGCGCGAAGACGAGCGGACAAGACGTATCGGTCTTCCAACAAGAAGGCACGTAGCAAGAAGGACTTTGACTAGTCATGGCTTCTGTTTGATATGAGGCAATGGATTAAATTCGTACTCTATCGAGGTTTTCAATAGATATCCCTCTCTCTCCATATGCGTGTGATCATGAATGGTTTTTGATTCCTAACCATCGGTGTAACTTGATCCAACTGCGTGAGTGGCCTCGATCTTACCTGTGCTAACACACGATCACTTCTAACACGATGCACCTAGTGGGCGACTCTCCCATCCCATGTCCACAAGTCACAGGGAGTAAACTCAGTATTTACGAGGAGTTGGCGGTTATTCCATATGTGCTGCTGCAGGTACATGTATGACCAGAACGACGGAGACAAATGGAATTGGGGTTGGATGGGCGTTAGCCCCATATTGGCGAAATGCCTGACAGATTAGAAGGGCTACGTCTGAACATTGGGCTGAACACCTGACGAGACATATAAATCTGCTATAGACCTGCGTATCCTAATATACCCCAAATGTGGTGCATTCGAACAACGGCCATATCTACGTATCGTTGAAGAGCTGTTGGCGATCGCGCCAGTCTATTGGCAGTAATTCATGGGGACCAAGCTGGGAATCATCCAGTTCTACTGCAAGTACATAAAGATACGAGGTCAGGCATGTCTCATCTATCCATGTACTTATCACAACCCTGCATCACGGCACAAATGCTGACAGCTGAAGTCCAAATTGGACCTGACACATTCTAGTGTGGTTTTGAATTCCGAGAGCTTAACTAGTGATTTAAGAGTACTTACACGCATATACATTCAACGTCTATACCCAGCGTACTGGGTGAAATAAATCCGAGATCTGATAGTGATTTAGTTGAGAAGTATAAAATGATAGGCACGATGGTCGAGCGGTCTAAGACGTGAGATTCAAGTATTCTTGCCCAGTTTCTGGGTGTTGCATCTCCTCATCTCGTAAGAGGCGTGGGTTCAAATCCCACTCGTGTCATCTTTTTTGGAAACTACGACACCAATCTCTTGGTTTTCAGAACAAATCGTTGGAGACAATCGAGATGTATGGTTACCTCTTTCTCTCGTATCTGTAACAAGTAGTAACAGCAAGAAATAGCTCACGATTTCCTTACTACTTCCTTACGATGAACCAAGTGTATTCAAGAATAACAGGAGAACATGCTATAGGTTCTATCACGAACTCTCGCCTTCTGCCTATTATCGATCCTCGCCAACGAGGGTTGCCTCGTTCATCATCCTCACTCATATATTATTGCGCCAGTCCCTGGTTAGGTGTATCAATACATATACACACGTCTCATAGGACCTTTTCAGACACTTCTAATACTCTTGTCTAGTTTTTGGTACTGTGCCACTCGCCTCCCTTTGGAATGGCAGGCTCCCTATTTGTCACCCCTCCACTTTAAATCCTCAGATCCATCCCTTTGTGGAGAACTCTGACCATCGGTGGAACTAAATCGCCCGGCTGCCAATTAGATGTCTTCATCCGTCGGATTGGTTGACACAGAGGCACCAGCTCGATTTCACGGATATCGGGCAATGGGTAAGGAGGAGGATACACTTATCACAGGTGCGAATAGTTTTATTGACAATGGGCGCCTACTCAGACCTCCACCTCCTCACTCGTCCCTCACACATTCCCAAAACCAACACAAGCGATTACAACCGAGATATCAGGTCGATATGGGGTAGCCCACGCACCCAGACCGTTGGAATATAGCATCCACCATCACTTACTGTTGGATCGAGCACCAGTCATGAATTGGGGAAGTCCCGGGTTCAAATCCTGGTCCAGTCATTTTGAGTAAGCCCATCATAGATGGATGCCAGCACTTTGCCCCCTGTAAGGAGTCATGTGCGTCTCAACTCGCTCTCTTATGTAAAGGTTCATGCTACTAATATATATTTGTACACACACCACTCAATCCTTCGACCGACTAAAGGGATCCCAAGGACTCGTGCAACGGACTAGGATTCATTGAAGACTAAGTACAAAGGAATTTTACAATCCTCACTCTGCCCATATATCGCCACACGGTGGGTGTTGTTTGTTGTTTGTGACCGCGTGCTTTGTTTGGATGTCTCAGGTTACAGGTCAGCCACGGCTCATGGGTCACAAGTTTAGCATCTTGCTACTTGTCTTTCCTCTAACCCGGCCAGCTCAATACCGTTACGAGTCAGCCCTTCGGCTCTTGCCCTCACGTTTCGTTTTGTCAGACGAACAGTCCTTCGACAACTGCGAGATCTACGCCAGGTTCCCCCCCTCTTCTCCACTACTGCTCGATATCTTCCTAGACATGCCCTCTCATCTGCCCGTTGACGAGGCCCACAATGACTTCTACCGCCTCCCATCCAACCCTAGAACTATCTTCCGTACAGGCCCTGCCTGGAAGCTCCCTACTGGACCCTGGGGCCAGCGAAAGGAGGCTAGACCTTGCTTCAACCACGCGATCGCACTCGTGTGGCACCGGCTAGGCAAGCAGATCTACGAGTACTTCGACTCCATTGACCTCAAGTGGACAAGCATTGATCCTGTCTACTTCGCCGAAGCTGGAGAGTTCCCTGGTCCCCTCTTCCTTTGGGTGGGTGTGATGCCCAAGACACTCTCCCGCGACGATGCCGAGGTCGCAGCCAGACGATGTAAGGATATTCTCGCCGAGTATGAGATTATGGACGTCGAAATCGCACTCCGCGAGTCCATCTTCAGCCGGTTCACCAGACCACGGCTCCTCGATCATGTCTCCTCGATCATCGATCCAACGGCGGACGTACGCAGTCCGTTCACTCCCACCCTGGGTTTGCAGATCGCTAGCAAGGCTCATCCTTACATCGAAGGCACCGGCTGTCTCTATCTCCGCGAAAGCAGTCACAGTGATCGAGTCTTTCTTCTTACGGCACGGCACGTGGTTCTCCCGACTGGTAAACATTCCAACCAACTGTACCATCGAGAGAACAACACTATACCACGCCTCGAGGTCATCCACCTCGGAAGCAGAGCATATCAGAATGCCCTCAGTGCCATGGAGTCCAGGATCGACCATGCGACCATCGTGTCCAAGTACTGTGCGACAGCGATCGGTCGTCTGGGGCCGGCCACTGATGGCGAGGACCTCAGTATAAGTACCAGGCGGAAGACATACGAGGCGGAGATGGCAAAGGAAGAGGCGGTGAAGAGTAGCACGGACGAGCTCCACAGTCGTATCACCAAGCATTGGACCGTAGAGCGCCAGCGTACACTAGGGCATGTCGTCTACGCACCCCCTATTTCAGCCAATGCAGGTGGTGGGAGTTTCACCGAAGACTGGGCTCTTGTTGAGCTTGACAGGAGCAAGTTCGACTGGAGCACATTCCCGGGCAACGTAATCGGCCTCGGTACGTTGTTATTTATCTCCAAGGTCATCTACTTTGACTATTATATCTAGAAACCAAACATGAGGCAGATGAATTCACGCGGAAGATGTACCCTTACCTCGACAGCCATGCCCAGTTCGACTATCCAGGAGGTGGCCTCATGTACCTTCGAGACTTCGTTCGGGATGATGAGCTGCGCCACCCGACCACGCTCGATGAAAATGGACTAGTGTGTCTTGTTGTCATCAAGAACGGTGCCGGCACTGGTCTTACCTTCGGTCGCGCGGCTGGCATTGGGTCATTTACCCGTACTTACCAAGGCTACAATATTGACTCAACGTCGATGGAGATCGCCATTTACCCTTACAGCCACAAAGACGGCGCTTTCGCTGCCCCTGGAGACTCCGGCGCTGTCGTTGCCGACGCTAACAATCGCATCGTCGGAATGATAACTGGTGGTACTGGCGGGAACGACTCTACTGACGTTGCCTACGCGACGCCATATTACTTCCTTGACGACCGTGTCAAGAGCTCCTTCCCCGACTCCTATCTCTACCCAGCCCCGGCCTAGGTCGCGAGCTCACTACAGTACATGACGACATCGGGACACTGGCAAGGCGGTATCATTCCTTTTCTTCTTGCCTCTTCTTGTGCGGTGTCTTCTCTTTCTACTTGTCTTGGCGCCCAGGTGCTGCTGTATAATATGTCAATAGTGTAGGAGAGGACCTTCATGATAACGAGGTTGACCTCCTCTTCTTCGCGTTTTGGGGTGAATGAATACCATCAGGAGTTCGAAAGATGGGTGAGTAGGTTGCGAAAGCGTCTTCAAACCCGACAGAGGCTGATGTGGGGGGGTTCTTTGAACGCCCTTGGGCGGCTATTGCACGTAGAACCGAGGGCGCTTCCAATCCAATGCCGACGTTCATTACAGACCGAATTAAGTGCTAGAGATCAGGAGGTCAATTGCAGTGCCATGTCAACAAAATGATTCGTTATGGTACAGGAAGAGGAAAGAGAAGACGTCGCATATGTAGAGGCAAGAAGAAGGGAGTGATGCACATTGCCAGCGCCCCTGATGTCGTAATGCATTGATCTCGCGACCTAGGCCGGGGCTGGGTAGAGATAGGATTCGGGGAAGGAGCTCTTGATACGGTGGGCAAGGAATTAAATGTAAGTAACGTCAGTAGACTCGTTCACGCCGGCACCACCAGTTAATATTCCGACGATGCGATTGTTAGCGTCGGCGACGACAGCGCCGGAGTCTACAAGGGCAGCGAAAGCGCCGTCTTTGTGGCTGTAAGGGTAAGTGGTGATCTCCATCAACGTTGAGTCAACTTTGTAGTCTTGGTAAGTACGGGTGAATGATCTATTGCCGGCCACGCGACCGAAGGCAAGACCAGTGCTGGTGCCGTTCTTAATGATAATAAGACACTCTAGTCCATTTTCATCGAGCGTGGTCGGGCAGCGCAGCTCATCATCCCGAACGAAGTCTCGAAGATGCACGAGGCCATCTTCCGGATAGTCGAACTGGGCATGGCTGTCGAGGCAAGGGTACATCTTCTCCATGAATTGACCTGCCCTAGATATAATAGTTAAACTAGATGACGGTAAATAAAAACGTACCAAGGTTGATTGCGTTGCCCGGGAATGTGTTCCAGTCGAACTTGCTCCTGTCAAGCTCAATAAGGGCCCAGTTTTCGGTAAAATTTCCATCACCTGCATCGACTGAAATAGGGGGTGCGTAGAGGACATGCCCTAGTGTGCGCTGGCCCTCTAGGGTCCAATGCTTGGTGATATGACTGTGGAGCTCATCCGTACCACTCTTCACCGCCTCTTTCTTTGCCAACTCCGCCTCGTATGCCTTGCTTCCGAGGTGGATGACCTCGAGACGGGGTACACCGTGATTCTTTCGGTGGTACAGTTGATTAGAATGTTTACCAGTCGGGAGAACTACGTTGCGAGAGAGAGTCTTGGGCATCACACCCACCAAGAGGGGACCAGGTAACCCACAGACTTCGGCAAAGCCGACAAGGATCGATGCTTGTTCACTTGAGGTCAATCGAGTCGAAGTGCTCGTAGACCTCCTTGCCGAGCCGGTGCCACACTGGTGCGGTTGCGTGGTTACAGACAGGCCTCGCCTCCTTCGGGATGCGCTGGGCCTGGAGCCCAGTGGGCACCTTCTAGGCAGTACCTGTGTGGAAGATGGAAATGGGGTTCGATGGCAGGCCATGATAGTCGCTGCGCGCCTCATCAAGGGCCCGATGAGAGACTGTATGAACGAATTCTTTTCCCATGTCGAGCTCGGGAATTATGGCGGCGGTAGGAGGGGATCTATCGTAGACCTCGCAATCGTCGAAGAGCTGTTCCTCCTTGGGATCCACTGGAACAAGAGCGAAAGGACAAGAATGTGAGCACGAGAATATGGCGAAAATCGAAGGGCTGACTCGTAATGCTATCTGGCGGGGTGGCAGGGAAAATGAGAAGTACGGAAGTGGGCGGGGGCGGGGGCAAGAGTTTTTAAGGTTCCGTTAAATCAGCCATGAAGGTTCCGTTCAGTTCAATCCATGAGGAGCGGCATGTGAATTTACAAATGAATAATGCGGTCGCAAACAAACAAACAACATCCGCTGTGTGGCGATGGACATCGGGGAGAGTGTCGAAAAGGTGCAAGATTCTTTGTGCCTAGTCCTTGTTGCATATGTCCTTGCAACCCCTTGGTCGGTCGAGGGGTTGAGTGGTATGTGTACGAATATATAGTAACAAACGAACCCTCACATAAGAGAGTGAGTACGACCCCTTACGGAGGGCAAAAAATCTGCACGAAATGTAAATCTCTCCTTCAGTGGACCGAAACTGCCTTCCACTTTACAGGGATGCTCACAATGTTCTCCTGGGCTGCCCCCGGCGGGTTACGATGGAGGTCCTGTTGAGAAGGCGAAATATGGAGATGATACGATCGTTTCACCGGTGTATTGGCTGGCAGTTGTAATGGGTTTCGTACTGGCGTTTGTGAGAATGACAATTAGAGGGATGGGGGAACGTCTTTAATTTGTCAGTTTGGTCGGTGGGACGCTTGGCTTGATCGACGCACCAGGTGACTTGGCGTTTGCGATGGTGCTGAGTGAGTATTAGTGCACCCACACTCACCTTTATCTTTTTGGTCTGCCAAAACATCTCGATTCCTAGGTATATACAGCGTCATTAAGCGCGCAGGAGCGGTACCAATGAGTATTGCTGGTATCTTCAGGGAGGTCGCGACGATTACAGCTTCTGCGTGGGAGTTTGGTGACGAGCTTATATCCTCGGTGTCGGGATCACGTTCACCGATGCGTCCTAAGGTACTAAGACCAACCAGAAGTCGCTGGCCATGATACCAACACCCAACACGCAGGTATCGGCCTCTACACGTACCACAAATACCAGAAAGTGCTTCACTCGCTGGTGAAGCTCGATGCATTGCCACAGAGGAGGTTCTACAGACTGCGATTGCGACTCGAGTTTCCTCCTGACGTGGGCCTTGACGTAGAGCAATATCGGAGTCCAAGTGAGGACGGGGAGAGACGGGATGGAGTGAAGCCACAAGGGGGGGTATTGCTACCCCCCGAATGAGACGTAGTGCGTGGTGGTGCAGTAAGGATTGTATAATTTGTCTAGACGCTTTAGTTTATGATCGAAGAGGGCTCAGGCTTATTATATCGTTGTGTTCATTGGCCATCAAATGTAATAAAAATCCCGACTTCTCCATCCCGGCTACTGTCAAAGATATCCTATCGTTTGGTGATCCAAAGTACGAGAATCGAATAGGATTTGGTAAATGACCGCGTCGCGCTTAAGAAAGGCAGGACAACTGCGGGTAGGGGTCACTCACAAGCAAATAAAAGCATCTCACTTGTTCAAACCTAGTCTAGGGTTTGCTACTGGGGTTTGTACAAGTCATAGTGGACTTATGTACGTTTGGGTATTTACATTTGTTTTGAAGAAGAGGTCTTGGACGTGGTGGAAGCTAAGTATCGAATTGGCCCCAGCCATTGCTGTCTCTGAAATCACGGGCTCTGGTCGAGTTAGTCGGGAAGGACAGTATGCGATTTACAAAACCCTCCTGGGTTGCTCATCATGGTCGGTGATATCCCAACTCACGGCTCCATGGGACACGCGTGGGCTGAGTTTCCGCTCGCCAAATAGACGACCGCGACGAACATAAACGCGTTTCAATATTCTCAATATCGGTCCACCCAGATGGGAGCCGCATTGCAACCGGTGGTCTAGGCAAGTCTCTTATAACACGCTCCTGGGAGATCCCATGCCTCCAGGAGAAGTGCGTACCTCCAAGACAGAGAACCGAAGCTCATCCATGGCCGAATAGATGCAAAGATTAGGTTATGGTCCACTTCTCCGATATTATCTGCCAAATCTGAGCAGAAAGGCCACCCAACATCACTGGCTACTCTTACAACTCATAGTGGTGCGTCTCTGAAGGCTTATCAACGCGAATATATATATATCCGTGACATTTTATTTGTGTCTGATACAGGACCAGTTCTATGTGTACGATGGGCTGCGAGCGGCAAGTGGCTGGCCAGTGGCAGCGACGATACTCTTGTAATGATTTGGGACCTGGACCCGTGAGTTAGGCGTTAACGACATACTTTCGTGGTTTACTTATGTTCCTGGTTACAGGAAAGGCGGCGGCAAAGTTTGGGGATCGGACGAAACAAACCGCGAGGGCTGGAAAGCACTTCGTACGCTAAAGGCGCATGAGAGTGGTATGTATAGATTGTGACCAGTGTCACACTGTCTTATTTACTCGCCCCCAGACGTTACTGACCTTGCATGGGCCCCTGGGGATCGATACTTGGCCAGCGTTGGCTTGGATTCAAAAGTATACATCTGGTGCGGCCTCACGTTAGGTAATGTCTGTTGCTATCCTTTGGTAGCCTCGTATGTTTGACTATTTCGCTCAGACCTAGTGAGACACCTTGACTTTCACCAAGGCTTTGTCAAGGGCGTTTGCTGGGACCCAGTTGGGGAATTCCTCGCGACGCAGTCCG
>Ga0307515_10021219_pt1 | contig 11527 bp, 7 predicted proteins | sample 17_EM_MG_FD_194513 | JGI IMG/M metagenome (GOLD analysis project Ga0307515, IMG submission 194513) | Populus trichocarpa ectomycorrhiza microbial communities from riparian zone in the Pacific Northwest, United States - 17_EM | ecosystem: Host-associated > Plants > Roots > Unclassified | place... | reverse complement strand
GTTGAGTACTTGTCAAAAATGCGGTTGCCTCCAAAGATTAGATCGTACAGACTGCTGTTGCCTTTCTCTATCAGTTAGCAAGAGTATATTTGTTATTTGTGCGTTTTGTTTCCCTGTTTGGTCTAAAATTTACTGGATTTTGGTTATCTCTGCTTGTCTGCAGGATTATTCTTTATGCTATAGCTATGGCAGATTATGATCAAGATGACATGGGGGTTTGCCAAAATTTGCTCAAGACTAAAGATGGAATTGATCGTTTGGCTCTATACCAGTCATCAGTTGGGAGGTTAATTCTTGTTTATTCTGTTTTATAGTTAAGCAGTTATTCTCTGGTTTAAAATTTAGGTGGGTTCTATAGAGCTGCACTTGTGACTTGTATGATATCTTGATCAGAAACACATATTGTGTTAACTACAAGATTATATTATTTTTCCTTCCATTATTGAACACCACAGAAAGTGTAGGGTTAGGAGCAGATAAAGAGGGAAAAAATGTTTTGAGTTCTAGTTCTGTACTGGCAACTAAAAATCTAACCTTGATTTATAGCTTGGAATGTTGTATTAGTTAAGCAATTTACATCGATTTGCTTTAAGTTTGTTGTTTATAATTCTTACTCCTTTCAGGTTTACAAATGCTTCCGGGGCCCTAATTTATCCCATTTATGGTCAAGGGGAACTGCCACAAGCCTTTAGCCGCCGCTCTGCTGTCAAAGGTTGCATTTACGTAAGTTCACTGAAAGAAACTGTGGCTTCTTTCTCTTGGTGAAATATGAACTATCATTTTTGGTTAATAGTTAAATGTGATATATTTGCTTTTCTGCATGTGTTGTGTAAATAACTTGTTCCTAAATGTGATTGACACTGTTTGATCTGCTCTGCTGCTTTAGATACTTGGATGTTATTTGATTTTCACAAGAATGGTCACAGGTGTACTTGTGCTATTTTTTACTTATATTTTGCGGGAACATAAAAAAATTGCAAATAATGTTTACCTATCATACTATAGAAATTTGTTATAAAGTGGACTGAAACAAACAGTTGCTTTGTCAAGCTAACATGCTCACCTCCTTTCGAGACTTCTGTCATACAGGTTCTACGAATGCCAGTGACTGCGTTGCTTATGGAAAAGGTGCTAAAATATGCCTATAATTCGTTTAATACATGGACAGCATAAAATGATATAGTCACCTGTTAGGGCAAATGAATTATCCTTCACTTTTTTTTCCAGGGTAGTGGGAGTTACAAAGGTGTTCGATTGGCTTCTGGCCAGGACATATTTAGCCAGAAGCTGGTTCTGGATCCATCCTTTACACTTGCCTCACCATCAGCCTCTCCATCAGATCTTCTGCATGAAAGTTTTAACTTTTTGAGCACCAGAGATGTTAAAGGGAAGGTGGCCAGAGGGATATGCATCACACGAAATTCCTTGAAGCCAGATATGTCAAATCTTCTGGTTGTATACCCCCCTCGATGTAAGATCAGCATATAGTTTCATTTCTGTTCCTTATTGAGTTTATAGGAATCATACGGTTCAAACTTTTTATCCCTTTTGTCTAGCCCTGTACCCTGAGCAGATTACATCAATTCGAGCGCTCCAAATAAGTGGCAACTTGGCTGTTTGTCCTTTGGGCATGTGAGTTACCACCAGCCACTTTCATTTATGTTTTTACTTTCCATGACTTCTGATTCTACTGCTGACTACCTGTTAGGACTGCATTTGTAACATGAGTAATCATGCAAGATCAACATGAAAAATATTAGGGAGACCTTGTCCTTGCTCACCCCATTCCTGGATTTATGTGGACTCTTTTGGAGAGAGTTCCAAATAACTAGTACATTTAGAAATACATATATTAACCGTGACAAGTTGGAAAGGTAGCTAGTAGAAATTTCGAATCTCAATTTGTTGTCTTTTGAAACTTTTGTAGTGCTATTGCTATTTATCCTTTGAAGTCCTGCTTCAATCCAAAGATTTTTGAGGTCTAGGATTACATCTAGCCAATGTCTTGTAGATCCTGCTTGGGATGAAAACCATTACAAGGAGATAATAGACATCTAATTATTTATGGTTTTGTTCTTCAAAATGTTTCCACACCCGTAGCATCATTAAGGTGATAATAATGGACGTCTTATTCATTCATTGAGAACTACTACTGCTCATAGTACAGTAACCCCCTGCCTCTCAAAAGAATATGGGATCCTTGAGTTAACAATTTCTCTGATTATTTGTTTCAGGTTTGTGCTCTATCTTTCGGCTTTGTGTGATGATGCCATTCAAGGGAAGAGGTTACTAAATGCGGCTATGAATGCCCTTCTGACTTTTCCTGATCCTGTAAATTCTGAAAGCAGTTCCACAGTTCAGAGTGAGACTACTGAAGAGAAACCCAGTGTCATTTGGAGCGGGTTGTATATGCAGGAGATGTCTACGGTGCTTGACGTCTTGAACTTTTGTCTCTTACTATTAGCATCTCATGTGTGCACACGTGCGCACATATGTGCTCATGCACGCAAGTGGGGGGTTATTAGAATTCTTGTTTAGAACTTGCGGTTTAGTTTTATCTTATGTGGTGGTAGTTTCAAGTTCAGCTTACATTAAGCTCACATGTGGGGCTTAGTACATAGGGTGCCTCATCATAAAAGCTGGCACGTGCCTGCCTATCTGGAGTTTTAGAACCTGATTGCTGCTGCCCTCGTGTTCCCTTCTTCCTCTCTTGAATCTCCCTCCCTCCTTCAATTTATTCTCTAGATTTTATTGAATTTCTTCCTTGCATGTTCCAGCTGCCTCTATTTTCTTCTTCCTGTACTTGTTTTGGGTATGTTGAGTCCATCAAAGTTGTCTAAGCAGGTCACTTACGAGTCCCTTCAGTTCAACTATGAGCTGTTGCTCAATGATTTCCTGCTTCATTTTTCTTTTTTCTGCCACTGTAATCAGTCAAATCAATCCCGAACTCACATTACAGACCAGCCTCGATCCATTTTAACTTTCCTAACTAGATCCTAGGATCGTTTTTAAGCTGAATGAATGGGTGTGCTTTAATGGTTTCAATAGGTTATTAACTCTTGCTTGCTTCAATTCCTGTAAATCTATGACCTTGAGTTGGATTGACATTCTTTTATTAAATGTTGCTTGAGTAAATATGTAATTTTTTTAGAAAGTGATGCATATAGATGTGCATGCATTTAGGTTGATAGTGGTATGCCATCTCTTTTGTTTCAGGGTCAATTTGATTCTATCAACTTTGCTCCCATGCCCGATGGAAATCTGAATTACAACGATATATTAGATGCAGCTTTGAAGGTTTGTTTCCTCTATTTAACGTTTATGATGCTTCAGGTTCCATTATCCTAAATGCCTAATTTCTGTATATCATCACTTGAGTGTATTCCTGTTTTCTCTTTTATGTCCCGTCCAACAAGTTGTTAAATAGGAAAATGAATGTCAGTGATTCAACAACCACAAGCCAATATGCATGCTTACTAGATCACATTGTATACTCACAGATGTCTCTCGTTGATTGTTTCATGATCTCTTTTGTTTCCTCTAGCCCGTTATGTGATTAGACATTGTTCTGTGACACTCAAGAGTTTTTCATTCTTTTTGGCCGACTGAGAATTCAATACTAGTGCTTCTACTTGACAGCTCTTTCAGGAGATGTATCCAAATGAAGAAAATTTCCCAGAGACAACTCCACCTGAGAATTCCGAGGATGATATTGGACTCACTCTAGAGACCTAGATATAATGCTGGACTGGATCAGTTTGCTAATTATGCTGCTGTATTCAATCACTTCCCTATCTCTGCCAGCAATTATCCGGGCATTATGCACCTGGTGCGTGGTAGTTGTGGTGGCATCGAGTGGTTCATGAAGCTCTATGCATATTTGTTAAAGCAGTTGAGGGGAAAACAAATGTGATGCTACAACACACGTTTCCTGTTTAGAGAACTTCAAAAATTCAGAGATGCTTGGTTTTTCAAGCCACTATTTGTTGTAAAACATGAAAAAACTCATGAGAGAGATCACTGTTACATGAAAACTTGATGATAGAGTTAAAATACTTCTTTGTAAACATGACAAGTGAATCTGTATCAGTTGAAATATGTTGATTTCAACAATTATTAGTTTGCTCGTTATCTTTGTTCTTTGATCCATTGACATCATATAATGCGCAGCCTATTAGTGTGTTTGATATTGGTATTGCGGTAGTTTTTGTGGTTATGGTTTAAAAAAATTATTTTATAAAAAGTATTTTTGGTTGATATCGGTTTGGTATTAATATGTTTGGTATTGTGATAGTATAAGAATGTTTTTTAAATTGAGGTTATTTTATAATTTTTAAAAAATACATATTAATATTGATGATTTTTAATTTAAATATTGTAGATGTAACTATTGCTATTACATCATGAAATAAATAATAATTTATATAAAATAATTTTTATTATTCTATTAAACTATCTACAATTTCATCATGTATGAAATACATTCGATAATGACTACAGTTTTCTTAGTTTCTTAAGCGCGCAACAATATTAGGTAAAATATTAATCAGGAACAATATTGAGATTGCGATTAAATTCTGCAAATGCTACGTCATCAAGCGATCTCCGTCTAATTTATGTAGTGATACGTTATAATTTTTAACACTAGTTTTTCAAATAAAACATAATTAAAACACAATTAAAAATAAAAAATTTAATTTAATTTTTTTAAACACTAGTTTTTTGAATAAAACACAATTAAAAATTAAAAAAAAATTTATTTTTTTTATTTTTCTAGGTCGGACCCGATTCAATGCATTTACCTCTGGATCGGACCAATAAACACTAGTTTTTTTAATAAAATACAATTAAAAATAAAAAAAAATATATTTTTTAATTTTACTGGGTCGGACCCGGTTCAATGCATTTAGCTCTGAACCCGACCCGACCCGACCCAGTCCGGCCGGAATAGTAGAAAGTAACTCAACTGTTCACGTGAACAGTGGAGTCATTCTCCACTTCACGGGAAGAAGAGTAAAAGCAGCTCGATGCTGCTTTTAACGACCCTGCGTTTTAAACGCAATAAATGCTCGGGTTCATGCACAGTAATATACGTTTCAAGTTTCCGTGGTTTGCTTCAATAGAAAATGCAATCACGGAAACAAACGGACAACAAACACAATAACGGAAACAAACGGACAAAACCATGGGTTGCCCTTGGTATCTCAATGCTCTTGAACCTCATTTTCTGATAGTAATACACATGTTCAAGTGGAATGATTGTTTTTTTAAAAAATATTTATTTAAAAATATATTAAAATAATATTTTTTTAATTTTAAAAAATTATTTTTGATATTGAAATATAAAAAAAAATTGAAATAAAAAAAAGAAAAAAATTAAAATTTTAAAATGGAAAACTCACAATTACAAATTCTTTTTTGCTCATTGAATTTCCTATCCTAAAAAAGAAAAGGTGTGGGGGTCAGAATCATGGGGCCCTTCCAACCTCAGAGAACAATGAGTAAAGACTGTGGTCCTCTCCAATGTCACCACAGCATGCAAATTGCTTAACATCTAAGCTATATCCCCAGCAGGAACCTGAAGACATCACTCAGTGAGATAACCCCTTCTACACGCTTGCTGCCAGCTTCCACAATCAAAAGCCTCCTAACCCCTGAAAAGACCACGCAACAAAGCAATTAGAAAACGTGTTACTAGTCCAGACCCCGAGGTCAGAACTACTTATGGTGAAAAGTTGATGTAGAAAAAAAAATCATATTGCTGTAAGAGTACCGGGATTTGCCAAACGCTCCATCACTTTGTGTAGAGAATCAGTCCGCAAACACATCTGACATCTCTGTCCATTGTAGAATGCATTTGAAGAATTTGCATTCTGACCCAATTGCAGAGCCTATAAGGGTATGAAAGAGCAGATCAATACAGTAGTTCATGCCATGCATGTTTTATTCAAAAATGCAGTTTACTTAATCACTTCCAGTCATTTATCTTCTCCTGATTTTGTTGAAGGTATTTATTGTTTCACAAATGGAGATTCATGTACAGAGCTGCGGATTGGTTCAGACCATTGCAAGAATGTGCATACAACTGCATGTAAGTAGAGCTCAAAGTAATCAAAACTAATTACCTGATGAATACTTATTTCATCAAGATGAATTTGTGCATAGGCTTTATCTTTTGCCAAAGCAGTGATATCACTGTCGAGGAAACATCCAGCAGTGAATCCTTATCGTTTACAAATGCTATTGAACTGACATTGGCTGTATCAGGAAGGTATTATAGCACAAGGTTAGGAGAGGTTAAAGAAGATCAATCAGCAATATGCACACTCAGAAACAGATAGAAGAGGAAAGTTGTAGCTTGTGGTAATCTTTTGACGAGTGAATTACCTTGAGCCAACAAAGACAGAGCAGCACCGAGAGAAGCATTCGGTCTCAACATTGCAAATGGCCGTCTGTTTGGTTCCCCAAGTCTTGGAACCCATGTACCCTAAGGAATTGAACAAATTGGCTGTTGAAGAATGGGGAAGGAGCCAGCAGAATGTCTGAAATACCTGCTTATACCTGACAATTAGTCCATGTGTTAGCAACAAGTTATACATCCTCAAGCATCAAACCAAGAAGGTTTACATTTTAGTATTCCAGACAGGGAAGCAAGATATAGTAGCTGCGGAAATGAGCCATCCTGAGAAGCAGAATGAATAATGGGAACTGTTGACACGCTGCTTTGCAAAATTTTCAAAGAAATATCTTTCATCGAATCATATGGCCCTGCCTGCATATTAAATGAGTGGTGGATAACTACTGCTTTAGGTTCGCTCGTTGTTTGGTGGAATGAAAACACCAACAGTCCTGCCATTGTTGGACTGTTGGACCTGAGTGATCTTCGCGTCAGAGGAGAGTTGTGAGGGCGAGAAACACTGAACTAACTTATGAGATCTGTGGTAGACAATCGGGTCTAAGATTTGGCTTGGATTTGGTGGGACGATTGTGTCTAACAGGGGCCATTTGGATGGCTTCTTCTAACGATTTCCCCTGCTCGAGAGGAAGAAGAGAATGAACAGTTTTTGAAACGAGGCTGTTTTAGGCCGAAAAGGATCATTCTTCAATTTGCCCCCTGAAGTTTTGAAGTCTTACATTCAAGCCCTTGTCTTTTAAAATTCATTTTTTTTAATTTCGCCCCTTGATCTATGCAATTGCACCCTTGGATTTCTGCGTTATTTTCAAAATAGTCATTGGTTTCAAATTTCTTCAATTCAATCCTTAATTGACTTTTCAAACTTTTAATTTTTTCAAAATTACTCTTGATAAAGTCAATTAACCGCCTTATAGTATTAGAGCCTATTCATTTTGATCTCTGGAATTTTATTTCTTGCAATTTTGACATAAATTGCTCTTGAATTTTGATATTTCTTCAATTAAGCTCCTGATTGTATTAACTAAACTAATTCAGAGTTCAATTAAATCCCTAGACTTGTCAATTCTTCCAGTTTCAGCCAAATTGACTTTTAAATTTTATAATTTTATCCTTGTTAGTCCTCAAACCTTCAATTTGTGTTGTTTTGATCACATTCTCAAATCATTTTCCAAAGTTTCTTCAACAAGACCCTAGCTTGTCCATCCACCTGTCGTTCTGAATAATTGTGCATGACTGATTAATCCGAATTATATTTTTATCATCACTTTTTTTAGAAACTTAAAATTGGATTACGATAGCTGGACCCATCCCAACCATCTGAGCTGGGCCGGAATGGGTCCAGCCCAACACAGCTTAGTCACTGGCTCAACCCAGTGACTAAGTTGTGCTTACAAATGGCAAAACGTGAATTATAATTCACATCCTGCACATTTGCATGTAAAAGAAGAAGAAGAACAAGAAGGGAGGGAGGAGAAGAGCAGAAGGTTACGTGGTATAAAAAGCGGGGTAACCTTTGGTTTTGGTCACGGTGGTACTGAAGTAGTAGTGGCTGAAAAAGCAATGGAGAAAGAGGTGGAAGAGGCTCACAAAGAAAAAAATTGAAAAAAAAAAACTGATTATTTTTCCAACTTTAGCCTCAGATTTCTTGATCTCAATGCATGGAATCCTCTTCTATTTATAGGGGGTGGAAGAGTGGAATTTTATCTTTACTGGTGCCAAATCTTAGCCCTTGATTCAACCCGGAAGGATCTCAACCGTTGACTCAAAGTGGTCATCATGAACAGTCAATATAACTGCTAAAAGGCTGGTCGGGTTGGCCACTTTGAGGTGGTGCCGCAGCTGTTATGATGTCAATCAACCTGAAAAAACCATATCGGGGTATGGTCGAAGGTCAGATCATCATTTTTGTATATGTTTTGTCAAATATGATGGAGAGACGAAGCATTAAAAACACCTAAAAACATTAATTTAATATTTTTTAAATGAAAATTAGTTTGAAAAATAGATTAAACCGCATTACAAATTAATTAAAAAAAATTCTCCATAACTAGATTATATATAGATAGACATTAATATACATGCACATACAAATTAAGAATCAAATATATGACTCAAATAGCTAAATTGAATACAATTCTAATATATCATTTTATAACTTAGATATAAGACCCAGCCTAGGTCTGCCTCGGCCTAAAATTTAGGTTGCGAGTCTATCTTCTTCTTCTTTTTTTACCAAAACATGTTTTATTTTATTTTTTTAATAAAATGATATGGTTTTGGTAAAAAAATCTAATTCAAAATGAAATATAACTTGGACTAAGTTTCAAATCAACGGGATACTAAGATTGATTTGTTGTACCCATTTTATAATTACATTTTGTTATACTAGTAGAAATTTTAGAATATCCCATGTCCACTTAGAACTCATAATGATCTGATGACCCTTTGTAAGGTGTTGGTATGACCTTCAAGGGAACACTTTTTCTAAGTGTTATCCCCATTTTTTCAGTCATATCCATATCCTCTGGCTTGAGGCCATCTGGCAAAATCCAATCAAATGAAAGCAAGAGTGATCCAAGAGCCAAAGGAAGTACACGAGAGGCAAGAGGCATGGCAGGGCACATTCTACGCCCAGAACCAAATGGTATGAACTCAAAATGACGACCTTTGTAATCCACCATGTTTGCTTCCAAGAACCTTTCTGGCTTGAAAACCAAAGGGTCATCCCAAGTCTTTGAATCCCTTCCAATGGCCCACACATTAACTAGAATTGTTGTCTCTTTAGGGACGTAATAGCCTAGCATCTTGCAAGGGTTCATGGCCATGTGCGGGACTAAAAATGGTAGAGGAGGGTGAAGTCTCAGTGTTTCCCTAATGACTGCCTTTAGGTATGGGAGATTCTCAACGTCTTTATCTTCGAGCTTCTTGTTGGGGCCAATAGTGCTTCTCAACTCAGATTGGACTGTCTTCAGTACTTTAGGGTTATGTAAAAGTTCAGCCATGGCCCATTCCAAAGTGCTTGTTGTTGTATCAGTCCCTGCCGTAAACATTTCCTATAAGAGAAAATCATAACAATAATTAAGTTTGTTGATGATTAATTTTGTGTAATATCTCCTATTAATTTCTTTACTATGGTTTGGAAAAAAAAACTAAGCCCCAAGATAAATATTATAATTAATTTTTGTTTTTGAACATTAGTTAAAAGCAAAGATATTATACATGGTTTAAACTCCGAGTCACGGGTTAGATGAATTAAATAGAATCAATCAAAACAATATCATTTTAAAAAAAAAATTTAAAAATCAAATTAAATTATGATCAAATTAATTAGTAGGATCAACCAAGTCAAATAGGATCAGCTCAAAGTTAATTGTTTTTTAAAATGCAGCTTAAACTACAAGCCAAGCTAATTAAATTCTAAGTTGACCCATTGATTAATGTCGGTTTCGATAAATATGTTTAAAAGCACTTTCAATTGTTGAGTGAATCCAATCAACATCATCTTATATTATTATTTTTCTTAAGTAAATATGTTTCTGTAAAATATTTCTTTTCATTTTTTATGTTTGATTTATTTTTAAAATAAATTATTAATGTAAAATACTTTATAATTAAAGAAAAGATAAGCTTAAAATAATAGAAAATTAACAACTCACGGTTTATAATAGATAAAAAACATTTTACGAGATTAGCTTCAATATTAAATTATGATCTCTATTATTAATTAATTCATGTTTTCTTTTTAATACATATTTTCCATGCATACCAAACACGCAAGCACTAAAAAAATTCAATTATTTTTTTCAACATAACCAAACAATAAAAAATATATTTTTTAAATGAAATATAATAATTAAGAATGATCACACCGGTTGTTGCTAACATAAATATATTCACGACCATGATCAAAAGTTGAACGAGTTGATATGTATTCAGACAGGCAGAACTACATTAAATTTTGAAAATCTTTAATTATACTCTTTAATTTTACGTGGTTTGCACTCTCAATAATCACTTAGTTTCTTATCTGCCTCCTCCAATCCAATTTTATGTAGAGCTATAGTTTCCATAGTCCAAGTCATAGTTATAATTAGACCTAACTTGGAGTTGCATTCAGAGTAAGTCTCGGATCATGAGATTGATTTTAAGTAAATCTAATAAAATTCTTTTTAAAGATCAAAACAATAATCTTGAAAAAAAATCAATGAAATTCTAACCGAGTAACAGATTAATATGTCCAATCAACTAATTATTCAATCTGGATTGATTTTTTTTTTTTTTAAAAAAAAAGCCAACAGCTCAAGCTAGAGCTGAAGGTAAACCTATCAGCGGGGCGGAGTTTACTAACAGAGGACTGAGCATAACAAAGCTGGCAAACGAGATGTTACTTACTAGGAAGACAATTATATATATTAACACAGGCTTTGCCGCCTCCGAACAAAAACACAAAATTGTATGCAAAGATTTTGCTGGTGGCTGAGGTCTATTAATTTTGTATATTTGTATTATAATTCTTATACTTGTCTACTTAGTGGAATGTGTAAGAGATAGGACAGAAGAGATCAGAAGAACCAAAGGAAAAGAGATGCTACTTACAAAGACAATCACATTGATCGTTGTTGAAGAAAATCTAGAGGGCTCCTCCACGCCATCGCCGCGAAACTCCAAAAGGACATCTAGGTAATCTTTCCTCTTGTCATCTCTACTATTTTCCTTTTGCACACTCTCTGTTCTTTCTTTGATGAACCCTCCTGCAATCTCAAAGGCTCTTGCAACATGGAACTGTGTCTTCCTCCTTATACCTTGTGGATCAAGCCATCTTAAAATTGGAAAAAAATCAGCCATGTTAGGCTTACCTGCCAACTCCGTGACCTTACCTGCATGCTGAAAAAACTTAGCTCCCTTCTCCGATTTTGGGTCCAATAAATCTTTAGAAAACATGAGGTTGCCAATAAGATTAAAAGCCATCAAGAAAATGTATCTCCCTAGGTCAATAGCGCGAGTGCCATTGGCACTACCATCTTCTATGTATTGCAGCATGCCATCGATGCACCTAGTTCGTGCACCCTGCATGGCATCAAGGCGGCTACTCACAAAGAATTCGGTGGTGCA
>Ga0307515_10021218_pt1 | contig 11528 bp, 8 predicted proteins | sample 17_EM_MG_FD_194513 | JGI IMG/M metagenome (GOLD analysis project Ga0307515, IMG submission 194513) | Populus trichocarpa ectomycorrhiza microbial communities from riparian zone in the Pacific Northwest, United States - 17_EM | ecosystem: Host-associated > Plants > Roots > Unclassified | place... | reverse complement strand
AGCAATGCGGCTCGCAATTACTTGCCTCCAACTACCCAGATTAGGTTCCCCCCCCTTTCTTTCTAATGGTTATCTTTACCAGTGCATACTGATTAAGGAATGAAAGTCTCAAGTTTCTGTTATGAACAGCAGAGAGTAATATTCCAATTCCTAATGCATGGTTAAGAAGACTGGTAGAGTGGCATTGCTGTTTACCATTTTGATAGCTGGGGAGAATGGGAAACATGGTGTACATTTTGCATTTATTTTTACTCTAGTAATTAATAAAGTTGTTGGAATAGTATCCTTGAACTTTGATAGCAACTTCAATCACACGTGTAACCCCACATTTTTTCAATTCAACTTTTATTATTCAAGTAATTTAAAAGCAGCAGGCAAAAACATGATGGGATTGCTCGTGGGGTGAAGTGAATTCAGAGGTAAATATAGAGAAATTACTGAAGTTGGACGAAAGTCCAACAAGTGAATCTTCTTGAGCATATATTCTCAAGTTGCTTGTCAGTAGAGATGATGGCATTGTCACAGGATAGGTCAATGTATTCAGGGGAATAGCTTTTGAGCAAGGATAGGTCAATCTGTGAGATAGCTTTTGAGCCTCTAGCTTGAACTCTAAGAACACATCCAAATTGCATCCAGAGGAATCATAGTTGCAAGAATGGGGCAAAAGGGAGAAATTTTGTATTTTTTTCTTTCTAAGAAACAAGGTACTTGTGTAAGGAGTGTCCGATGATTGGCATTACACTGATTAGAAACAAGAGATGTACAATGCCAGCTCTGCCTGCAAAAGTGTTAAACAAAATGCATTGCAAATAATAATATAGGTTTCTCAGTGTCATTTCTTTTCTCTTAGCTCAGCAATAGGAACGTAGACAACAGATTCGTCTAGCGGACGGATTTTGGAAGACTTCCTAGCTTTGCCAGTTTGTAGTTTCACCAGTTTCTGCTTCAGATTCTCTACTCTCGTCTTTGCTCTACAAAGTTTCTCCATATCAGATTCAGCAGCTGCTGAAATACGATTACCCTTTTTCTTTACTCCCTTTGTTTTTGCTTTTAACAGCTTCTTCAAGCTCAGATCATCATTGTGCTCAACATTCATCTGACAGTGATAAATGCTAACAAGCGTGAGGACACAATGAAATAATAATTCCATGTCTAAATATTGGGAATGGCTAGAGCAAGATGCATCAATCCTACAGAAAAACTCTAAAAGATCTTGATTCTAAGGACACCATAATAATAGATTGCCCCCAACACCCAACTCACGCACACACAAACCATCAAGACAGCTGACTAAGATAATACACAATTTTCAGCTCCTGATCTGATTACTCAAGACTTCATTGTTTTTAATCAAAGTGCAATCAGAGATGCAAAGAGGAGAAGCAAGATGGATGGATACAGGTAGCACACGATTTTGAGCCAGAATAAAAAAGAAAAGAAAACGATCAAATCCTAACAATAAAAAATACCTCATTGCTTTTAGTAGGTGATTCGAAGGAACCTCTTTTCTGTTCATTTTTCTTTAAACTTTTACTTATTGACCTCGGCTTCTTCCTCTGCAAGATCCTTTTCAAATTCTCTGGGGTACACACCCCAGTTTCTGCCTGGCTATCCTTTAACAGTGAAAGATCAGCAGTTTTGTCCTTCATGACATTTAAAGTGGGTTCAGCAGAGACTTTGGAACTAGAATAATGAACTTGTTCTCCCTTCTCTACCTGTTGTGCAAGTGAATTGTTAGATACAAAACTGAAACACATAACGACCTTAAGAGATAAGATTTGAAAGTTTTAACTCTCGAATAATCACATGAATCAGATAACAGCAATGACATGGAATTTATACTTTTAACTTGGCGCCTAATGAGCATGCAGGAGAAATGATTATTCTTTTGTCAGTTCTAAAGACATTGTTCATATTTGAGAAACATTAAGGTCAAAATATTGGCTGTAATATGACTGTTTAGTAACAATTTATAAGATCCACACAGAAAAAGGAGTCGAGAAAATCTACAACTAAAGAAGTGACTTTGGATACTGAGCTGAAACAGAATTGTAACTGTTGCATTTAATGTACATGAAATACCAGCTTACCTTTCTAGACTTCAGAGCTAAATAACGGGAATTCTTGAACCATTTGCTAACCTGAAATTGCAACTTGAATGTAAATAACCGGATCATGGAAGTAAAGAAGAGCTAACGTGATGTTAAAGAGTAATCCTAGAGGACAATATAATGTACTGCCACAAAAAGTAAAACGAAGAAAGAAAAGGCACATTTTCTACTTTTTTGTGTGTATGTATCCTATTGTAATTCCGTAAGTTCTATTTCAAAAAATCATTCTAGTGCATGCATTGATTGAGTAGCTTAAGTTGTTACCTTCCCAGGTTCAAGGCCCAATTCTTTTGATAGATTCTCCTTGACAGTTCTAGATGGAAGTTCATTCTCTGCAAATACTTGGCGAAGTTTCTGGGAAATCACAGGAAAAGGGAAAGATAGCTTAAGCAATTTACCAAATTAAGTTAATAAATAAAAATAAAAAGAGAGAACATGAGAGATTATCTGACAATACACTTGGAGAAAACTACTACCTCAACAGCATCAGGGGGGAGCCTGAAAATTGGCCTTCGAATTTGAGGATCTCGTGGAAGCTTCATCATGCCTTCAATGGTTGCATCATTTTTACATCTTCTTTTACTTTCATATAGAGTCATTAGGGTGCTGGCTGCATCTGACTCCTTCTCTCGTCGCTTTCTTTTGCTAGGACCCCAATCTTCATCTTCGCTGGGTTGCTCATGTGCAGGAGCGTCCTTTCCAAACATCTCCTGATAGGAAAGAATATAACATTGCATTAGATAAATGAGTCTGAACTATCTCTCGTGAAATAGAAAGCTTCAAAAATAAAATGTAAAACTCTACATCATTTGTTTCAATGGAAGAAATTTGAGAGCTAAACAGAAAAGGTATTGAGTCTTTGGTGTTGGATCTTTCCATCACTAGCTTATTTGGGAAAATGATTGGTCTAACACAAGCATTTATGAAATGCCCACTCACTCCCCTTCCAATGATGATGTCAAGAACGGTTTGCATGTTAGAGAGTAACATAAAACCATTATTGAGGCCTTATCTAGCCGCTGAAGCTTTTGGAATGAGATGTTTCTTTGTCGTAATATCAAAGTCTTTCTTATAATTAAAATTAAATTGCAGCACACTTGAGAGGGCATACCTAAGTTTCAAACTTAAAAGACTTTCACTTGAGAGGGTGTGTTAAAAATAAATATAAAACTATTTTTAAAGCCTCAACTAACAGTTTAAACTTTTAGATTGAGATGGTTCATTGACATGTTTGCAAGCTACTTCAAAGAAAAATACCATAGAAACCTATTAACCTTCAACAAGAACACCACCAAAAAACTAATCATGCATGGTGGAGGAACAAAAGCAAAGTCTAGTGAAACAATTCATCTTGGCCCTTGTTTTTTTTTCTTCTCCTAAATTTGACCCCTAAGTTTGAAAATACATTAGTGCTTCAACATTTCATATTGAATATGGTATAAACTTGTTCACGAAGATATAGTTTAAAATTTAAAACACAACTTTTATCCCATTGTATGGCCACTCAAAATCACCTAAGATTTTTTTCCTTCTCCTAAATTTGACCCCTAAGTTTTAAAATACATTAGTACTTCAACATTTCTTATTGACTATGGTATAAACTTGTTCACGAAGATATAGTTTAAAATTTAAAACACAACTTTTATCCCAGTGTATGGCCACTCAAAATCACCAAAGATGCGCACCTCTTTCCATAAATTAGAAACCAAACTATGAAGTTGATTCAAGACTGTCACACCAACCATGACTTCTGGTTTTATGCAAAATTAGTGATGCTATATTTATTTTATGGTAGAAGAATTTATAGTACTTACATTGTATAACTTCTTATAATCAACCGCTCTTCTCTGCCTACGGCCACAAATAATTTCCCCATCACTGGTTTCATCAGAATCTAAACTGCTATAAATAGAATTGTTTCTGAAGTCCAAGCCGTCCACCTCCCACCTCCTGGATCCTGAAAAAACCTCACCATCTGAAGACCAACTCAAGCGGGTTGAATTGCTGGTGTCATCAGATGCATCATCATCAGTACCTGCTCCACTCATGACGTTCTCTCTCCTCTCTGGATCATAATCATCATCTTCAGAATCATCAGAAGGCCATTCTTCTTCTGGATTTAATAGCATATTTCCACCATCTGGAACTGCTGCTTCTTCTTTGAAAATATCCTACTTCAAGAAAGAGTGAACATCAGTTTGGTTAGCAGGGCAGCAAAACCAAGATTCTTTTATTTCCGTTTATTTTATTTTTTTTGCAAGGAAAAAGGCTTTAAAATATTTCAACAATAACCTGCCAACCGCTGTCCTCTGAGAAGTGGGTCCCCAAATGAGCATTCATGGCTTCTATAATTTCCATCCTACAGTCACAGAACTTGCAAAACCATCCCTGATCTCCTGGAGGTACTGCAGAAGTGCATATTACCAAATGTATAGAAAATCTTAGAAACAATCAATTTGTTTCGTGACTCAGTAGAAAAGTTTTACAAGAGAAGTGAGTAGAACTGACTATTTTCAGTATCCAAAGGAGGATCAAGGCATTTTTGGTGGAAGGCACAGTTGCATGTCCCATCACAGAGTACAATATCATTATCTTGGGAAACTTCATTCAATTTGCACTTCGCACAGAATATCTATATGAAAATATGGAAAAGAAAATATAAATATAAGCAATTGTGCTTGGAGCCCAAGTTCATGCAGTAATCTAAACCCAAATTTGACTAAAGAAAAGGACTCCACAGTTGATGCTGGGAAAAAAAAAATGCATGTTTCAACTTTTCTTAGACAATATTTGTCTCTTTTTGCCTCAATCAATTTCATGGCCCAATTACTGAATGAGCATGTTCTTTTTCAGCTTCTCGATAGTGAGAAGCAAGAAGTGAGTATGCTTATTGAGAACTGCATGCACAAATTTAGGAAATACTAGGTACCAGTCTCTATTAGCAAGAATTCATGAAAAAGGTTGATTCTTCTTTAATGTTTTACAATCCTGAACATTCTCACAAAGCTGATGCTGGTTCTGCATGCTTACATGTTCATGGGAAACAGATCCATCTGGAGCCATAACAGCATCTTCAATACATCCTACTGTACTTAGAGAATCCACCTGCCGAATTATTTCACGTAATCCAAGTTTACATTTCAAAATCTGTTTCCTGGCTCTCAGTAGTTCCTTTTCTGGCCGAATCTTCTCTCGACTGTGACAGAAATTCAGTAAAAGATAAGAACAAATGGAGTTCTTTCATCATTTGAAGGTTCTATCAATTTCAAACTTCCAGTCAGAAGAGTTCTTTTTGTTTCATTTTGTATTTATGCATGTTGTAAACTGGGAAAATTCCTTTGGTCTGAGAACAGATTCAGTAAAATATTCCAAATTTTGAAGAATAAATGATTGAAAAGAAAATTCATCTCGAAGCATATGCAGATGAAAAATTAAACACAGTTAACACATCCACCAGATTCTTTTGGCTGAACTTTACAATGAAAATGTCTTTGAGCCTATCCTAATTCTCAACTTCAGTAGGGAAATATTGAATCTCATATAAAAATTTGATCAGAACTTCCTCGAAATATCAGATAGCTCCAAATCTGGTAAAATTTTCAAACATAGATACCCGTCAAAATTCATGTAACAGGATTAGAAGAAAGGGGGCATATTCATTCAAGCATCCAACTTCTTCCTGGAATAAATTTGTTTGTACAAGGCATGCTTCAAGAAAATGAACCATCTTCGATCAACAATTTGAAAACAATTATATTTCACCTTTATATCTTTCACATAAAATTTTCTCACTGATTAAGAAGTGGTTAGACTTTAAACGGATTCCTTAAACCATAGGTTTGTAATCAAAAGCTGAAATTAACTAGCAGATGTTCTTTATTTTTTGAAGGAATCGAAAGCTGAATTAACTAGCAGATGCTCTTTATTTTTCAAAGGAATGATGTGTAAGAAAATCTGTTTACCTTTTACCTTTCCAACCTTCTCCAGAGTAAGCATCTATAAGATTCTGCTCCAGCTTCATTTTAATCATCAAGTACCTTGCTCTCCTCTGCAAGCGTGGTGGTTCATCTAGCTTTACCTTGTCCTTTTGCCTTTTCTTAGGCTTCCTCTTCTTGACTTTTTTAATTGCACCTTCATCGGCATTTTTTCCATTCCCCTCAGAATCAATAGTTGACAACTGTTTGCCTTGGAGCTCTGAGGAAGCCCCATTTCTTGAGGCCTTCTTATCAAGTGCTTTATGCAGAATTTTCCTGTGAATCAATCTTCTACTGGTAGAGCCATTCCTGATGCCCTTCTTAGGAGTAACCTTTTTCTTTGATACAGATGAATTAATGATAGTTTTCAGATGAGGTTTAGTTTTAGGTTTTTCGCTTTTTCTATGAGATAATTTGCCACCCTTCTTTATCTTCAATGATTTAATCAGCAACGACCCATTCACTGTGTCAGATGGTGAAGATTCGTGCAAGTCTTGCTGCTTTGATTTCTTTCCAGAATCACCCATATTGATCTCTCATGTGTGAGAACTGAAAATATCATTACAGATGTATAAGCAATCGTTTAGCTGTATAGTTATTGCTCATAAATAAAGAAGAAGCTCAAGATCTACTGCAAAGATAATTCTACAGTTTCCACAACTTTTCAATTCTAGTTTCAAGCATGACCTAACATGAAATATTACCACCATTGAATTCCATAAAAGTCAGCTTTTTCAGCATGTTTCATCTAATATAACTAACCATGCGTTGACTTTTTGGAAAATGAGCAAAATTTGGAAATATTGGAAATATTTCTTCATAGACAAAGAAAATGTAACGTCCAATGTTAAGAGTAAAATTAAAGAACACTCAATTTTCTTTAATCATCTTTAAGATTCAAACATCCACGGAAAACGAAATCAACATGGAACCCTAAACAACTTTGACAATTAAAGCCAAAAAATATTCCATGCATTTCACATCCAAGACTATCAAACCCATGGTCATTCATTAACAATAATATCCTTCAAGGTGATCACTGGATTACATTCTCAACTCTAATTCCAGCACGTTTAAGCGGCAAGAAACAAATTCTTAGATTCATAAACCACAATCATCCATGATCACCAACAAAACTATCACAAGGAAATCACCCCAAGGCAAACATCATTAGCATTGAAACCAATCTATAATCACCAAAAACAACAATTTAAGAAGAACCCAGATGACAAATCAAAACCAAGACCTCAAAAAATATTCACATTGAAACTAAACATAAAAAGAATGACAACCCAAGAAAGCAAGCTCAAAATCAATAACGAAGAAAAGGGTACCTCAGAAACTCAAGAATGAGACACCTCCACCTCCTGCACTATACTATAAAATACAAAGAGCATGTATTTAAGGACAAAGAGAGAGGTTTTCTTGAGTGATTTGTGGCCTAGAAAAGGCTCCAAAGTTTTGAAATTGGAAATTTGAAATCTGGGATTTGGTGTCTAAATAGAAGTGAAGTGGAAGATATTTAATCTGATGATTGAATGAATGATTTGGCAAAGGGGTGGCTGTTTCTCGAAAAGCGCCACTCAACGGTTTTCGCCTTCCAAGTCCCTGTTTCTTTCTGTCTCGTAAAGGAAAGTGACTAATAGAAATTACTTGCCATAAGGTACCAAAATCAATACTAATTATTTTTTAAAAATATTAGAATATTTTGGAACCAATTTTCGAAAATGAACATTTAAGCATGGTTATCACTTATCAGCACTATTCAAAGTTTAAGCAGTGGGTTTGTCAAATGATATTTTGGAATAAAAAAATTAAAATGATCTTATTTGAAATTAAAATTAAAAAAAAGAAGAAGGAAGCTACCAATTATTTCATTCAACAAGATCACATGCATGACCCAGGATACCAGAATTTGATTGAATTAATTTCTTAAATGATTTGAAAGGAAACTTGGCATTATTATTTTTATTAGTAAATTATCGAGTCATTTTATCAGACTAAGCTGGTTATGATAAGTAGTTTAAGTATTATAAATATTTTTTTAGTTTTGAATCTGTGATGATAATGCAAGGAACAAATTCAGTATCATCGAAAGCCAATATAACCCTTTGAATTATGTTTATTATGTTGTTGCTCGTTTTACTTTAATTTGGGTGTGTTGCAGTAATGTGTGCAGCATTGGACTATTTTGCTTTGTGTAAAAACAGGGAAATGAAACCGTCAAACCCTTTTTGTGATTATATGTGAACTACTAGTTAGCGTTTGTAACAGCTAATTCTGTGATGGGATGGATTATCCTTGTTTTTATGGTGTGAAACTACTTTTCTAGTCTTGTAAAGGCTTATTTTACATGAGTTAGTTTAATTGGTGAAGTTATAGAAGTATAGTTGCAAGGATTAGCTAGCTAGGTGGATCCAAGAAAATGTGTGATCATTTCAAGCCCCCTAGCCTATGCATCAATGATCCCATTTGACCAGGCTAGGGACTTGTTTTTCAGTTATTGGCAAAGTTAATAATATTGAAATGATATTGAAATTGCATTTTAAGAGGTTGCTTTGGCAAAGTGTTTATCCTTCATTAGGGTTTTTGCTAAGGCGAGTTGTTAGCTAGCCTTGCACGATGCATCCACAGCTCTACGAATTTAGATCAGGCAATCTTCTTAAAACTGGCAGATTTTAGGTTAAAAAAGATCACAGAAGAAAGAGATCAGGATCGCCAAGAATCCATTTTTCTTGTTCCTGAAAGAGAAATATAGGGTGTTTGGGTGGGAGGTGTGGTTGTTTTTTTTTCAAAAAGCTACCACACCTCTTACTAAAAAACATGGTGTGTGCTTTAAGAGAGTGGTACCTTAAAAAAAAAGCTACCACACCTCCCACCCAAACACACCCATAGAGGCTCATACAAGAAAGGGCCAGTTCAATGGCTGAGCTATAAGGGCGTGTTGCCTCAACACCATAAATTGCTTGGGCCAGAATTAGCTCTAGGAAAAAAGGGGAAATCCACACATTAAGGCATAGCACTCTGCCAGATTTCACATAAAAAATTCAACATTCTAAAATGGAAATTAAAATGAACCCATCATTGATCTTTGGTAAGAACGTAGTAATCAATAACAAAAACACAGTTGTTTCTCTTGTAACCATTCATTTTAACAGTGGATCACAAAAGTAATAAGTTCAACCAGTCAAGGTATTTTATTTCATCATTTCAGACTGCAAACCATTGGCAAATACAGTATCTTCCAGTCTACAATATCCAGAAATACCAAAAAAACACCAAGCAAATAAATGGTCACCAAAGCAACTTCCAGAAGGTTCAATGAGTCCTGCAAAGACAAACAGTCGTGTCAAAACCATAAAATATGATTACCTTCACAAACAGAGACATGGACCCGCACGCACATGTGCAGCAATAATCCATATTGAGTTGTACCTAGTTAAGAGTTAAGGTTCAAGTTGTACGCAACACAAACATTGCTGATCTCAAGCCACCCAAAATTGTCAGGAAATGTAGCACAGATGAGCACACCAAGACTCGGTTCCAAAATTATTTGAAAACTCACAATAGATATACACACATGCATGAAGAATTTCATAAAACATGAGTTTTCTTCTAATAGAGAGGTATGACAACACTCATTACAAAGCACATACTAATTTGGCCGTCAAAAAGAAATGTAATAGATCTGAGTAAAGATTTATTTAGTAGACATGAGAGAGAGAGAGAGCAACTCAGATAATGCAAATTGAGTGTGAAGTTGTTTGCGATATGTTCTTAGCATACACTTTTTTCTCTTTGAACTTATATCACCCATCAAAAAAACTACAGAGCGATGTGTTTCCATCAAACATAAAAAAGGAAAGAACAGGCACCAAAATAATCCTCTTCCAAGAAAAAAACAAAGAAAGAAAAACTCCTATCCCCACAGTTTAAGTTTCATTAACCCCATTCAGAAATTTTCAATCAATTTAAAGGAGAGAAAGGATGCCAGGGCACTCAAGATTCCATTCCAAGAAAGAAACTGCTACCATAAGGTAGGCTTGAGTTTAGGCAAAGGGACGATGCCTATGGGAACCCCTACAACCTCATACACAATTCTTATAGCAAAGAGCATCAAAAACAAAACCTGTAAATACAAATGTTAATCCCTTTTTCCTATGCATTAATAAAAAACTACTTGGTATCTATATGAATAGACCATAAAAAAATTCTTTATTTTCATAAACTCCGGAGAAAAAAGAATACTGCGTGCCATGCATGCATCAGATGACCACGTAACTTAAGCATGTAGCACAGCAGAGAACATAATATTAGTTAATGCTTCAGTGGTATGGTTGTCAAATGTACAATGGTGTGTATGCACATAACAAATGTATACATCCAGGGATACAAACATATGTATCAATTCAGAAACACCAATTTGCAAAGTTGAGCACTTTATTATGGGCAGGGTGGTAAAGAGAAAGGAAGGCCAATGAGATGTCCAAATGAACATTGGCTCAACAGTGATGAAAGGGAAAACAGATTGTGTACACTAACAATGTCCTTTAAACTATTGGTTCATGAAGGTACACATCCATGAAATTAAGCCGTGAAGAGGACAGATAGCACAAGATGATCCAGGAAGACTTGGGCATAACACAAACAGAATTTTAATTCCCCTCATACTCGATCCCTTTTCAGTTCTTCCAGCCTTCTGATTCTAACAAGTAATATAAGCAAAGCATAAAGTGGGTTTAGAAGAAAATTAAGGAAAAAACGCAAAGGTTCTCTTAGGAAACTACATAGCCAATACTCTAACAATAGGATACGGCAAGTATCTAACAGAGCAAGAGGAAAACAGTACAGAGGAATCCACAACACATTCATAAAAAATCTAATTATCAATACTCCGGGCATTATGAACTTCAAAACTGTCAAGTTATAGCAAAGAAAACATAGATAAAACCAATAAACAATACAGTCAACCACATAACTTGTAACCAAATATTGTATAGTCAAGTATTTCCCACCACACTCCTTTCCACCAAACCCCCACCCCACCTCCCCAACCCCATCCTTCTTGAACACATCGCTTCAATCATCCAAACAAACAAACACTTGTTAAATGGTATTCTGCATCCACTCAAACAACTCCTCTCAGTCAAATCACTTCTTTTTATTTTACCATACTACACCTGAAACGAATAAAATGAAATCCAAGACCAAAGCACTAAATCACATTAACCCACAACCAATTACCCTATAAATCCACCTGGGAAATAAAAGCGAAAACATGAATGTAACTGTAATCACTAAGGATAACCACTCAACATGCTCATTTGCCAACCAATAGAAATTAACAAAATGAACAAAATGAAAAATAAAGCTCTAGTAAAATCCAAGAAACCCAGATTCATTAATCAGGGGGAAATGGGGGGGGGGGGGGGAACCCGCAACA
>Ga0307515_10021217_pt1 | contig 11528 bp, 10 predicted proteins | sample 17_EM_MG_FD_194513 | JGI IMG/M metagenome (GOLD analysis project Ga0307515, IMG submission 194513) | Populus trichocarpa ectomycorrhiza microbial communities from riparian zone in the Pacific Northwest, United States - 17_EM | ecosystem: Host-associated > Plants > Roots > Unclassified | place... | reverse complement strand
GCTGGCCCTTATAGCGCCTGGGGGTCAAGGGGTCGCAGGTTCAAATCCTGTCAGCCCGACAAAAGTGGCCGGTGACCTGCGGAAACGCAGGTCACCGTTTTCGTTGACGCAAGATCACCCCTCGAAAACCCCTCGTTTTCAGAACCACGTTCACGAATTGTCCTCGCCCTTTGCCGGCGCGCCGCCGGGGCTACCTCCACGCCAATGTCCGGCAGTCAGCCACGTCGACGCCCGGTAACGGGATCATGGGTTCCATGAGTGATATCCCAGATTCAAACCTTGCCGATCACTTCGGAAGTGGCCGCTGAGCTGCGGAAACATAGGTGATCGTTCTTTGTGGTCAGACGGCCCCCCGGAAACCGCGAAGCGGAATAAGGGGCGCCCGCGCGGGCGCGAAGATCTTCTACCGTGGGAGCCCGACGACCCGCGAGTTCGACGATCACCCGCCGCTTCGCCAGCTGCGCCGTCTACGCGGACGGGCGTGGCTGCGGTCCTGAAGTCCGAGGGCTGCTGACTCTATGGCAGAGCTGTGGACTTTTAATTTTCAGGGTGCATCTTTTTCCCCGCTACCGAACGTAAAGCATTTTCGTCCGGATTCTCGCCCGCGAATCCAGGAGGATGCCGCCGAGTATCAGCAGGTCAGAGCGGTCATTACCCATTGTGTTCGCCAAGCCCGTCGTTACTCGGGGCCGAAATCCAGATTCTAGGCGTGGAATCCGTCCAGGGTCGCTGGCATCCGATCACCCACGGAACACCCACGGTCTCACCAGCCACCCCGCTTGAGCGCTGTACGCGCCAGTTACGTCGGACGTTACGCCTGGCCGAGCTGCACTAGCCAGCGTAGGCAGCAGCAGGCTGGCGACGCGTTGGGCGCGCTGACCGAGCGCGAGCGGGAGGTGATGGCCGCGGTCGCCGAGGGGCTGACCAACCGGGAGATCGGCCAGGCGCTGTTCATCAGCGAACGGACGGTCGGCGTACACGTGGGCAACATCTTCAACAAGCTTCGAGTTCGCACCAGGAATCAAGCCTCGCGCATGTGCCTCAGAGCGAGTTGAATCGCCTCCAGGTATCGAATGACCTTGAAGCTGGTACACAGGTGTTCGGTCACGTCTTCCCCTGCGACTTCGCCGCGTTGGCGGTCACCACCAACCACTGGACGTCTCGTGGCGTGGCACGCTACCGACCCTGTCATTCACGGCGGGTCCTTATCCACAGGCTGTGGACAAGAGAATCCGAGCTCCCCCGGCTGGTGCGTTGCAGATGTGACGCCGGGTGCGGTTGATGACCGCCCAAGCGCCTGACGGTCTCCTTCGGCGTGGGCTCTCCGGCGCCGGGTTCGGCACCGGTAGCGCAGCCCGCTACTACGATTGCGATATGAAGCGACTTCTTGAGCGTGGCGACGTGTGTGTTCTGCGCGTCGGCGGCGGGGACATGCGGTGACCGCCGGCGCGCAGTCGATGTTCGTCGTTGAATACCCGTGTGACCGGTTCTGCCGCATCGAGATCGACCTGAGCGGTGAACGCGGCCAGCTCACGCTGCAGCAGCTGCGGGAGAAGGCTGACGGGCTGCACCACCAGGTGCACGAACCGGATTTCGCCGAGCGGGATGCGACGGTCGTCGCTCCGGAAGCGGCGGGGCGTCCCGCGGCCACCGTGTTCCTGTCAGCACCTGGACGAGCCGGTGAGCGCCGACGGTGAACAGTGCCGTCTTCGACTCCCGGGGTCGGCAAGGACCACGGACGAGATGGCCGCTGTGTTCTCGCGGCATGTCGCCCCGGGGTTGCGTTCAGCATCGATGCTCGGGAGCCCGTTTGGCGGCGACCCCGGAACCGTCCGGGCACGGCTGAGGGCATCGACATCGACCTCAGCAACCTCCCCGTGTCGCCCCGCAGGCTGGGCCGTCGTCGCTAGTGGTCCAAGACGGCCTGGATGTCAGAAGAATCGCCACCGCCAACGAGACAACCGCCGCCCGCATGATCGAAGCGGGACCTGTCGACGACGTCGCGCATGTCCTCGCCGGAATGGGCGGGGGTAACGACTGGTGCGCGGCCTGATCGACACCGTGGTGCCGACGATCAGCCGAGGTAGCGGTCTGGTCGTTACCCCGGATGTTCAGCGCACGGTCACTGCCTTGCTGGTCGCCTTGCCGTCCTGGTATCCGGTGCGGCGGGCGATCACGGTGACGGTGATCTTCTTGTTGCGCATCGACGAGGTCAGCTTCAGCGTCGCGCCGGTCTTGCCTTTGATCACCTTGCCGTTGAGGCGCCATTCGTAGCGGTACGACGTGGCCTTGGGCGACCAGGTGCCGACGGACGCGCGGACGGTCTTGCCGACCTTGGCCTTGCCGGTCACTGCCGGCTTCTTGGTGGCCTTCGAGGCCTTGCCCTTGGCGATGACCGGCGAGGAGGACGACGATGCGGTGCCGGACGGGTGACCCGTACGCTTCGCGGTCACCGTGATCGTCAGGCGCTTGCCCAGCATTGCGGGCGCGATGGTGTACGACGCGCCGGTCGCGCCCTTGATCGTGGCGCCGCCGGCCGCCCATCTGTAGGTGTAGGAGGTGGCTGCCGGCGTCCAGGTGCCGACGGTGGCCTTCACCGTAGAGCCCACGGCGAAGGTGCCGGCGATCGACGGCTTTTTGGTCGACTTCAGCGTCACGGGCGCGGGCGGGGCAGGGCTCGTCACGGTGAGGGCGGCGCCCTGGCCGTCGGCTGGTTGGGCGGTCAGCGCCCAGGTGAATGTGCCGTCGGCGACGGTCTTGCCGGTCGAGTCCTTGCCGTCCCAGGTGGCCTTCAGGATGCCTTGCGCGGACGTGCCCGCGACGGTACGGATCACCGCGCCGGCTTGGTTGCGCAGGACGAGTTGCCACGACGCCGCGGGCTTGGACAGCCACCAGGTGCCCGACCAGTTCGCGGCGCTCGGGCTCACCGTCGAGTGGATCACGCTCAGCGCGGCGGCCGGGATCGCGACCGGCACGATGTGCACGCGTTGTTCATCGTCGGCGTACGCGACACCGCCGCCGAACCGGTCGACGGTCCAACTTGTCCGCGAGCCGCCGAAGCGGCCCAGCTCGCCCGCGTCGACCAGCGTTCGGGTGGGCAGGTCGGCGTGGTCGCCGCCGGCCGGGAGCCCGTCGTGCAGGTCGATGAGCCGCAGCGCGCCGGCCGTGGTGCGTTCGACGAGGTAGCCGTCACCGAGCAGGACGTCACCGACCGGGGCGCTCACCGTACGCTTGGCCGTCCGGTCGTAGATGCCCGAGCCGTGCACGGTGCCCCAGTTGTCCGTGCAGACCCAGTAGACCCAGCGGCCCACCGCCTGCAGGCTGCTCGGGGTACACCCGTTGCTGGTCGTGAACGACTCCACGGCGGTCTTGCCCGGCAGCCGGGTGGCCGTCACGACACCGCCGGACTGGCCCGCGCTCCACAGCGTCGAACCCCAGACGGCGGCGCCGACCGGCGTGCGCCGCTCGAGCACGACCCCGGCCGCGCCGGGCTTGAACTCGACGATGTTCTGGCTGCCGTACGAGACGCCGTTGACCACCGCGTACGGCCCGGACAGGTCCACCAGTTCCGGACTGTCCTCGCCCGTGTCGACCGTCGGCCCCCAGTCGGAGGCGCCGTTCGCGTAGAGCATGGTGAGGCCGGACTCGGTGGCCGGCTGACGGCCGTGGTAGCCGGTGCCGTCGGCGAGCATGGCGATGCAGCGCAGCCCGTCGGTGGTGTCGTTGGCGCAGTTGCCGTCGCGGCCGCTGACGAATCCGTCGCGGCTGGAGCGGGTGATCGTCGGTGCGGCGCCGGACGTGGGAGTGGTCAGCCAGGTGCTGCGGTAGGTGCCGAGGATGGTCGACGGCTGGTAGATCGTGCTGTTGTCGGCGGTGCTGAGGATGCCGCTGCCCAGCGCCAGCCCGTGGATCTGCGCCGGTACCGGCGCCACCTCGCTCACCCGGTGTCGCTCGAGTTTCCCGTCGGGGTCCTGCGAGATGCGGTAGATGCCCCAGTCCAGGTCGCCTTGTCCGACGTAGCGCTCGGCGCCGGCCACCAGGACCGAGCCGTCCGGCGCCTGCAGGATCTGGTTGGCGGCCGGGTCCATGACCTTGGTCATGTCTGGATCGTCGGTATCGGTCGGCACGGCCCACAGCGGCTGCCCGCGGTAGAGGTTGTCGCCGGGCGCGACCCGCTGAACCGACAACAGCGTGGAGCCGACGATGCCGTACGTGGCGTCGTAGCTGAACGGTCCGGTGTCCACGGTACGGAAAGCACCGTCGAGGTCGTCGCGGTCCAGTACGTCGAGCTTGTAGCGTCCGACCCGCTTGCGCAGGACGGAGTCGACGCCGAGCCGGAAACCCGTGACGTCGTACCCCTGATCGTTTGCATCCGTGCGGTCCGGCAGCGGCCCGGCCACGCCGTCCGCCAGATCGACGATGCTCCAGCGCCCCCAGCCCGGCTCGTCCGGCGACAACTCGTAGCGCAGGATGACCGACCGGGCGTCGCCGTCCTCGACACTGATGTCCATGGCGCCGTCCGGCAACCCTGTCACCGCCGTGTCGGCGCCGTCGCGCCACAGATGGAAACTCTGCGGCTCGCCCTCGCCGCCGGTACGCGTCAGCACGGTGGCGCCGAAGGTTCCCCGGTACGAGTGCCCCGCCGGCACCGCCACCTCGGCGACCTTGCGGGTCTTGTCCAGCAACGTGACGCGCGGCGAGTCCCCACCCTCGTAGAACGCGACGGTGTCGGAGGCCCGGCCGTACCAACCGATCTCGAACGACGCGGCACTACGGAAATATCCCGTGTCGACGTTGTACGTCACCTTTGCGGGCAGCCGCTGGTCCAGCGCCGTGGCCGTCCCGGTGGCGTAGTCCGTCCACAACAGCCGGTCGTCGCCCTCCTGCGCCCACAGCAAGCCGCTGACCCCGGCGTTGAGGATCTGCGTGGCGCGCGGGACGGCCCGCTTCTGGGCCGGGAGCACGAGCTCCGCAGAAGCCCCTGCCGGCCGCAGCACCGCCGCCGCGACCGGCGACGCCACGGCGGGCGCCGACGTGAGCGTGACGCCGAGGCTGAGCGCAGCCGCCAGCACAGCCGACGCACGGGTCAAGAACACCAATGTCTCCCCATTCCTCTACAGAACGTCTTTGTCCACAAGCCGGAACATGCGACGTCTCTGCGCGCGTCACACCATGTGATCAAGCAGGGGCGGCCCTACTCGACGGACGCCTCGAACACCGCCGCCGGTACCGGATCGACAGGGTGCGCGGGCGGTGAAACAGCCACCAACCGCGACCCCGGAAGAGCCATCTGTTCATCACAACTCGTCAATCCGCGACATCCGGCGGGCACAGGCTACCCAATCCCGAATCCGCCTCACGTCCCCGGAAGTGCCGAAGCGACGCTCCAGTCCCGACATCACGCCACTCAGCGAGCTGACCAGCGCATTCCTGCTCGACCACTTCGCTAACGTTGCGGAATCTTGACCAAGCGACGACACCGGGACAGTCAGCTGCAACGCCGAGGCACCGGGTCTGCGCGTCCACGCCCCGGCCACGCCGAACCCCGGAGGCGATCCCGCGGCGGCAGCGGACCCGCAGTGACATCGGCTTGAACGGGACGAACAGGCTGGGAACGTTGCCGAAGAACATCTCGATCCGGCCCGCCACGGCCTGTTCCTCGGGCGTACGAGGCCCGGTGCCGGTCTGCTCGTTCGGGCCGATCGCGGTGGCCAGCAGCGCCTTCTCGATCGCCTTGCGTTTCAACTCGTCAACGGCATGTCCAACTGCTCGTACGCGTAGTCCGGCATGTCAGTACTGCCCCATCGAACCGTCGTCGAGCATGGAGTTGAACCTGTCATACGCGGCGGTGTCGCTCTGGTGGTACTCGCTCGCGGTAAAGACCAAGGCCTGCCCGGCCGTGTTCATGTTGTCCGCGCTGTCGCGCAGCGCCTTCTCCATCACCTCGCGCCACCCGGCCAGCGCCACCTGGGCCGGCCCGGTCCAGGTCCCGCCGATGCTGGGCGAACGATGGAACGCGGCGTCAAAATGGTCTGACGTCCGCAGTTGTATGCCCGTTGGTTGCGGGCGTTGACGATCCTGGCCGACTCCACCGACATGGCATCGGTCGAGCGAGGCGAACTGCTGCGACGTCGAGTATCGGGCTGGGACTAAAGTTCGTCACCGTCACGTGAAAGGTGACCTCCTCGAACAAGTTCTCCTCGTCGGCGTAGCCAAATCCGGTGCGGAAATTTGTCATCAGCACAGCTCTGGCCTGCGTGGCTTCTTCGTCTCGACGCTCCAAGTTCGCCAGCTCACGATCTTGTATGGCGAGCTGGCGGTCTGCGGCGGCGTCGGAGCGCTCCCGGGTCGCTGCTCGCCGATATCGCCTTGCCTCGCGCATTTCATGGGCAAGTAGCAGAAGCGTCGCCACGACGGCGGCAACGGAGCCATAGCCCTGCAGCCAGTCCGCCAAACTGGGGTCAGACGTGGCCGAGGCGACCAACCGCAGGGGGGCCATAGCAACAACCAACGTCGGTACCCGAGATTGGTTATGGCATGCCGCCACCCGACGCGCCGACCGCCGCCCCCCACGACCTCATCACCGCCGTGACCAGCAGCAATCCGAAAACTCAATGACCCTGGGAGTCAGCCACGCCGACCACGCTCCGTAGCGACCGGTTCGCGGCAGATGAGATGTGGACTGTTCGTAGCCCCTGGCGGCGGCAAGGGTTCCCGCGAACGGAGGCGACATGACGCTCGCAAGCGCCGAGTGGCGGAGATCCCGTGAAGTTCTTCTGGTATGGCGCCGGCGATGGGACCAGTCGTTCGTGGCACAGACGCGAGGCGACTGGGCGGGAAGGCCGGGCGCTGCAGTCGCTCTATCGAACGTAGTGCCGCAGCCGCACCACCTCCCCGCGCGGACCGCTCGAGTTTGCGGTCGTCGTATGCGTGTACCGCCATCCCGTGGCCTCGTAGAACGCGACCGCGGGGGAATCCGGCTTGTCGATGACGTTGAGGATCAGCCGGCCGCCAGCCCACACGCTCACGTGGTCCAGCAGAGTACTGCCGACCTTCAGGCGCCGGGCCGCGGGCGCCACAAATAGGCGGGTGACCTCCCGGCCGTTCTGTACGGCGACGTGCCCATCGATGACACCAGGTGAGCTTTGGGCCACCCAGGCCTGGTCGAGCTGCTGGTGGTCCAGCCAGGCTTGGGGATCCGACGGCCACTTCATCGGATAGCCGTTGGCCAGGCGTACCTCACGCAGCACTTCCACACACTGGTCAAGGTCCTCGGACCGCCGGGCTCGGATGGTCAGGGGCCGGATAGTCAGGTTCCTCACCCGAGCATCATGAAGCAACGCTGGCCCATCTCACGGAATGATCGGTGCGGCGAGCGCGGCCTCAACGTCGCGTGCGACGAAGATCGGCAGCCCGGCGACCGCCCGCTGGGGGTCGCTCGCCGCCCGGCACTGCACTGCACCACTTGGCGACCAGCGTTCGTTTCGCAAGCGTGATGGTCTCCAGCGGTCGGCGAGCGATGACAGCGGCATGAGAGTAGACGTTCCATGGCACGGAACAGCCTCCTCGGAGCGTGGTCCTCTTCGATGGCCGCTGCCACATCGGAGTCCCGTAGAGTGTCGGCCCATGTTGCATGAACAGTTCACGGAAGACGGCGCGTTCAACAGCCTCACAGTCACGGTGGACGGTGTTGCTGAGGGCGATGACAATTCGTTGCCGACCAATGTCAAGCTGGCTTCCGGTGCCAGGAGCCACCTCAGCGTGGTTGGATCTGGCGACGAATTCTTCAGCCACGACGCAGTCTCGTTCGTGGAACTTCGGGTAACCGGCGAAGAAGAACGCCAGATCCTGGCAAGGTCATTTCGTAGGATTGCAGACATCTTGACGGAACGACCACGATGGGTAGTGAGTAGCTGACTCCGACCGCGGCCGAGCCTTCGCGGCTGGTGATCACTTTCTCCGCCGTGTTCATGCACAGACAAGCCGGCGTGGCCGCAGGCAACTGGGTGGCGGAGCTGCGGTGTACGGAGACACGGCCTCACGGCCTCTGCTCCGTCATTCTCGAATGCCGTTGGGTCTGAAATCGTGTCCGACCGTAGCTGTGTGCCGTGGCGCCCGTCCGCCACGATACGGGTGTGAGATTTCGCAGGTTGAAACCTACGGATGCGCACGCGGATCGGCGTGGCGTCGGGCAACCATATGAGACAGTCGCCCGGGCTAAAGCCAGGGAGCCCCGGCGCAGACCACATGGGAACGCATCCGCGCTGCCGCTGTTCGTCCATGTTGCGCTATTGCTGGTGCTGTCTTTCATCCTTGTCGCTGGTCTCGGGTTTCTGCTGTGGCTCGCTGTGGGGCGGCCCGACCTGCGGGTCCTGCAGGCGGATTGGAAAGTCTCGGACAGCTTCGACGCGCTGAAGATCGTCTTAGCGGTGGTAGCTGGTATCGGCGGGGTCGTGGCGCTCACGGTCGCCTACCGCCGTCAACGCCTCGGAGAGGCCGCCGACCGCCGAGAGGAGGCCAAGGAGGATCGCGAGGACACCAAGCTATTCAACGAGCGATTTACCAAGTCAGCCGAACTGCTCGGCTCTGACAAGGCCGCTGTGCGCCTGGCCGGCGTCTACGCCGTCGTGGGCCTCGCCGACGACTGGGCTGACGGGCGGCAGACCTGCATCGACGTACTGTGCTCATACCTGCGAATGCCGGCCGTCGCGCGCACGGTCCAGAACGCCTCTTCGGAAGACCAGCAGCCCGGAGCGGCGCTGGGCAGTGATCCGCGCGAGGAGCACGAGGTCCGGCGAACCATCATCCGGATCATCCGTGACCACCTGCGGTTCGCCATTGGCCATCCTCGGAACTGGGGCGGTGCTGACCTCGACTTCACCGGCGCGGTCTTCGACAGCGGTGACTTCAGCGGCGCACGGTTTACGGGCGGTCGAGTGTCCTTCGACCATGCGGTATTCGCCGGCGGCGAGGTGTCCTTTGACGGCGCGAGGTTCGCTGGCGGCGACGTGTCTTTCGACCATGCGACATTCTCCGGCAGCCGAGTACTCTTCGACCGTTCGATATTCTCCGGAGGCGACGTGTCCTTCGACGGTGCGAAGTTTCTCGACGGCGAGGTGTCCTTCGACCATGCGATGTGTTCCGGTGGCCGGGTGCATTTCAACCGTTCGATATTTTCCGGGAGCCGCGTGTTCTTCGACCACGTGACATTTTTCGGCATCCAGGCGTCCTTCGACGATGCAATATTCAAAGGAGGCTGGGTGTTCTTCCACGACGCAAAATTCGAAAACGGCGAGGTGACGTTCCATCGCGTCAATTTCTCCGGAGGCTGGGTCTCCTTCGGCGGTGCCACATTCTCCAGCGACTGGCTTCCCTTTGACATTTCAACGTTCTCCGGCAGCCAGGTTTTTTTTCACAGCGCGACGTTCGCCGGCGGTCGGGTGACCTTCGACCTCGCAACATTCTCGGGCGGCCAAGTCTCCTTCCTGGGTGCGAGCTTCCGCGCCGAGGTGTCCTTTGGTCACGTCGGGTTCCTCGGCGGCTTGGTCGCTCTCGATAAGCCCGCCGACTGGAGTGTTCCGCCGTCGATCGACCCCACGAGGATCGGGCCTCAGACAACCGGCTTGTCACTTCCTACCGGCTGGCCGCCTTCGCCCACTGCTGGCTCGCCGGGAGCCTAGACCGCCACGACCGCCAGGCTGCCAAAGCGCTTCCCGACAAGAGGGATCGAAGGCCCCGGCGCATCGAGCAACTCCGCGACCAGCCAGCGAGGCGCAATCGGCGCCAGGCAACGGGCGTACGGGCGTTCGCCCGATTTGGTGGCGGAGCTACGGCCGCAGGTGAACAGACCAAGGGGAGCGCCGCGCGGAGCGGAGCCTGGCCGTGGTGTCGGGCGAGGTGATTCGGCGTGTGGAGCGCAACGCCGAGGTCGCCCGCCTCGTGCTCGCCAAACCGGACATGACGGTGGCGCGCTCCTCGGCCGGGTAGCGACGGCGCATTGCTGCGCCGCCGCCCCCTCAGAACCGGACGTGCACGATTTCCATGCATCCGGCTCAAGCAAGCCCTATGGCTCGCGGGTGTGCAGAGTGCTGGCCTGCCGTTTGCCGGTAGTCCGGCGGTGGCAGCGTGCGTGGAGCAGACGGAGTTGCGGATCGTGTGTGCTGCCGTCCTGTCGTAGGCTGATGGCGTTGTGATCCATCGCTTTGCGCAGGCCGCGATACCACTGTTCCCACTCGCGTGGGGTTTGTGGCGGGCCGTCGGCGTGCAAGAGGAGTTGCCCACAGTGGACGCACCGTGCCCGTTGGCTGTCGAGCAGCTGTTGGGTGGTGCGATCGACTGGGGGTTGCAGCCTCGGGCGTCGCCGTCGGGTGTGCCAGTAGTCGGCCAGTACCGGGTCATCGGGTGACGCGGTGCCGGTGACCAACTGGTGCCGCACGATCCTGGTCCAGGCGAATTTCTGCAGGTAGGCGCCGCTGTCGCGGTCGCCGAAGACCCACCTGTCTTGCCGGGACTTGTTGAACATGCCGAAGTAGCGGGCAACGACCCAGCTCGTCGGCTTGTTCGGGTGGGTATGCCTGGCCCACTTATAGACCAGTTTCCACAGGTAGTGATCCAGCGAGTTGAAGATCTCTTTGGCCACCACCGCCCGGTAGTAGGCCGCCCAGCCCCGGATGATCGGGTTGAGCCGGGCGATCACCGCGGCGGCGTTGCTGCCGCGCAGTGCACGCACTTCGATGCGTAGCCGTTTCCGGATCCGTCTGACCGCCGTCTTGCTCGGTTTGATCAGCAGCAGGCCGTGATAGCGGCGGACGTTGAACCCGAGGAAATCGTAGCCCTCATCGAGGTCGACCACGCGGGTCTTGTCCTCGTTGAACGCCAGACCCCGAGGTGTCAGCCACGCGGCCAGCCGGGCCTTGACCTGCATCGCTTCATCCCTGGTGCGGCACAAAGCGACGAAGTCATCGGCGTATCTGATCAGCACCGGGCTGTCGCGGGCCGTGGCCACACCATCGATTCCGATAGTGCGGTAACGGACCCCGGCGGCGTGCTCCATCCCGTGCAGCGCGACGTTCAACAGCAACGGGCTGACCACCCCACCCTGCGGAGTTCCCTCCTCGGTTCGGGTGAACAGGCCCTGATCGACCACCCCAGCCGTCAGCCAGTCCCCGATCTGTTCCCTGGCCGGGAACCCGTCGAGCTGGCCGAGTAGATGCGCGTGGTCGATGCGGTCGAACGCCGCTTTCAGGTCCGCGTCCAGCACCCACCGCCGGGCCGGGTTCGGCCCTTTGACGGTGGAGAAGATAGCTTGGATCGCGTCCTGACAGCTGCGTCCGGGCCGAAACCCGTACGATCTCGGCTCGAACCGGGCTTCCCATTGCGGCTCCAACGCGGCCGCCACCCGGGCCTGCAAGACCCGGTCGACGATCACGGGGACGGTGGCTTCATACTGCTCCTCCTGCCGGAATCAGTGGGGTTGCCGGTGCCAGGTGCACCGACAGGTCGACTTTGCACTGGTAGACGCCGATGGT
>Ga0307515_10021216_pt1 | contig 11528 bp, 4 predicted proteins | sample 17_EM_MG_FD_194513 | JGI IMG/M metagenome (GOLD analysis project Ga0307515, IMG submission 194513) | Populus trichocarpa ectomycorrhiza microbial communities from riparian zone in the Pacific Northwest, United States - 17_EM | ecosystem: Host-associated > Plants > Roots > Unclassified | place... | reverse complement strand
TTTTTCTCTTCCATTACTGTGGTGTCCGTGTGTGATGAAGGATCTGGTTGCAACTTGCAATGGTATTATTTAGACATATTGCCTGTTATTTTGGTAAGGTTTGGTTACTGTTTTGGGATAAAAAGGAAGTTTTTCTGGTATTATTTTATGTTTTTATAGTTTTAACTAGATATGTTTTTGTTTTTATCTTTGTTCTTTTTATTTTTTCTATCTCAAAATAATAATCAATGATATTTTTAAAATTATTTTAGAAATAAATTTATTTATTTTCAACTAAATATGTGTATGTGTTTGATAAAAATTGATTTTTTTTATTTTTTTGATATCAGCCTCTAAATACATGTATTTTTCTGTATATCCTTATGCTAACTAAACATAAAAAAAAAAAAAAAGGTTTTATTATTTATTGAAGCTTTTTATGAGCTGTTGCCGACAATTCAATATATGGTTGGTAGTAGATAGATGGGTGGTGGCTAACCACCGAAGCCTGTGATCGCCGCCGAGGCACAAGATTTCTAGAAATTGTTTCATTTGGATAGCACGCTGTCCTCCTCTAGCCATAAAAGCTGCTTTGATTATTTTGTCTTCTATTGAAATCTTAAAATAACCTTCTTTTTTTCTTTTTTTTTTTCTCTTAATTTATTAGTATTAAAAGTACTAACTCTGACACTCCACTGGCGTCACCCAGATCCTCTCATGTTCCTTTCTAGATGAATACTCTCTATCTAGCTTGAAAATAACCCGAGCCGAGCGTCTTATTTGAAGCAGTCTTTGCAAATATACTGTTATTTTTATTTAAAAATATATTAAAATAAATTTTTTTATTTTTTTAATATTAATATATTAAAATGATTTGAAAATATATAAAAAACAATAATTTACAGTAAAGAAAAAAAATAAAAAACAAATAAATTTTTTTAAAAACACTTTAAAAAAAATAAACAGACCCTTTCAATTTGGGGCTGCGTTGGCACTATAATGTTAATAAAAATTAATTTTTTGTTTAAAATTAATTTTTTTATGTTTTTTATTATTTTAATATGCTGATATTAAAAATAATTTTTTAAAAATAAAATATATATTATTTAAAAAAAAAACATATTTAAAAATAATAATTATCACACTCCCACCCACCCAAGTTTTCAGTTTTCAGGGTGTTGCATCACGGAGGGCATCATACAGACGAACAAACTCAGAATATAATAAATTCAAGTTGATACTCTTGCTTGAAAAAAATAACCCTTTAGATTCCTAATCTCCACCTTATATCTGAAGCTTCAACAGCCCTTCAAAGTTCAAAGGACAGTGGCTGCTGGAATAATATAATAATTTAAGCTTCAAGGAGTTATTTCGGTAATTAAGTCCCTCGGCCGTTTAAGATCTTTCCGGGAGAGGAAAAAATACATTTTCCAAGAGTAAATGCCAACTTTCTTCTTCTTCTTCTTCTTTTCTTTCAAAATGAGCAGCCCTAGGATCTTCAATATCTTAGGCTTTATTTGTTTACAAGGTGTGGTGGTGTGTTGCATGCGGACTGTACTTTATATATTTAAAAATATTTAATTAATCAATATCTTTTATGTCCATTTAAAATTACAGTCAAATCTTGATTTATTACATAGATTCTACGAAAATTCTTTCAAAATCTTAATAAAAAAAACTAGAATTTATATATATATTTTTTAAACCTCCTTTTTCCGACCACAACCACGCAAACTAATACAACACTACCAAGGAGACATAGGCTTATGGGTATGGTAGCATCTACTTCTTCCTACAAACCAGTTCGAGAATAATTTTTGTTATAAAAAAAAAAATGGTGGTTGATGGATATGGAAGTAAAGAAAGGCTGCCATGCTCTGACTCCGTTCAAACGTCTGAACATTCACCCTGCTTTGGTGGCCTTGATTTTGGCCCTAAAGCCACCGAGTTTGAATTGATTGTTCTGAGAGAGGGACCTTTTTTGACTTAATACTTAAAATATTGGTGTTGTCTCTCTGTCTGTCTGTCTCTATGGCCTTGAGATGCTTCACTTGCTCGACAAAATCAAGGACAGTACTTGGATCTTACCATTGTAAGAAACAATTTCAACTATAATAATGCACCTTCATTATTTCATGGAAACGGACCCTTTCCCTCTCCCGGGTCCTATCGCGGGCCACCCGACTAGAGTTGCTCGAACTACTGCCATTTAAGCGCATGATTTGCAGTCTCATGTTCCATTGCCTTTTTCTATGTGAGAAGGAAATCAGCTCCGTGGTCAAAAAGAATTCTATAGAGATACTTTTAATTTCTACTCTTCATTCTTTCTTTTGGTCTGTTCTGACCAAACTTTAATTTCAGCAGGAAAAGAAAGCAGCAGATGTTTCCTACAATTACTCTTTGGTTTCGCAACTTGCAAGATTACAAGATTGCTTGGAAGTGTAGGTGGACAAGACTTCCTGATATTCGCAACTGAGGACAGGAAGCAGCTTCCTTTTTAGCAGCCGGAAAATGTCAATGTTCCTTCTCATTCCAAGTTCCACAGCTAACTTTTCTCAATAATCATCATCTAAACCTTCCGGAAAGCCATGAAAAGTCGACCATTGGGCTTATGGAATTTATCAGATGAGATTGCTGATGCCAAAGTAAACAGTTCTTTGTTGGAAATCATTGATGGCATGGTTAACCATAAAATGACCAATCGGAGACTTGAAACGAAGGCCATATCCAAGCCCAACTCCGGATCCCGGTTTGCCCTGCCTCATTGCTGGATTTCCTGAAACTCCAAAATTGAACTGTATCATGAGGCCATTAACAACAACAACAACAAAAAAGATGGGGTGCTAACAAAGAATAAATAGGAGGAAAAAAAAAAGACTTCAGAGTTCCAAAGGCCAAAAGTGCAAAATTCACAATGGTTTAAGAAAATAACATGAAGCAGTGGTAGTTGCCACACAGAGGGTTGTGGAACATGGTCGAGTGAAAACACTGGGCAATTGCAGACAAGATCAAATGAGGGGTGCTCAAACAGATCCATTGATGTAGGATCAACATAGACAAGATAGCTTAATCAGGTTAGCAAAAGAAAGGGAAAGCAGTATACTGTATACAACTAACAATTAATAAACACCAAGGCTTCATACTTGCTAGTGAAAGGACTAAATCCTTGCCTTCATTCTCATCCAATTACAAACCAGACTCCTGTTTAAATTCCTACATGCATATGTTTATGTCCTGGGAACTCTATAAAAAGTTGTTTTCTTGTTGCTCCTTGAACTGAGCCCCTTATGCAACTAAGAACAAAATGCAGGTTCTTTTGAATCTCTAAAACATTGTAACTACTTTTGCTTTTCTTTGCCATTATATGGAGAAGCAGGATGTCACTAGTCCTCGGCAACATAAATACTATTGGACCTCGCAATAGAAAAGTTCAACTGAAAATGATAAGAAAAACTGTGAGTAGAGCACAATTCCTAAGCAAGTGAAAGAAGTCAATTTACCAGGTACAAGACAAGCAGATCTCAAATCGGTTCCACAGTCCAAGAAAAAAGCACCGTCCAACATCTTATTCTGAGTACAGTAAGAAATGCATTGAAAGTAAGTTGACATGCATCAGTTCATCAAAACTCAGTTATGGTAGAAAAAATATTCAGAAGGCAAAATAGCATAATGGAAGTGCAGCTCCAACAGAATTTTGCAGTAAATTTTAAGAATTACTAGTGCGATGATGTTAACCCACACCTTCTAACTACATGTCTAAGTTCCACCAATATAAAAGCTAGAGGTGCTAGGCTCGAAATATCTAATAAATCAGGAGAGGACATGAAAAGATGATATGGAAATAAGGAAATGACATATGGCATGCAATGATCCTTTCTGACCACCAATCTCATGGTAGAAAGAAAGTAAAAGCTGGTTGATTATTTTAAGTCTAGAGGTGTCTTGGGATTGCATCACCTAGAGGCAACCCTTAAAAGAATATACATATTGCCATAGCATTACCAGATCTCCAACAAGTGCTGTGCAAGTTGAGTGGTCATATAATTGGCCCTCACCAAACACACACACACATTATTACTGGACCCTTCAATGTCCCTGAACCGAAGATTAACTTCATCTTTGACAGTGATACAAACCTAAAGGACTTATTACATCTTGCGTACTCACTTTACCACAGTTCCAAATACATTGATTTTGCATATGAATCTCAGAAAACCCTGTTGACCATACTGTAAGCTTTCTTGTAACAGAATTAACGACCATGGTAAAGATAGTGTTGCAAAATAGCAATGAGTACCAACAGCATCTAAAATGCATCTATACCAAATAGCAGGTGCGTTAGAGAATCTAATTTATCTAGAGATGACTCGAGCAATAACTCAATTGAAGATGACCATAACACCAATTTCCAAGATTCAAAACATAGAGATTTCTCATTTTTCTTTGAGGGTTAGTAAAATTTTTCAATTCTACTTCTGCTGCGAATGCAATCCTCTAAGAAACTCTTACGATAAAGAGGAAAAAAGATCACACACTCTAGAATCTTGTTTCTTCTCCACCAACAAAGAGCATTTCTTGTCTCTTGCAAGAAACGACCACCTATTTTTGTAGCCAAAGATTCAAAACTAGGAAATTGTGGTCTACACAGTCCAATCTAATTAACATGACCTTGCTCAGCAAAGTACAGATTATTTAACCTCATCAACATGCTGCCAGCACTACAAATTTTTTTATCATGCATTTCAAAACAAACCTTGAAAGAGAGAGGCGGGAAGGAAGGTTTTAGAGACAAAACCAAGTGGACAGGTGATGCAGCCATGGGAAATGACCACTTCTCACTATTCCTTAGTTCAACCTCAGCTACGTTTTTTGTGTTTTAGCTACCCAACTACATATGGTATTAGGTGGCACCGCATATTTTCTCCTAAATTGTCAACTTTTCAATGTTTTCCTAAACAAACTACAATCACATGGCAAGATAAACTACTGTATTCATGAATTATGAAGATATATTAGGGGAATCAGATAGAGTAATCAATTTCATTGCTTCTCCTCTTCTACATTCAACATCCAACACAACGAAACACACAACATAGCACCAAACCAGGTATCTTGTAAGGAAACAACAGCTCCTTGCATAAAAATGAAACCTGGATATAAAATGGTGTCTTTTTTATTATTAAATTGTTGAAGGTATTCTGATCAGTCCAGGTGCTGCTGCAACATAAGTATTTAGACCCAAATGGGTCTCTTCCTTAAGATTTCTGTGAAGAATTAATGAGCTGTAAATTGCAGCGGAACAATGTGCGTCATATAATGATCTGTTGTCCTCAAAGTATGATGACAGCATTACATACCAAAGGAAATGTCAATTCACTATTTGCAACCAGACATGATCTCCCGGATCCAACAGCACCCTCACCATATCCTCGTACACTACCAAGCCCTCCAATTGCAAATGCTTGGTAAGGAGCCATGTCCCCTACAATGGAACCACCTGCCAGGCTGTCAGAAGAAAAGAGTAAGAGTCATGCAAAGGAGAAAGAATGAGAAGCATGACTGTCTATTTTCTTCCAACAACCAAGATGCTCGAGAGGATAGCAAGAATTGCAGCATGCTTCCAGTGAAAAGAGCTGAATAACAAGCATAGCCAGTGCTCCATCTCGTTTCAAGCATTATTTTACTAAATTTCAGATTAAGATTCTGTATACACTCTATCAACCATGATATCATTTCCTTTTGTTATCTCCAGCAAATCACTAGTTCCTAGAACCATGACCTTTATGCTAGTGTGACCCTTGAAAAGACTTGTTATTTACATCTTGCTTCCCAGTCCCATTGTTTTCAGGGTCTTCCCACTTTTTTGGACCACTATGTCGCCACTTGATCTAACAACCACGGAACACCTACTCAAGACAACATAGAAAACTTGCTCACCTTGCCAATAAAAATGCTGGTCCAAGTTTGACTCCTTTTGTTGCAATAAACTTGAACTTGTTAAAGATTAGCCACTTTGATAGAATAGGAATCCCTTGTTCAATTTGCATTCTAAACTGGATATAAGAAAACTCATAGTTAGTGAAAAGCAGCACGACTGGCATGTAAAGTTTATGTATCAAGACTGAGATTGGAACTATTGTATGAGAGAACTGCAGCTCAACCTCAACCTCAACGAATATGAATATGTATACACAATTTATTTACCAGCAAGAAAAGATGGTTTACCTGATAAAAACTGCGATCATTTGCTTTTGCATATTGAGACTCTTGCTTCAAAACTACCATGTTGTCATGGGGACTGCCACTGTATTACAAGCATTTTACTGACCAATTAGGAAGCTACATGTTAGAAAACACTTGAAAATTGAAATAATAGAAGTGCAGGCTACCTGCGTGTCAATGGGAACCCATCAATGTCCCTGGTTATAGAGCGCCAACTATCGTTCACTATTTGTACATGCTGCACAACTTAAAACATTTACGTTTCTTAATAAATCAACCATATATGACAGGAAAAAAACTATGCAGCTGAAGTATAGGTGCTTATTAAGCATGGCCAGAACCTCAAATTTGATACTGGTGGTGCTGCTCCAATCAGAAGTTGCAGGCTCATTTCTATCCAAACCAACAGATATTCGAGACAAATTTACACCTCCGCTCCCAGAACGAGAGAAATTGTCAATTGGTGTACCGTGGACCCCAATTTCAGGTGAAAAAGAATGCTGGGCCAAATAATTCACAAATCAATAAAAATACATGTGAATTGGAGAAAGGAAAATATCAATCCTTTTCGTTTAAAATCCCAGTGGGGTGTTTTCTCTGAAAAAACCTATTTTTTTTAGATTTTCTGTACCGAAAAAAATAAATGGAATTAAAAGGTTCTTTAAAACCCAATTTCTAAATTTTCCATATGCAAAACACAATAATAACCAAAGATTGATCATAGCTTATAGCAACTGACCTGAATAACAAAACATTTTTGAGAAAGCCACTCAGGTCTTGGCCTTCTAAAAGCTATTATGACATTTGAATCATAGAGCCCCTTATCCCATGATACATCAAGCTTCTCACTTCCACCAAATAAATTGGGGTGTTTGATGCAAAGACTGCAAAAAGCCAATCGAATTGATTGTCAAACAAGTACCCTAATTTACTATTACTTTTTTGCAAACAGGCACGAATGTTAATCTTGTTTTGCTTTTCTCTGGTTTGCAAACATGGCTAAAGAACAAAGCCTCGCACTTCTTGAATTCAATCACATAAAAAGATTGTAAGACTTAAGAATCTTTCCTTTTATTTTCCTACCATTTTCTCAGACGAAGAAAATTCCCACAAGAAGAAGAAAAAAGTAAGAGGATACGCCATAAAAATAAAAGCTCGGCACCCAATAAATGAAATGGCAAAGATTATAAAGAAAAAGGAAAAGAACCACCTCCCAATTATCAGAGAAAGAGGACTTCCAGTGCTCCTGCAGTTTTACATAAATAGAATCGGTGACTCTGGGTGAGTGAGAGGGAGATGTGGATTACTAGTAATTATTTAATTAATTAAATTAATTAATATATAGACAAAATCAAGAACCTAAGAGAAGGAAGCCTCAAAGCAGCACATAGCTTGTGAGTGAAATCAACATTCGCATCAATCTTGGCTGTAACATGTCAACGTTTCAAGAACAAACTAAAACAGGTAAACAACAGAAAATTCCCAAAAAGAAAGAGAAAAAACATTGGCCAAGAAATATATAAAACCAAAAATGATACTGACCTTTTCCAGCATGGACGCTCTTTTGAGCTCCCATGTGTATTATCTACTGAAGAAGCATCAAAACGTTAATGAGTGATGATGATGGAGGTATAGTAAGCAATGCAGCAAACAAAGGAGAAGAAAGGAATAATGCAAAGGAGAGGGAGACGAGACAAAGATTTTTGCATGTATAGAATGTTTTAGTCCCAAGTTTGTTATCCCTGTTTTTTGCTTGCTTGCTTGCTTCTATTAAGGGGGGGATGGATAATACCCGAACCCAAAATAACCATCAAGCCCGACTTGGAACCGATTAGGTATGGGTTTTTATACCAAACCCAATCCAATCAAGTTTTAGGTATTTTTGGGTATCCATAATCGAAACTTAAATGTTATAATTTACGATTATTTAATGCTTAATTAGTTTGATATATATATATATATATATTTCAAATAGTATTTATTTTGGGTTGGATTTTGGTTCAAGTTAGGTAGATTAGTATCTATAAAAAAATATATAAATATTACATCTAAGTATTCTAAATATAAATATTATTGTTTTATAAGGGAGAAAACTAACTATCAAGTATTAATTACATTCTTCAATTTTGTGAAATTACATAAAAAAAAAATACTCTCTTTATTAGGGTTAAGCTTATTTTATCACTATAAATACTCTCTTTCTGTATCACAATTAATCTAGTAATTTTCTTTTGATAGTTATATTATCCTATGCTAATATACAAATATTGTTAAATTCAATTCAAATCTAATCCATGCGTGTATAATATTCATGTTTTTTAACACAATATAATATAATATATATTAAATTAATTTGTAGATATTTTTTTTAAGGTGTGGGTTTTAATTTTGAACTCAAGAATCCCACAGTATAAATGTATGGGTTGCATCCCGTTAATTGTTTTAACTATTTATTATAGTTAAAACATGAATATTATAGTGTAGAGTGTCTAAAGTAATTTGTAGATATATTAAACCATTTATTATAGATATTTTTATTATAGTGTAGGGTGCCTAAAGTTAAATTTAACCAATCCCTAACTCTGAACACGGTAGTATTTGAATTTCATTCGATTTAAAAAAATAATAATAAAATTAACAATAAACTAAAACATGTGATAAAATTACTGTAGCAATGAATAATAATTTGTTTTATTAAGTAATCTTATTATCATGACAAGAATTGCGAGTTATCTGGTTGGCTATGTTTTTTTTTATTTAATTTTATCCTTTAATATTTAGTTAATTAGAAATTAGACCTCATGATTTGTTTTATTTGTTTTCTATTAGATTAATCCGGTCTCATAACCCTAGAATAATTTTTAAAAGGTTAACCTGAGTTGACTCAGGTTGTTTTTTTGTTTTTTTATTGATTTTTTTAAAAAAAATTATGATTCAATATTGAATCGGTTGGGAATTGAGCTTCATAATCTGTCTTGATTGTTTTTTATGGGGATATCTTGGTCTCATGATCAGAGTTGCAGGTTTTGGTATTTTAATCCCAGTTAAATTAGATTTTTTTTAATTTCTTTTATAAAAGGTTATCTCAGTCTCGTGTCATTTAACATTGGATTTGCTTTTTACTGAGTTGTCCTCATTTTATGACTCGGATTAAATGTTTAGTAGGTTAATCTAGTTGATTCAGTTTTTTTTTAAATGATTTTTTTTAATTTCATCAATTAATATTATATTTGATTGAGAATTAAGTCTCTTAACTCGAGAAAAATGCTTAACGAGTTAACCCATATTAACTTGGCTTAATTTTTATGTCATTTTTTTAATTAATTTTTTTACAAATTTCATCGTTTTATATTGGATCTAATAGGATTAATTGAAAATTGAGCTCCATAATTTGTTTTCATTTGCTCTTTATGAGATTATTTTAGTCTCATGACTAAAGTCATGGATTTGGCAAGTTAATCCAGGTTAAATCATGTCATTTTTATACTTTTTGTATGAGGTTATATCAATCTTATGACCTAAATCATGAGTTTGGAAGATTGATTTGAGTCATTTTTTATAATTGTATAATTAATTATATTTTTTAGTCTCATCCTTCAGTATTAGACTAATCGGAAATTGAACTTTGTAATTTGTTTCAATTTTTTTTATGTGGTTATTTCGGTCTTATGACCCGAGTCGTAAATTTGACAGATTAACTCGGGTCGCTTTTCTTGGTCATTTTTTAATTAACTGTTTTTTAATTTTATCATTCAACATTAGAATAATTGAAAATTAGGCTTTATAATTTGTCTTGATTTGTTTTTTATGGGTTTATTATAGTCTCATAATCCGAGTCATGAATTTTACATGTTAACCCAAATTAGCCCAAGTCAATCCAATGTGTTGTTATCTTAATATTAAAAAAGTTATCATCTTGAGATTTTTTTTTTGTCAAATTATATTTTTACGAATCATTCGGTTTATTTTTGAACATGTAAAGTTAATTAGGTCATATCAAGTCAACATTTACACAGTTTAATTATTTTGTCACTAGAAAAACGTTGGCAATATTTGGAAAACAAATTACGTTCAAGAAAAATTTATTCTAATCCGTAGTGTTTGCACGGATCAATAATCTAGTCAACTAGGTACCAAAAAACTTCTTTTCTAATCTTTTTTGCATCATGATTTTTTTAATTATGGTAATAAGCCAAAAAACAAAATGGAGGATAGATCATCAACTTACAGCGACAAGCATCCATTGCCTAGATTACGATCTGCTTATTGTTGTCATAATTTATGTGATCCTTAGGAATGGCGGATGCTCCATGAATTGCGGGGTGAGAGGTGGTGGTGCTTCCAGGAGTGCAGTGGAAGAGGCCTGAAACACATACACACGGCAGCAGCTATGGAAGCAGGATTGCCTAAATATATTATGTGTCATTAAGATTTCATGCAAATGATAGAACTTTTTTTTTTTATGGTTGTGCTGTAATGTTTAATCTGATTCCTCGTAATAAAATGATTTGATATTTTGTCTTTATTTATTTATTTATATTCGGAACTCTTTCTCTCTGCTATTTCTATTTGTATTTAAGCATGTTCCTGTGTCGTCTCTTCTCTTTATCTTCTTTTATCTATTCTGTCTTGTCTCATCGCTCCATTAGGGTTTTTCCTGTGGTGAAGGGCTTGCGGCTGATTACGAGCTCAAAATGTCTTCTTTTATTTATTTATTTTATTATTATTTTTATTGTAGTGGAAAGTTGTGATAAATCTTACAGAAAGTGTCCAAATTAACCGCAACAGTATAATCCTTGTCCTTTTTTTTTTTTAGTTTAACGTGGGTGTCCGAGCCAGCTTGCGTGTACCTCGACTAATCTCACAAGCCCTGAAATTAACGACCATGTAAATCCCCAACGACCATCTTATAAGTATAATCATTATCCTTTGCCAGCAGAGTCAAGGTTATACTTGGATGGTCAAATGGAACCACCAAAAATATGCAAAAAAAAGTCATGATCCGAAAAGCGGTGCTTTCTCTTTCAGTGGGGCCTTTTGCCCCTTCTTACTTTCTTATGATACTGGGGAATTTGTTATCTGGGTCCAGTAACTCCATGACGGGCCGGTGGGTGGCGGTAGAGCCTCTAGCGCCGATCGAAGTAGAAGAATCAAAGGTGTCTGCTTGTGGTATGGAAAAGGAACAGCAAGAATGGAACCGCTATCGCTTGTGTCCTATCATCCGCTCCTCATTTAATTTCTCTTCTCCTCCCAAATAATGAAAAAATATTACATTCTTATACATTTCTTTCCTTCCAAAACTCTCAGTGCCTTCCTTTTGCTTTAGA
>Ga0307515_10021215_pt1 | contig 11528 bp, 12 predicted proteins | sample 17_EM_MG_FD_194513 | JGI IMG/M metagenome (GOLD analysis project Ga0307515, IMG submission 194513) | Populus trichocarpa ectomycorrhiza microbial communities from riparian zone in the Pacific Northwest, United States - 17_EM | ecosystem: Host-associated > Plants > Roots > Unclassified | place... | reverse complement strand
CGATGCACAACATTCTCAAGAGATCAAATATTCAACGGGCAATCACGAGAGGCATCTCACAGCTAGAGCACAATGCTGTTTTACCTTTCTGTATTGTTGCATCCATATGCCCCAAATGTTCAATACCTCCGATGGTAATGGAGGTGCACGTAATCATAACGAGGTGAAACATAATAGCCCGGGAGGCCCTTTGATCCTCGACGCAAACCACAACACCAGATCATGGCACACGAAGCGGCACACGAAGCGGCACATTCGGTTCTATTACAACAACTTGGAGTCTCTTATCCACAACTCATTGACCATTACTCAGAGGCGTATACTGCGACTCTCGTGAGTTCCACCATGACTCGCAGGCCGTTGTTCACTTATATCGATATAGGTTCAAGTTGGCGCTTTGGTTTTGGTCACATGGGACTATATTATTACCTTGTATGCATTTCTCTGCCGTCCATATCGATTATCGTTAACATCTCCCACAGCGACGGCGAAAAGGCTTTCTTCTGGAAAGCTGAAGGACGCACGCGTTGGTCGGTTGCACGAATTCTATTTATGCTGGTTAGTTCCTGTAGTTGTTCGGTGAACTATGCTCAATTTTGCGCTTTCTAGAACCGCTACTTCCCGATCATCTCATTCTCCCTCCACGTCTACTGGCGCGTGAATCATTCAGTTGATAATCCTGTATGCATTAAAACCACTTGCATATCCATTTGCTGAATTTGTGACCAGTTGTGGGTCAAACCATTCAGCTCCTCTGTGTATTGCACTAATAATGATCAAGATGCACCATCAGGACGTTCATGACCTATAGTTCAATCGTAAGCTTTTCCTTGCTACACCGTGATACCAAGTGTAACATACTCTCGCAGGTAATATTTGTCAATATTGGAGGTGAGTTACTGAGGGCCTTATTGTATACAGGGTCTGACGGCACATACCAGTACTGCAAATGCTAAGGGTATGGTCTTTGTACAATCGATCGTGGCGTGCTGGTCTCGTTTTGCTTGCCCTGGTTGTCTTTGCGACCATCGCCTCAACACTCTCTTGGACCCTCCCGAGTATAGTCAGTACACCACTCATTATGCGCCGTATCGAGTGAAATCTGATGCACAAGTTGGTGTCATGCAGCCGAGACTTTCGGCAGTGCAACCTGGTAAGGTTTCAGTATTTGGTAAATAAGACTCTAACAGCTGTGAAGCTCCTGAAAGCTTGGAAGCATGTCGGTATATAAACTCAAGGGGATTCTATGCTTGTGCATCGGCTGTAATTGTCCAGGTATGTCCAGCCCTCGTTCCTTGGTTTCAATCGTGATACCTCCTTGTAGACAATCATCGTGGCCATGATCATTCTCAAAATGCGCAAGAGTTGGAATCATGGTGGTGGTATGCCGCTTGTTCGGGCCTTAATTTTGGATGGCGCGATCTACTATTGTGCCTTCATGTCCGCCTTCAGTTTGGATGTTATTGCAAGCACGCATAGCGATGTAGGCTTGCTCCGTCTTTGCCGTGTCTCATAGTCCCTTACCTTTCGGATACAGCTTTATATTCCCATAGTGGACACCAAGTATGCAGCGCTGCTTTGCGATTCCACTTTATCCTAACCACACCAACAGTTCCACATTATGTGCATGCGTAATAGCCTGCAACCATTTAATGCTGTACCTGAGAGAAGCTGCCAGGGGTCCCATTTTACCGGAGCCACCCTCTTACTCGCTCTCTCGACCCACAACCAACGCTACATACTCCTACGACGATCAGTCGCAAACGACTCCGCTACGCAAGCATCACGCGCAGAAACTGGGGCAGAAACCGGGTGCATCACATGAGTTGCAGTCCTTCGGTCGTTCCGCCTCGCGAGTACCACTTGAAGTGGTATAGACGCACCCGTCGCACCCGTCGTATCTAACTGATGTTAATGTATATCATATCTGATGTTCCATTTTCATAATGGAGGCGGCATTGAGCGTTACTTTCTCGTTGAGACGCCTGCCTATTATCAGACGCTATCTTCTCGATCCAAACGGTAGTAAGGGCCAGTCGATTGGCGGTATATTAGGTGCTGCCGTCCGTGGGTCAAGGATATGAATTTGATTACACCTCAAGGACAAGGAACGCTTCCAATACTCGACGGTACAAGAACGAGGGGACCCTCGATGCCTTGACCATTTGCGGATCGGACGTCCATGACTGTCAGAATTTCCGCGCTGCCATGTAATGACGAGGACAACCGTGTTTGGTGGGGCCCGCTACAAACGCGCAAGGATACAAAACAAATCCTGACGCCCTTATATAACTATCCATCTGGTATCCATGCAACGGAGCTTGAAACCTGATACATCCGGAAGTACCAGTTGCTGACAGTGCTTGGGGAGAGTCCCAAACCCACTTGACGTGCGATTGTATTTGGCGTCTATAGTGCGGTCGACGATTAGGGTGAGGCGGCGGTTGTTCGCGATCGATCCTCGAACGTGTTCCACTTGAGAGACTTGGTCTTGTATTTTGTCACATTGTAATCTGACAGGCGTCATTGTAATCTGACACCGGTGACATACCGGTGACTTTATACGCATACTACGCCTCATCACGATTTTCGGCCATTGATCCCAAGCCCGTTGTCCTCGCAGCCTTAGGGAGGGTAACCTGGGTGCGGCGTGGCCGAAGAATGTGCGCGTTGCGAGGGTGGAGGTGAACCCGCCTCATGGGGGAGCGAGTGAGCTATCGAATGCACTGGTTTAGTGAGTGGTCGTCACCATGTAAAAAGAGATTTCAAAGGCGAATACACACCGTTGGTTTGACCGTCCCGAGATGGCCGAAAAATCCAACTAAAATCGCCTCGGCTTCCGGGGCAAAGTACAAATACTCGATCACTGGGTGTAACACCTTCTCGATGGATCCACACCTCTTGCGGCTGTCCATTGACAATCCAGCCCTGCCTTACCACTGAATTATGCGTGACATCGAGTAGCTTCTCTTGTGCCTAGAGAAGCGCTGTAGGTACAGTTGACTCCAGACTTTCGACTAGCACAGAGCTCTATTTGGCGTCTCTGGAAGGACTCCATGTGATAAGCAACTCAGCGGTGTCACGTCTCGATCAATAATGTTGGTGAGAACTTCAAAGAGCAACTAGGGCCAAACTACATGTGGATGTTCAGCGACAACAAAGGCTAATAAGGTGCATTTTTGTACATTCGAGTCCATGAGGTCCCAAAGGCAAAGTCGTCAAAGTCAAGAGAAACGGAACGAATATGACATGTAAGGGGGATTGTAAGGAGGGCAGGTGAATGCAAGCCTGCACGACAGTCGTGGGGTACCCAGTAGAGTAAGCCACCTTCTGAGTCCCTGACCCAACCATCCATGTCGGGTTTTGCAAAAACATCAACTTGTATTGGGTTACAAGATACAGTGTGCTGCGCGTCAGAAGAGTAGTCAATAGACTGAACTAGGTTGGTATGCCACTCACGAAGCTTGGCGGCTTCTGTACTAACCTCAGAATCCCAAGTTCTAATGGTGCGGTCATCAGATCCGGAGATGATCCGCTGCCCATCAGGAGAGTAAGCGACGGACCGCACGTTGTCAGCGTGCCCCTTGAGAGGATCGCCGACCGAGGCGCCAGTCTCGGCATCCCAGATTCGAATGGTGCAGTCGAGGGATCCGGAGACAATGCGCCTTCCATCAGGAGAGTAAGCAACAGATAGCACCCAGGTGGTGCGCCCATAGAGAGGATTTCCGACTGAAGCGCCAGTCTTGGCATCCCAGATTCGAATGGTGTGGTCGGAGGATCCGGAGATGATGTACTGCCCATCGGGAGAGTACGCAACAGAGTTCACACCACCATTATGCCCTATAAGATGCTCGCCAACCGAAGCGTCTGTCTCGGCATCCCAGATTCGAATGGTACAGTCGTCGGATCCGGAGACGATGTGCTGCCCGTTAGGAGAGTAAGCAACGGACCCCACCTGGGCAGTGTGCCCATCGAGAGGATTTCTGACTGAAGCGCCAGTCTTGGCATCCCAGATTCGAATGGTACGGTCGTCAGATCCGGAGATGATATACTGCCCATCGGGAGAGTACGCAACAGAGTTCACACCGCCATTATGCCCTCTAAAATGCTCGCCAACTGAAGTGCCGGTCTCGGCATCCCAGATTCGAACGGTGTGGTCCTTGGATCCGGAGATGATGCGTTGCCCATCAGGGGAGTAAGCAACGGACCACACCTGGGCAGTGTGCCCATCGAGAGGATTTCCGACTGAAGCGCCAGTCTCGGCATCCCAGATTCGAATGGTGCGGTCGTCAGATCCGGAGATGATATACTGCCCATCGGGAGAGTACGCAACAGAGTTCACACCGTCATTATGCCCTATAAGATGGTCGCCAACCGAAGCACCAGTCTCGGCATCCCAGATTCGAATGGTGCGGTCGAAGGATCCGGAGACGATGTGCTGCCCATCAGGAGAGTAAGCAACGGACCATACCCAGCCAGTGTGCCCATCGAGAGGATTTCCGACTGAAGCGCCGGTCTTGGCATCCCAGATTCGAATGGTGCGGTCGGAGGATCCGGAGATGATATACTGCCCATCGGGAGAGTACGCAACAGAGTTCACACCGCCATTATGCCCTCTAAGATGCTCGCCAACTGAAGTGCCGGTCTCGGCATCCCAGATTCGAACGGTGTGGTCCTCGGATCCGGAGACGATGCGTCGCCCATCAGGGGAGTAAGCAACGGACCACACCCGGCCAGTGTGCCCATCGAGAGGATTTCCGACTGAAGCGCCAGTCTCGGCATCCCAGATTCGAATGGTGCGATCGTCAGCCCCGGAGATGATATGCTGCCCATCGGGGGAGTATGCAACGGAATTCACATCCCCACTATGCCCTGTAAGATGCTCGCCAACCACAGCACCAGATTCTGCATCCCAGATCCGAATCGTTTTGTCGCGGGATCCAGTGACAACGCGGGTCCCATTCGGGGAATAACACACACTCATGATGTACCCCGTGTGTCCAGTCCACTTCAATGGCGGTGCTGGCCATGACGGCAGGTCCCCCGTTCGTACCTTGATGGCACTAGTGAATTCTCTACTCAAGGTCCTCGATAAAGGGGACTGTGAGGGCAGGAACGGTCGGGTTGAAATATAGATGTGTGGAGCGCTGATGGAGATGGGGGTGTGAAAAGTGATCAGGAAATGACGAATATCCTGAATTTTCTCAAGAAACACTGAATCCACATCCTACAGCCAATTCGAATCAGCTTGGAATGCAAACTGGTAGCAAACTGGATGTACTCACCCTGACCCAGGATAGCAACCTTTGAAGGCTTTGAGCGCCAATTGGGACCATCCCCATAATGCTCAACACTTCAACCCAAAATAAGGGGTACAATCCCCCAAAGAACTTCTTCAAGCCCCCTAATACCAATAGGCGCTCATCGCGGGTGGCTGAAGAGCAAAGATGGTTCGACCAGTGGAGACAGCTATACTGCAAGGGGTCGGAAACGTTCTGCTTCACTCGGGATGGGAGATCTCTAATGTCTGCATTGGCGAGCCGGGAATCTTCGAGATTGCAGATATTGAAACGGAGCCCCTTTATCATCGACTCGAGACAGGCGATACCCTGCTGTGCGTGCGCCTCTCGCAGGTTGACTTGGTACTCGCAACGATCACTGAGAAAGAAATCGGAAATCGACAAATGTCGGACACGAATTGCTCCATTGGCCCCTTCATCTCGATATAGCAAAGAGCTGAGTGCATCCACCCACTTCTCGACTATATTGGGTTTCACTCCCGTCAGCACGGCAATCGGCTCTTCGCAAAGTGGGTGGTATTGAGCTGTCGTAATCACCACAATCATCCGCCAGAATCCGCCATTCTTCCCGTGCGCTTTCAGGATACTTGAATAGAGCCCGTATAGGGACTCCAAGCCAGTACCGGCTGAGCCTTGTAGGGCTTCCTTCAAAGACTCTTCAGCGTCCTCACATTCCTCAAGTGCGAGAGTAAGAGTCTTGATGAAGATGAAAAGGCCGTTCGCGCGAGAGATAATCTCGTTGAAGTCCGATTCTTCTGGCCAAGCCGTGCGGATACGCCAATGCGAGGCCACCAAGGCGAATTGGCTTCGGGCGAAGGTTCGCAAATCATCACTGGCTTTCTGATCAGCAGTGAGATCATACGATGAGTGAGGCGGGCCGGTGGAACCACGAAAGAAGCGTTCAATATCGGCTTCGGGTCTACTGGTGATGATAATCTTGAGCCACGGAGCCAGTGCGGCTGCGTCGGTCAGGGCCTTTAGGACATCTTGGCGACTTCGATTGTCGCCACACTCATCAAGTGCGTCAATGACAAAGGCACGAGGATGCTCATTTGGTTGGCCAGGCGTCGAGCAGATAAAATCGAGGAAGTGTGCGTCTGTCATCGACTTCGCTGTCAGGTTTGGTTTACTCAGGAGTCGCTCTTCCACAATCCTTCGAAACGTCGGCGAGTTTTCGGCGAGTTTATAGATGAGAGTTGGAAGGATGTTTCTGGGCTCGTTCGAATTTGTGTCATCTCTCTGGCAGAAAAACACTCCAATGAGCTGATTTCGCTCATCGAGTGTCTTACAGATTGAATGAGACAACGATGTCTTGCCGATTCCGGGTAAGCCGTGGATCCAGTATGTATTGCTCGGCCCCGATCCATTGGCTATCCAGGCGATGACTTGATCGAGGATAGATTGGCGGGTGCCTTCCATACAGCAGAGCGCCTGGTCATAGCCGGTCCTGGTAGGTTTAAGACGCTCCTTAAGCAAGAGGTCTTGCTGGACTAATTCTATACGTAATTCTATACGAGGCAATTGAGAATACACTATCATCAGATTGGGGTCAATGCTTACTGGACTCCTTAGCTAGGCGGAGGGTCTCAACGTCCATTGCACGGTCGAAATCTTCAATGACCTTGGTCAACTCTTTACTCATTTCGTCGATCCGATGCGAGTGGGCCAGCCCACTCATCGTCCTCTCTGCGATCATCAGCATTGCGAAATTCAAACAGGCCGACTGCTCACCGAAACGCCCACGTTTGACATAGTTGCATGAACACTCTGCGACCTTCTCCATCACTTTGAACATTTTTGAGATTGTCTTCTTCAAGATTTCTGTCTCTTCATCGCTGACCTCGTCTGCGACCTTGTCCGCGAAAAACAAAATACGCTCCAACCGATCCAACAAGTCTAATGGTATTTGGTCGTACTTGTTCTGTTCCTGCAAAAGCTAAAATAACCGGGCGTCACCTCTGCTTCTGAGGCGCAAGAACGGGAACAAACCTCAAATGTGACTGTGGCAACACTGAAGGCAGCCTTTGCGATTTCATTCAACTACAATGTGTCAACGTCTTGATGGTTTCGATATGGGAAAATTGAGGACTGACCTCCGAGAATGCCGCTCCGAATTTAATACCCTTTTCCAATGCCTTCTCCGTCGATTCTGTCATCAGTGGGGAGTAATCCCTTAACAATCTTTCGAGTTCATGGAGCGAGGAGCGTAGATCACCCGTCTATACGAACAGTATAAGCAGCCTGCGGTGGACAATTGTCAGAAGACGAACGGTAACTTCTGCGGAGAATTGTAATTCCAGGGAACAACTATGAGTTCCAGCAACAATATCCGCTGCGCCCTTTCGGTCAGCGATGAAAGGACTTGTTGGTGATTTCAACTGACCTTGTACTAGGAACTCGTGGGCTGTGGTGTTCCAATAATCCTTGAAAAGTGCTTGACAATCGATCTCTGTGGTACCCTGTTCTTTCCTCCCCAATGAGAGATGAGCCCTCTTCACTTGGAGCTCGACATGGATCTGGGATGTCGGAGATGCATCTCTACATATGCACAGACTTTAGCAAGTGCACGTATCAAAGAAACAAAGGGCATACAGGGGCTTCGTTGGTTCCCAGGTGCGGTTATTTATCCTCTGTAATTCACTCTCCGTATTGTCGACTAACAACCTGAGCGCATACTTCAGCTTTGGGATGACTTGGAGTGTAATTCCTGTATGGTGGATAAGATCAGCAGTATGCGCTGGAATCGAAGTGAAGCGCCGCGTACGTACGGTCTAGATAGAGGCTTGGAGTATGATCAGCTCACCGCCGCGCGATGCATCGAGGTTGCTCACAGGTTCTCCTTCTTTGCTTGTGAAGTCGCCATGTTGATCGCTTGTGGAGACTTGGGCGTGCGGCAGCAATGTGGGATTGTGTTTGTCCTACAGTTGACATCTGTCAAACGAGTTACGCTCCTCCACCACTGGTTCCAGAGGACTGAGTCGTATGTTCTCCTCCTCCTCCTCGAAGCTGTATATTCAAATAAGCACCAATGAGGGGCACATCCGTCGCTAATGCTCGCGACGAGCAGATTCGAGATTCGAGATGCGACGGTTCGAGACTCAGCTCGTCCCCTTGAAGAGTCTGTAGCGCCCCAAAATCAATGATTGTACATACAGCTCGAAACATGACTTCACTTCGCTGCGTCGCGTTGCTTTTTTCTCACAATCTCAGCTTGAAAATCTGTTTGTTCAACGGCCCTGCTGGCTCTGCTCATAATTTAGTTTACTCGCCAACTTATCCAGATGCCATGTGGAACCTGACACTGTCGATCTAGCCCACGAATGCAACCAGTTCGCCGCTCTCGTCGACACACGTTTAATGTTCGACGTCTCCTCACGCCTTCCTAACCTGAGTGCTTCACCTTCGAACCAATCTACAGCACGCCGACACGCTCACCTAGCGCCTCGCTGATTCCAGAACCCTCGTCTGCCAAGCTACGCGCTGCAGCGGCACGGATTCCGGCCTCATCGATCGCTCGCCGCCGAATACGCAGAACTCCGGCCTCAGGTCCTGCAAGACTACCACGGCTTCCTCGGCGATTTTAGCAGACGAAAGCGTACACCATATCGACCTTATGGACCACACCACTCTCCGTACGCTCCAATATACTCCCTCTCCAACCTCGAACAATTGGCTCTTCGGGGTTTCTTGAACGAGAACCCCAACAATCAGTTCGTCCGTCCTTCGCAGTCTTCCACTGGCCCACCCGTCCTTTAATCAGGAAGAAGGACGGTTCTCTCCGCCTCGCTGTAAGTGACCGGGGTCTTAACAAATCACCCAAAAGGATTGGCATCCGCTCCCACTTATCCCTGATATATTAGACCGTCCTCGCTCCGTCCGCGTCTTCTCCAAGCTCGATCATCGCGGCGCCTACAATGGCGCGCGCATAGCAGATTTTGATGAATGGTAGCCTGCGTTCAGAACTCGATATAGATCGAACGAGTTTCAGGTCGTGCACTACTGCCTTACAAACGCCCCTGCATCGAAGTTTTCATGGATATTTTGGACGTGTGCGTGGTTGTCTACCTAGGATCTACTCTGACCACCCAGAGGAGCACCTCAAACATATACGCGACGTCTTGCGACGTCTTCGTGCAAGCAATCTATACGCCAAAGCCGAGAAGTGCGCTTTCAGCGTGGACACGACGGACTGCCTCGGTTTCGTTATTGGCCCTGACGGCCTCTGAATGGACACCCCGAAGATCAAGTCATCCGCGACTGGCCGACACCACAAAAAGGTAAGGACGTCCGATTGGTTCTTCGGTTTCGCAAACTTCTACCGACGGTTTATCGCCTTGTACTCCGATATCACCGTCCCACTGACACGGAGTTCGCCCCATATACCACAACGGGGGTATCCCCTTTCTTCGTGACTCGCGGCTATGATCCACTGGCCTTGCTGTCGACTCAGGCTCTCGGGACGGAACTGACGTAAGACGACCAGCTGGATCCCTATGGCTGCGCTGCGGATGTGAGTCGGTTATAAACACAGGTATCATTGATTAACAAATGCAGATACCAGAGATCGAGACGGACAAGGTCAGCAGTAAATCACCGCGCATCTTGTCGAGAGCCAAAGCTTATGGTGCCGGAATTGGATAGAGATGGTAGCCCTTGGAATGCCTCGGAGCTCGCCATGAGACCCGAGGTGCTCAGGGAGGACTGCAGGATCCGGCTTTCGTCCTGGATTTCCGATCTCCAGCCCATGGCTGCCAGGACAATTCCCAGCCAGAAATACACTTGAACCTCCTCACTACGACATGGTCAACCAACTACCAGATTTCGCCACCACTAGAAAATAAAATTGCGAGTCCTTGCTAGCAGTCCCATACGCCCACTCCCTCAGCCGCCTTTGCTTTGCTGGCCGCGTGGACACACAGTTGCGCAACGGACAACAACCAGGGTAGACGCATGAGACTTATGCGTAGGTCTGGCGTCGTCGGAGCTGGCGTCGTTCGAAAGAAGTACAAACCGTGCCTTTTGATCGGGTCCAGCCGGTCCTGAAGACGGTACTTGAGTTACTTACTCAGGATCGTCCTGCTCACTCGGTTCGGCATCTTCTGCCGCTCTTCGTGGGAGGAAAACATGGAATGTGGGCAGGCCAGAAGACGCAAAGAGCAAAGAGAGAAGGAAAGTCTGAATCCGACACGCGCACACGCACGCAAGGCCCACCTGAAAGGCGTACTTCCTACATCACCATCACATCGTTGAGATTTCAGTGTTGAAGGAGCACCGCCGGGCGTATACCTTGCCCATACACTGTATATATTGGCGCCGTAGGAATAAGTAGAACATTAATTTCACAAGTATGAGCAAGGGACGCACGTCGTTCACCAACCTTGACGAGTCAGCTAGGAAGTTACCCTATGATATCCTAACTACGCGTTCTAGAATCCGGTCAATTCGCTATTCACTTGTCCCCAACTCTCGGAACAAATGTTCGTGGGTATCGGATACTTGAGGTAAATGTCCCAGCGTTTCGGTGGGCGGTCTGACGTCTGTTCGATTTGAGGTCACCACTAAGTCACCGCTCTCAGGTTACATGTTAGATAGCGAGCCATCCGTTAAATAAATAAAATAACATTTGGGGTGATGTACTTCCTTTCTTTGGTATTAGGTTGGTCTCCCGGCAATCCCAAACCCTTTGCCTTCGAATGACCTGCGGCCCTTCAAATGCCAGGGTGCACCGCGTGCTACGGAAGTTGGAGACCGTGGGGTTACAAAGGGGAGATGCCCCAGTACACGGTACACTGGCTCGCTGGCTGTGCATCCGCGGTTGAAGGTTCCTCCGATAAGGACCAAAGCAGGTTCGACCCCGACAAGTGCGAGAATGCGGTTTCAAAATCAGCTGTGGCACAGGCAATGGCAATAGTGAACGCAGTGAACATTTGTGACGATTTATACGAGGCGTTCTTGTTTAATTATAACAATTTCCAAGAAAAATGCAACGAATTATATCCGCTTGCCTTTCCTGTCAGCCCCGACCCGGCCATATCAAAGATGTCAACGGTCCTGTCGAATGTTAGGTCATTAGCCTCAAGTTCGGTCATTGTAGCCCCAAGGTCGGTCATTAGCCTCAACGTCGGTCAAATAGCCTCCTCAAGTGGAAATCCTCTTGGGTGCAATGCATTCAAGGAACCTTTTCCTGCCCTTTTCAATAGCTTTGGCACGCATAAAGACGTGTCCGCG
>Ga0307515_10021214_pt1 | contig 11529 bp, 10 predicted proteins | sample 17_EM_MG_FD_194513 | JGI IMG/M metagenome (GOLD analysis project Ga0307515, IMG submission 194513) | Populus trichocarpa ectomycorrhiza microbial communities from riparian zone in the Pacific Northwest, United States - 17_EM | ecosystem: Host-associated > Plants > Roots > Unclassified | place... | reverse complement strand
CAGCCCTCGATCAGATCACTGTCAACGTGAACAACTCAAGCAAGCGGACCGAGGAAGCCCGGTCGGCAGCCACGGACGCAAACCACAGCGCCTCGAAATCCGTCGAGGTCGTGTCGCAGGCGGAAGTGGCGATGCAGCGCATCGAAGCGTCCTCCCAGCAGATATCCAACATCATCGGCGTGATCGACGAAATCGCCTTCCAGACGAACCTCCTCGCCCTGAATGCGGGCGTCGAGGCGGCGCGCGCCGGCGAAGCCGGCAAGGGATTTGCAGTCGTGGCGCAGGAAGTGCGCGAACTCGCCCAGAGATCGGCGCAAGCCGCCAAGGAGATCAAGGGGCTGATCCACAATTCGTCGACGGAAGTGGGCGGCGGCGTGAAGCTGGTTCGGGAAACCGGCCTTGCACTGAAGACGATCGGAGAGCAGATCGCCGGCATCAACGCCCATATGGAATCCATTGCCACCTCGGCCCGCGAGCAATCGACCGGTCTCTCGGAAGTCAACCAGGCGGTAAACTCCATGGACCAGACGACGCAAAAGAACGCCGCGATGGTCGAACAGACAACCGCCGCTTCGGCAAGCCTCGCCATGGAAGCGGCAAAGCTCAGAGAGCTCGTCAGCCAGTTCAAGCTGCACGGTACTCCGTCGACGCAATCGACCACGCTGAGGCAGGTAGCACGCGCGATGGCGGAACCGGCCCATGCGCCGGCCCCGGTCTACAGACCTGCCGCTCCAAGGAAAGCTGCGGCCGCCGGGCTCGCCGCCGCCCAGGACAGCTGGGAGGAATTCTGAGCTGCGGATGTCGTCCCCTTCGCCCCCCTTGCGGGGGGCCGAAGGACGGGTCGAGACCAGTGGCTCAGCCCAGGTGGGTGGCCCGAAGGGTCGGATGAAGGGGGCCACACGGCACACCATTTATTGCCCTTCGCTTGCGCTCAGCGCATTCGCGGCCTTGCCGCTCACCCCTCATCTGCCCTAACGGGCATCTTCTCCCCGCTGGGGAGAAGAGACAAGTGGCACCCACCCACGCCTTACGCAATCGCAGTGATCTCCAACTCCTGGTCGCCCACGCTCACCACATCACCGACGGCCTTGCCCATGAGAATGCGGGCTACCGGGGAGACGAAGGAGATCGATCCCGCCTTGGGATCCGCCTCGTCCTCGCCGACGATGCGATAGGTCTGCACGCGTCCGTCGTCGCGATTGAAGGTCACTGTGCTGCCGAAGGCGACGGTGTCGGATGAAACAGGCGCAGGGATCACCTGGGCGGTGCGGACTCTCTCGTTGAAATAGCGCAGATCACGCAAGGGGTTGGCCGCCTGCCGCCGCCGTTCGTTGACGTCTTCGATGGTGCTCGTCGCATCATAGGCCTCGCGCGCTTGCCGGAGCTGCAGCTCCAGCGCCCGCAATCCCGCTTCCGTCACCAGGTTCGGGTGCGGTGAAATCGGACGATCAGGCAGCAGGGTTTCCGAAGCGGTTTCGAAACTCTCTTCCTTGGTGAAGGCAACGGCCAATCTGGAGACTCCGTTCAGGCGCAGTGCGCGCTCATGGCCGGGGCGATGGCCCCACGCATTTGCCAGAGCATACACCGACTATAGACGAACCGCCAATCTTGACCCATCGGTCGACGGGACCAGTTCAGACAGGGCTGCTGTCGGCGACCGTTGTCCGCCCAGTGGAAAGCGCCTCCTTTACCGCCAGCTCGGCCATGGCGAGTGCTGCCTCACGTGTGCTGGCGGCGGCGATGAAGCGGCCGTTGTGGCAGAAGCTCGCGCCCTCGACGCCGCAGACCGCCTCCAGCGCGCCATTGCTGAGGCCAGCCCAGGAGGCCGGCAGGTCGGCTCGGAGCTCGAAGCCTTCGTCGCCGCGGCGGATGCCGGTCACGCACCAATCCTTTTCGCGCGGGTGGACGACGAACAGCAGGTGATCGGCGCCCGCCTTGACGATGGCGGGACGGAAGGGCATTCCCATCGGCAGCTCCAGCACACGCCCCTGCCCCGTTTTCAGGATCGCCTGATGCACGACCGCCTCGGCCCGCAATTTGGCAGCGCTCTGGGCGATCTTGGCCTCGACGAAACTGCGGGCAATGGCGAGAGCCGCGTGGAAGGCGCGATCATCGGCATCGGGCTCGGTATCGTCGAAAACCGGTTTCAGAGTTTCCAGCAGCGCCGGCAGCGTCAGCCCGGCCAGCGGCCCCGAGGGGCTGAGCGCGCCATTATCGGTCAGATCAACCGGCAGCACGAAGCTTGCGTCGAACGAGCCATGCACTGCCTCGACATGCACTTCTGGGAGGCCGAATGCAGTGAGATAATCGCGGCCGTAATGCTTCCAGATCAGGCCGAACGAACTATAAGGCTGGCCGTCGTCGCGCAGCGGCGCGCCGCGCTGGTGATGGTCGAATATCTGGGCTGAAGCGTCATAGACGCCGCCAACATCGTAAATGATCCGATCTGCGCCCGGCGTGATCCACTCCGGCGCCCGGCTGCGGACGATACGCGCCTGCGGAAAAAGCCGGGTCAGGATGACGCTCGACAGCAGTTCATCGGCATGGAAGCCACCGGAATGGGTGACGAGGAAATCGGGGATCATGGAAGCTATGGGCCTTGTCGTTCGCGGCGCGTCCGCTTGAGGGTTGGCACCTGATAGCCGTTGGCGGATATGACGACAAGCCTTTATGGGATGGAACAGCAAGAGCAAAAGCGCGGCATCATCCTGACGATTGCCGTTGATATGGTCCAGTTACTGGTCTAAATATTCCAGTTAAACCGAATCCTGACGGGAGTGTGCGCCATGCGGGTCTCCGTAACTGATGCCAAGGGGCAATTGACCGAGCTGGTGAGACGCGCCGAGGCGGGTGACGAGGTGATCCTTACCCGCCATGGTCATGCCGCCGTGCGGCTGGTTCCGGTCAGGGCCGCGCCGGACCGGAAATCCCGCCGGGCGCTGCTGGAGGTAGTGCGGATCTCCGCCGCCGCGAAGGCCGCGGAAGGGCCGACTGCTGCGCGCAGCCAGGATTTCCTCTATGGCGATGACGGCCTGCCCGAATGATCGCCCCCAAATGATAGCTGTCGACACCTCCGCGCTGATGGCGATCGTGCTCAACGAGCCGGACGCCGATGCCCTGATCGCCGCCCTCGAAGCCGAAGACGATCTCCTTATCTCCGCCGGCACGGTCGCCGAAGCGCTGATTGTCGCAGCCCGCCGTAACCTCGGCGAGGAGATGGAGCGCCTGATCGACGGCCTGGGTTTCGAAATCGTCACCGTCACGCCGGCTTCCGCCCGGCGCATCGCCGAGGCCTACCGGATTTGGGGTAATGGCGCCCATCCCGTAAGCCTGAACTTTGGCGACTGCTTCGCCTACGAAGTGGCCAAGGAGCACGGCTGCCGGCTGTTGTATGTGGGGTATGATTTCGCGCGGACGGATATTGAAAGTGCGCTTTGAACGACGCGGCATCCTCCATGAAGGCAAGAGCAAAAGCGCGGCATCCTTCGACGCCCCTCATCCTTGTACGCAGCCCAAAGGGCGGAGCCTCGAAGGACACGCCGCAGCGCCGTTCCCGCCGCCCGACGTCACTCCCCAGCCATCGCCCTGCGGATCATCGTGTTGTAACCATCTGGATCCTGCAGCATGGCGAAATGGCTGGCGTTCTTGAGGATGACGAGCTCCGATCCCGGGATTTGCTTCGCCATCATCTCGGTATGGTCGAGCTTGACCGCTTCGTCGTGATCGCCGATCGCGAGCGTCACGGGGATCTTGATCTTGCCGAGGTCTTCGGCCGTCCACGCGGGCTGGGTCGCCCACATCTCCGAGATCTGCTTGACGAAGGCGTCATATTCGTTCGGCGTCGGCGACATCTTTTTGTAGGATTCGCCGGCAACGTCGATGTAGTGGCTGAAGGTCTTGTTCTCCATGACATCAGGCTTGACGCCATCGGTCGTGACGTTCGCAGCCTGGGCGATCACCCGCGTCAGCTTTTCCGGGTTCTTCATCGCCATGTCGATGCCGATGATGCCGCCGTCCGACCAGCCGACGAGCGTGACCTTGTCGATCTTCAGATAGTCGAGCAGCGCCACATAGTCAGAGGTCATCAGGTCATAGCCGAAAGGCTGGGCGCTGCGCGTCGAACGCCCGTGCCCGCGGCTGTCGGCGACGATCACCCGATGATCCCTCGCAAAATCCGCGACCTGATAGCCCCAGACGTCGGCACTGCCGAGACCGCCATGGATGAACAGGATCGGATCGCCCTCGCCATATTCGGCGTAATACATCTTGATATCGTTGACATCAGCCATGCCGCTTGTCTTTGCCGGGGGCATTGGCGGAAAGGCGGGCAGGCTTTCCCAGCGCTCGGCGGACTGGGCGGCGGCGGTGATGAAGACGGCCGAGAAGAACACGAGAATTCCGGCTGCGATGCTGCGCATGAAGCTTTCTCCTTCGAAGATTATTCGGGCAAGATACGGGAGTGAGGGAAGCTTTCAATGGAAGCATCTGCATTTGAGTGCATGCTGATATGAACGCAGGATGTGAGGCGGCCTCCTCACCCGCCCTCACCTACAGTGCATCCAGCGGAATCTTCAAATACCGCCTGCCGTTATCCTCCGGCTCCGGCAGCCGCCCGCCGCGGATGTTCACCTGCAGCGCGTGCAGGATGAGCTTGGGTTTCGGCAGCGTGCGGTCACGCGCCTGGCGCAGCGCGACGAAGCCGGGCTTATCGATGCCTGAGATGTGGGGATTGGCGCGTTTCTGGGCGGCGACCGTGCTTTCCCAGCGCGGGTGTCGACCGCCCGGCTGGTAGTCGTGGCCGGAAAAGAGCCTGACGTCCTCGGGCAGCGACAGGATCGCCTGGATCGAGTGCCAGAGGGCGGCCGCACTGCCGCCCGGGAAATCCGTCCGCGCTGTGCCGGAATCCGGGGTGAACACCGTGTCGTGCACGAAGGCGGCGTCGCCGATCACATAGGTGATCGAGGCAAGCGTATGGCCGGGCGAAAACATCACCCGGCCCTCGAGCGCGCCGATCTTGAAGCTGTCGCCATCGGCAAACAGCCGGTCCCATTGCGAGCCGTCGGTCGCAAGCGCCGGCCAGTTGTAGATTTCCTTCCAGAGCTTCTGCACATCGGTGACATGGGCGCCGATCGCCGTCGGGGCGCCGGTCTTCTCATGCAGACAATGCGCGGCGGAGAAATGATCGGCGTGCGGATGCGTGTCGAGAATCCACTCGACCGTCAGCCCTTGGACCTCGATATAAGCGAGGATGGCGTCGGCGCTCGCAGTCCCTGTCGCGCCCGACATTTCGTCGAAATCGAGCACCGGGTCGATGATGGCGCAGCGTTTCGTCGCCGGGTCGGAGACGACATATTGCACGCTGCAGCTTCTCGGCTCGAAGAAGGCCTTGACTTGAGGCAGCCGCCCCGCCTCCCTCTCCAGCCAGCGGCGCGCGCCGGCAAGATCGAAACCGTAGCTCGCGCCGAAGGCCTCGACTTCCCCTGACGTCATGCGCCCGTCGAGCACCTCGCCCAGCACATAAAGCGTCAGCGCCCGGGTGCCGCTCTTGCAATGGGCAAGCACCGGCCCCTTGGCCTCAGCCATCGCCGCCTGGAAGGCGCGGATGTCGGCTTCGGTGATCTCAGGGGCCTTCACCGGCACGAAACTGTAGGAAAGCCCGGCCGCGGCAGCGGCCGCCTTTTCCGCCAGATTGCCCGGCTGCCCCGGCTCCTCTCCGTCAGGCCGGGCATTGATGACGGCGGCAAAACCTTGCGCTGGCAGATCGGCAAAAGCGGCGGCATCGGGCTGTGCCGCCACCGACAATCGATCATTAACCCTCACGGATGTCATCGAAGCCCCCGCGCCATCCCGTCAGTATCGCATGTATATCGATACAATCACATAAGTATATTTCCGCGCGCGAGGAATGCCGGCGGCGGGAGACGCTGCCCAAACTCCCGCCCGGCTCGGCTGTTTCCTCGTCAAAACGACAGCGTCGCCGCCCCTGCTTGATCTCGGCATGCACGGCACTGGCGCCAACGATGATGACACCGTCGAGCATGTCTTCCTTGGTATAGCCGCGCGACGTCACGCAGGGCGGGCAGTCCCAGATCGTGCCGCCGCGCGCTTGAAAATTCTCGATCAGCGTCGACAGCGGATCGAGCGGCGGCACATGCGTCATCCGCTGGCCGCCCTTGCGCACCAGCAGGGGCCTCGAAGGACGGGGCGGATACGCTGGCGCCGAACGGTGCAAGGAGCAGCGCTGCGGCGCGTCCTTCGAGGCTCCGCCCTGCGGGCTGCGCACCTCACGATGAGGAGCGTTGGAGAATGCCGCTCCAAGCTCCATTGCTTAATCTTACTCTCGATATACCCGGCGCAGGCTTTGCGCGAATACGCCTAAACTGGTGCCGTGGCCGATGACGACGATGTGCCCTCCGGGTGGAAGGCCCTGCCCGACGTTGACGTGGCAAACTGTGTCGAAGAGAAGCGGTAGACCTTGGAGTTCAACCGGTGATGGACATTTTCTATCACCGTAGGGATCGCCGCGTACCACGGTAAAGGAAGCTCGACCTGATGGCCCGCGATCAATGCAAGCATCATCGGCGCGGTGGCGACGACGATATTCTTTCCCAAGAAGTAACAGAGGAAGGGAACAAGTAAGACACCCAGAGCCTTCCGCACTTCGTCGTCCGGGTTTGTGTGCCAGCCTTTCAGGGCAAGCCCCAGCGGCAACATCGCAGAGACCAGGCCAACGGCAAAACCAGGAAGTTTTGTTTTGGATATCCATTCGATCGATGGCAGGAAGTCAAAGCCGAACAGATCGATTAAAACGGGCGGTAAACCGAGCAGCAGCCACACCGCCAGCAGGACCCTGACTGGTTTACCAAGCGGCTTCGCTGCCACCTCTTCTTTTGGTCCCATGGACGACACACCGCACTTTGGATCGCGATCCCTATCGACGGCTCTGTGACACATCACGGGTTGCCGCTTCAAGGGTTCCATCAGCGCAATGAAGCGATTTCTTGCGAGCTCGGGATCAGCATCCTCTCCGATACGCCATGTCAGGGACTCGAGGCTCCGGACGATCCCCGTGGTCGCCCCCCGGCATGCTCATATTTACTGTAACGTACTTACGTGCATGCAGGACCCGCTGCTACCGTCTTGAGGTTGATCGTTCCTATCTGTCCAAAGGAGGCTCCTCACATGGCAGATCAGTTGAAAGAGACATCACAATCCGAAAGGCGCCAGGGTCTCAGCCGCCGCGATCTGCTTGTCGCGGGTACAGCGCTCGCCGCGACTGCGGCGACCTTGTCCGGGCCGCGGTCTGCCGGCGCGCAGCAGGCGGCAGCATCCGGCAATAGCGGGCGCAAGCCGAACATCCTGATGATCATGGGCGACGATATCGGCTGGTTCAATCCGAGCATCTATCACCGTGGCATGATGGGATACCGCACGCCGAATATCGACCGCATCGGCAACGAAGGCGCAATGTTCACCGACTGGTATGGCGAGCAGAGCTGCACGGCGGGACGCGCGGCCTTTATCACCGGGCAATCGCCGATCAGGACCGGCCTGACCAAGGTCGGCCTGCCCGGCGCCGATATCGGCCTGCAGCCGGAAGACCCCACAGTCGCCGAATTCCTGAAGGCGCTCGGATACGCGACCGGCCAATTCGGCAAGAACCACCTGGGCGATAAGGACGAATTCCTGCCGACCAATCACGGCTTCGACGAATTCTTCGGCAATCTCTACCACCTCAATGCCGAGGAGGAGCCGGAAAATTCCGACTATCCCAAGGACCCGGAGTTCCGCAAACGCTTCGGCCCGCGCGGTGTCATCAAGGCATCGGCCGACGGCAAGATCGAAGATACCGGGCCGCTGACGGTCAAGCGCATGGAGACGGTGGATCAGGAGTTTCTGGCCGCTGCCCTCGATTTCATCGACCGAAAGCAGAAAAACGACACGCCATGGTTCTGCTATTTCAACTCGACGCGCATGCACGTCAACACCCATCTGAAAGCCGATTCCGAAGGCAAGACCGGCCTCGGTGTCTACGCTGACGGCATGGTCGAGCATGACGGCATGATCGGCGAACTCTTGAAGAAGCTCGACGATCTCGGCGTCGCCGACAATACCATCGTGATCTACACCAGCGACAACGGCGCCGAGGTGATGACCTGGCCGGATGGTGGCAACACGCCCTTCCGCGGCGAGAAAGCCACGAACTGGGAGGGTGGGTACCGCGTTCCCATGTGCATCCGCTGGCCTGGCGTCATCCAGCCCGGCACCATCCACAACGAAGCCTTCTCGCATTACGACCTGATCCCGACATTCTGCGCGGCGGCCGGCGAACCCGATATCGTCGCCAAGTGCCTGACAGGCTATACGGCGGGTGCCAAGACCTTCAAGGTCCATCTCGACGGCTACAATCTGATGCCGTTCCTCTCGGGCAGCGCCAATGAAACGCCGCGCCGCGATTTTCTCTACTGGAACGACGACGGCGAGCTGGTGGCCGTGCGCGTGCAGAACTGGAAGGTCGTCTTCAAGTCGCAGGATCATACCGGCATCGGCGTCTGGCGGCAGGCATTCACTGATCTCAGAGTGCCGCTCCTCTACAATCTGAGAGCCGACCCCTTCGAACGCGGCGACGAGTCGATCGAATATGAAAGCTGGATGTTCGCGAGAGCCTTTGTCGTCGTCCCCTCGCAAGCCATCGTGGCTAAGTGGCTGCAGAGCTTCGAGGAGTTTCCGGTCCGGCAGAAACCCGCGAGCTTCAATCTCGACGAGGTCATGCAGAAACTGTCGGCGCCGAAGAACTGACGAGATCCCGCCGGAAGCGGCCAGAAACTGCTTCCGGCGCAAACCGGGAAAGCGCGGGCCGTCAGTCGCTCTTTTTGGGGGCGGCTGGCGAAAAGGCCAGCGTCAGCCAGACATTCCAGCCTTCGGGACGGTTTTCGGCGGCGAATTCGTAATAGCCCTTCAGGTTGACGTAGCCGGCGGTCTTGTCGTCGACATCGAACTTGTAGCCGATCTGCGGGCCGATGCCGAAGACGCGGGATTTGAAATCGCCGAGCGTGGCTCCGTCGCCGCTGTCGCCGGTCAGCTGCTGATAGGCATAGCCGACCAGGCCGACATGCACATGCTCGTTGAGGAACTGCGACGCCGCCCAATCGATATGGCCGTCGATGCCGTTCTGATAGTCGGTGTCCGGATTCTCGAAATTGTAGGTAAGGCCGGCGACGATCGAAAACTCGCGGCCCGTCGCCGGATCGAGATAGGTATAGCCGGCGCCGCCGTCGATCGCCCCATGGCCGAGGCCGGTATTGGCGAGACGGTCGGGATCATAGGCGCCGACTGGGATGTCGCCGGTCACATAGGTCATGTAGTTGTTGACGCCGTCGTTCCATTTGAGCGCGAACTGCGGCAGCAGATCTCCGAAGCCGGTGAAACCCTCGCATTGCTCGCCCGAGATCGTATTGCCCCGCGGGCCTGTCAGCGTCGCGTCGACGCAGGCGTGATTGCGCCCGGCAACGCCGAGCACGCTCAAGGCCGCCTGTCCGCCCCACAGGGGCTGTTCGAACGTATAGGTCGGACCAAAGGCGACGATGTCGCCGCGCCCTTCGATGCCGAGATCGACCCTACCCTGCCCGCCGCGCGGAAAGGCCGTGCCGGCGCCGGCGCTGACGGAGGGGTGATAGTAGATCGTCGCGAACGACCACCCTGGTTCGCCGGGAGCGGCGGCAAAGCTGCCGTACAGGCCGGGAAGCCAGAAGCTTATGCCTGCCTCGTCAGCGCGGGATCGATCGACGCCGAGGCCGAGCGCGGCAAAGGCCGTCAGCAGAAATATCCAGGCTGCGCGGCGCCCTGACATCTTCACCGCGTCCTGTTGCAATGACGCTTTCATCCTACCTCCCGCGAATCCCTGCCCGGAACCGAGGTTACCCGAGTTTCGCGATTCGATCCACGGTAGCGGCCGGTCGCCGATACAACAGGAGCGGTGCGGGGCCGATGCCGTCAAGCGTCTCGACGTCCCTTGAAGAAGCCGCAACATCCATGGGTGGAAAAAATTGAGGCGGTGCGCTAACTAAATCCACCATCAGAATCTGGAGCGCGCCGTGAATTCAGAATCGCCTCGAAACCTGGCAGTTCGCTTTCCTGTCGGTGGCGGGGAAATCGGCCGGCTGATCCAGACCCGCGATTGGAGCAAGACGCCGCTCGGTCCACTCGAGTTCTGGCCGCAGAGCCTGAAGACGGCCACCAATATGCTCCTGCTGTCGCCCGTGCCGATCGTTCTTCTCTGGGGCGAAGACGGCGTGATGATTTATAACGACGCCTACTCGGTCTTCGCAGGCAGCCGCCATCCGGATCTTCTCGGTTCCAAGATCCGCGAGGGCTGGAGCGAAATTGCCGACTTCAATGACAATGTGATGAAAGTCGGGCTTTCAGGCAAAACGCTCGCCTACGAGAACCAGGAGCTGACGCTGCTGCGCCACGGCACTCCGGCTCCCGCCTGGATGAACCTCGACTATTCGCCCGTGCTCGATGAAAGCGGAAAACCCGCCGGCGTCATCGCGATCGTCGTCGAAACCACCAAAAGCGTGCTTGCCCAGCGCCAACTGCGCGAGAGCGAAGAGCGGTTCAGGGCGTTCACGACTGCGACGACCGACATCGTCTACCGCATGAGCGCCGACTGGAAGGAGATGCAGCAGCTCGACGGCCGCAACGTTCTCGCCGACACCGCCAACCCCACTGTCGCCTGGCAGGAGGTCTATCTGTTTCCCGAGGACATTCCCGCAATCGAGGCGGTGATCGACGAGGCCATCGCAAGCAAGGGTGTTTTTGAATGCGAGCATCGCGTCCGCCGCGCCGACGGCAGCACCGGCTGGGTTCTGTCACGGGCTGTTCCTGTTTTGAATGACGCAGGCGCGATTGTCGAATGGTTCGGGGCCGCGACCGATATCACCGAGCGGCGGCGCCGGCATGAACAGCTGGAACTCGTCGTTCATGAGCTCAACCATCGCGTCAAGAACAATCTGGCGATGGTGCAGGCCTTTGCGCTTCGCACCTTCCGCGATGCCGACGACATCCCCCGTGCACTGGATAGTTTCAACGCGCGGCTGGTGTCGCTCGGCCGTGCCAATGATCTGTTGACGGGAGAATTGTGGAGCAGCGCCTCCCTGAAACAGACGCTCGACCAGGCGACCGTTCCGCACCGGCCTGATGGAGGCCGGTGGGAGTTGAGCGGAGACGATATAAGAGTTTCCGCCAAGACGGCGCTGGCGCTGACCATGGCCTTTCACGAGTTGGGCACAAATGCCGTGCGCCATGGCGCCTGGTCGAATGATGGCGGCGCCGTCCGCGTCAAATGCTCCCTCCAGGTCATCGACGGCGGGGCGCAGCGCTACCGCATAGACTGGGACGAACATGGCGGGCCGCGTGTCGAGCAGCCGAAGAGGAAGGGCTTCGGCACGATCCTCATCCAGCGCGGCCTTGCGGCGGAGACGGGAGGCAGCGTGGATATTTCCTTCGCCGAAACGGGTTTTTCCTTCC
>Ga0307515_10021213_pt1 | contig 11529 bp, 12 predicted proteins | sample 17_EM_MG_FD_194513 | JGI IMG/M metagenome (GOLD analysis project Ga0307515, IMG submission 194513) | Populus trichocarpa ectomycorrhiza microbial communities from riparian zone in the Pacific Northwest, United States - 17_EM | ecosystem: Host-associated > Plants > Roots > Unclassified | place... | reverse complement strand
TAGCGCGAGAGCATTTCGTTGATTCGATCGAGATGTAAGGAAAGAGTCCGGACGAAGTTTTCGGCTGATTTGGACCAGTCAGGCGCGGATATGGCTATGAGTGGGGCGTTAGGACCGCTTAAAAGAGGGAAATTGTGAATGCTTGCGATGCAGCCAGTACGTACATTGTTTGCTCTCAGGTTCAACCAAAGACCGAGCTGTGAACGCAAGTAACATAGTCGTTGCTCCAATGGTCAATGGGTTGGGTACGGTCGTAGATTTATTCGCTTCCTAAGCACGGTCCGGGATAAGCGGCCATAAAGGAAGAAAAGGGGCGAACGAACCCAAAATCCGACGCTAAAAAAGCCGTCGAGAGACGTCAAGGGTCCGTTTAGTGCTCCATTGAGAACTTCTAGGACTCCCTGCGCAACGGGAGCCTGAGGGCTGAAGGGTAAGTAAACGAAGCGGGATGTGGGTCAGGACGATACGAACAGGAAGATCATTCATGACGTCTGCATGCACGGTCTTGATTTTCTTCTCCAACACATGGATCCGGAGAAGTGAACGGCAGTTCACAATATGCGCAATCAATGCAAAGCGCTCTTGTACCTCCTCTGAGGGTTCCAGAGGGGTCGATGACTGTGATGCACTGTTGAGGGGTGGGATAAAGTCACCAGGACTGCGTTCAATGATGCTCGCCACATATTTGAAGTATCTGGTAGCAGTGGTGACCTCAGAAGATACTAAGAAGTTCGCCCCAACAATTAGATGAGCCTGAGCGCAATTGAACGCGTCATGGTCGTCCATCTCCGATAGCGCATCAATCAACCTCCTGCCCAATTCTGTTTCCAGACCGATCAGTGACTGGTCGCCGGAGATTAGACGGTAGGTACGGCATCCATAGAGTTGAGCGAAATCGATGTAGACAGGATGAACGAATGTTCCTGAGCGGTCGCCGAGGATGATGGCTTGTTCCTTGGCACAGTTTCCTAGCATTCCGAGCTTGTAGTGGTGAGAGAAAGTCGCGATTCGGCTACGAGAACATGCGGTTAGATAAAAGTTTCAGGGTTGGAACCAAGCTTACAATCTGAGGGTCGCTTTTTCTCGAGGCATAGTAGAGATATCGGAAGAAAATGGATCTTCGAAGTCGCTAACATCCAATGAGAGACTCTTGGACCTACTGTCGGAGGTGAGCGCAGGGGCTGAGTCGGGCAAACCCACACTCTGTTTGGGAGGAGATAGACGCATCGGTCCCGCGGTTTGGCCTAGGACGGAGATGGGGTTCGGGGACACCTCGTAAACGCATGCAGCCCCCATACGGGATTTGGCGCACCGAGAACACGCAGGTCGAGTTCCATCGCAGCGCTGTTTGAAACAGTCAGAAAGACGGACAGAACTCGAGGTGTCACAGCGCTGTACCTTCTTCTTCCTCCTGGAGTAGGCGAAACATCAGAAGTGCAACTACCGAGCAAATGGATTGCTGACCTGCACTCGCTACAAGCTTCCCCTTTTGTGAGAGTCGGAATCGTTGGGAGTAATCCTCCCTCTGCCAGATGCTGTTGTGTTGGTCTTCCCAATTCACCGTCCCAGACCTAGGGAGTAATGAACAGAAGTTCGAAAGCAGCTTCATAACGACACTCACGAGGTACCTGCGAACGCTTCCAGGGAAATGATCAAGTCGGTCTCAAGCTTTCTCTGCGGTGCGAATGCTCACCTGTTCTTGACGCCGTTGTTAGAGGACATGGCTCTAGTCAACGAAGATCCACTGAGCCGCGAGCCCCGCCTTAAGTATCATTGGGTGTGTGATTGGTTCTTGACTATTGACCAAGGGGACAGCCACAGTTGCGACGAGTAATCCTCGACAAAATACCTAGAACCTCTATCTGACGGCGCTCTGGGGCCAGGGTCTTTGGCGAGTAAGTCTCGCTCCTGACGTAATACAAAGGGGGAGGCTATCCAAAGAATGGATTTTAATATTTTCAGCTCCATGGTCCCTGGTACTTGCTATGACCCTAGGATGGGTCCCAGTTCGTGAGCCGGCGCTGAAAGCACTGACGGAGCAGAGCATAAGTCGGACTTGCCATATATGGCAGGACCGCGTCTAACGTGTGCAAACCAGTCACTCACCTTGTTCTGCAACCGAGAATGAAGACAAAATCCCCGCTCTTTAACGCCTCATCGCACACGAACCGAAACTGGAGCCGAAGAAATGGGTGGTCGGGTTAATCCTGGTTCCTTCCTGGTCAACTGACGGCCAAACAGTGTGCCCAGTCAAAGTTGCCCGCGACGAGGGGTTTTTGGGGGTCTACAACCTCGGACCCTCTAGGTAAGAGGTATCCAAGGCAAGACCAGCAAAAAACGTACGTTTCTGTCATCTGTCATTGTTGTGCTCACGTTAATCGCTGTATTCTAATGATCGCCGGGGATGTCACTCGTGGCGCCAAATTCCAGTCATCGCAGGGCGGTGCGATAAGTCGTCTCCGTCCGTGCACCCTGTATCGTGGGTTAAGGGTGTTCTAAGGCTCATCATGTGGTTTGCACACAATTAATTTCTACCAAATTATGGTCAAGCTTCTGGAAGATCGTTTGGATTGGGGGGAGCTCTCGAGTGGCGAACCAGTGATCCTTCCCAACGGATTCTACCATGCGTACTTCGCGCGACCCAGATACAATCCATCATCTGACGCCCGGGGGCCGAACGTCGGTCGGTGAGCTTAAGTACCTGCGATCCTTGGATCTGACTTAAACCAGACTCTGCACGTTGTATCCAATGGGGTTACAATCTGCCGCCGTCCTCGGGGTATGTAGTCCCGCCCGCCAAACACCGTTGAACGGAGATCACGGCAATTGACAATACTTATAACAGTCTACCCATCGCTGGCCCCGGACGGTCCTCATCCCCCCGCTCGAGCGGTTGTAGCGAGAGCAGACATGACGGATCGCGTAGAAGGAGGTGATATGCATACGAAATTCCCCTATCAAAAACCCCGAACCCTGGTCAAATGCGCACAATGTTGGTTATCACTTCCCGTTCCGCATCCCTTAGTGAGCTCACATACACAACATACAAATCCAATCTATAGTCTCCTATCCCAAGCGCTGTGTGGGGAGAGGTGATCTGGACAGGTGGCAGTGCTGCTTCTCCCGATTAACTTACTTCATTGAACAGAGGAATTCCAAGCGGAATGAATGCTCAGCGCACTCTTTATGAGTCAACCACACAGCCGATGATAAGGTTCGGACCTTGATCACCCGAACCAACCCTTCCTACCACCCACCCACCGCACTCATACGTTCGTACCCTACGACGACAAAACCCTACGACCGCGAGCGCGAACTTGAAGAATGGCGGTTGGGATGAAATCGGCGCTCGATTTCCTCGAAAAGGTCAAAGAGGTTTATGGGGCGGACTCACCGCGGTATCAGGGGTTCATCGATGTGCTGAAGGACTTCAAGGCCGGAAGGTGACACTCGAAGATCCCCCATTCTTACTGAACCTGAGACCGCGATGATTACTCCACAGTGCGAACGTGAGAGAAACGATTAGGAGGACAATCGCACTCTTCCAAGGCCATCCAGAACTCATCGAAGGGTACGCCATATTCCTGTCACCAAACGCCATCCGAATCCCGGAAGACCCCCAGGGGAACATTATCGCGACGATGACTACCGGGACTATGGAGATCGCTAGAGATGGGACGACAATTAGCGAGACTCACGCACAGGCGCCCGAACCCCAGGGTGTGGAGATTGAGTTACCTGAAATGGCCGAACGTGATAAGCGTCTTTTGGAGAACCTCCGGACTCGAATCCCGGACTCCGAAGAGTACGAAGCGAAGTACGAGGTGCTCAGGGCCTCGCTTGAGGCTTATCTGAAGATGCCACCTGAGCAGAGAAAGGTGCGCAGCACCAACATTCCGCCAATGGCGTTTTGTGCTTACTCCCGTCCAAGGCTTCGTTTGGTGCCGATCAGGGCCACGAGTTCGTGGAGAAGCTCCAGGAGCTTCTCGGGGATGATGATGAGTTCAAGGGGGTATTGTCTGAAGTATCCAACTGGCGTGATTAATCGCCGTTCGGGATGATTTTTTGTACTACCTATCAATACGAATACAACCCCCACTTGCATCTTTCAAGTCCGACCCGGACCGCCCAGAACTTCGAGGATCCTCTTCTCGACTTTGGCAATAACTTGACGTTCGGTGTTGAGACTGGTGATAAAGTACCCGAGGTCACCAAGAGTACGGAAGTGAATGCCAAAGGAGCAGGGACTGGTTGAGTCAGGATCTCTGTCCCTAATGGGATCCAATATTTCCTGCGCGGCAGTAGACCGATACCCTTGGATCAGGTGAAGGTGTGAGCTTTGCTTAGGGATCACAAAAAGATTGGGAATTTACCTCTACCTCCATCGTCGATTTTGATAGCCAAGACGCATCCCAGCGTCATGACCGCCTTCACAGATTCTAGCCTCGAGAGTTCATCCACGAAATCTGGATCCCAGAAACTCCAAACCCTTCCCGCCGCTTTGGCACGATCCTCGGAAGCAACCTCTCCGGTCCACTTCTTCCTCGCGTCCTTCCAGCGCTCACTCTCCGTTAGCTTCCCAATTTGCTTCAATGTCTCGTTCGCGACCTCACACGCGACTGGGTAGGCCGTGTAACTGTGACCGTGCAGCAACGCCTGGTCCTTCCTTTCCCCCACGAAGGTTTCGAAAATATCCTCTCTGGAGAGTGTGGCAGCGAGGGGCACGAGACCCCCACTCAGCATCTTGGCATATACGGCGATGTCTGGGTGAATCCCAAGGACGGTGGAGGTGGTTTGGTGACCCAAACGGTAGGTTCCGACAAACACCTCGTCGAAGACCACGGGAATTCCAGACTCCCCTCCCTCAGTCGACGGTTTCGCAGGGAGATAACGAGACCGGACCACGTCAACGAGTGTTCGTTGGAATAGAGGGTCGACGAAGATCATCCCACCAGCTCCCATGACCAAGGGTTCGAGAACGAGGGCCGCTATTTCTGTCTTGATGTTATCCAGCGAACGTCCGATGAAGTCCCTGTAGACTTGAGCGAGAGGGGTACTTAATCGCCTCTCGACATCGTACGCCGTGTTCAAGGAGTCCCTGGTCCCGATCCACGTGAGGTCCTCTTCACTGACCCCACATTTCGAGGCGTGGTCCCGGAAAGATGGGGGAAGGGTGATCCTGATCTGTCCCTTCTGGATCATCAGAGACGGAGGATCGAACCAAAAACCTTTTGACTCGTGCCATTCACAAGTGTAGACTCCATCCCCAGCATCACAAGCGTTCATGGCCCCGATGGTATCCCCATGATAGCTCCCCTTCAAACCAAACACACCAAGTTTCTTCGCGCGGTCCCCTCCTGTATCTCCCTCAACGGGATACCTTTTTGTGTAAGCTCGCAGAGCCATTTTCAGAGCGACCTCCATCCCGGTGGACCCATTGTCGGTGTAGAATACGCGGGATGCCCAGCCTTTTCCTGGACCGGCGAGAAGGGTTTCAGCAAGGTTCAACGCGGGGAGGTGGGTGGATTGAGGGAAGAGGACGTGTCCGTATCTACCGGCTGCGCGGGCGGCTGCAAGCGTGAGCGCGTGGTTAGAATGTCCAAGGGTTTGAGTCCACCAGGACGCTGATCCATCGAATTGATAACCCAACAGCGAGTCGGTTTCTCCAGAACCACCGTCGTAGACACTGAAATGGTCTTTGTGTGCGCTATCAATAACGGCAACGGATTTTGGATCGGGGTGTATGGAAGAGTGTTGGACAAATGGCCACCAGATCTGGGTGTGTGTTCGAGAGGGCATCGAGCCAAGTTCGTCGAGACGAGATTTATGTCGCTCCGTAAGTTGAGCGATTACCCCCGGTATTCCAGAGGAGTCGGATTCAGAGATACTCTTATAGTAACTCTCCAAACTGGCAATATCTTCCTCGCGATTAGGCAGCCGAGTGGGTGGGGACGGGATCGCCGTAACCGATACGCCTTTGTCGGCAAAGTAGGAGGTTAGGTACTCCCAGTTCTGGTAGTACTCCTCTCGGAAGAGTAATAGTGCGTCAACGATGTATCCCCTGAGTAAAAGGGATTCGTATGCGGATATCGTGGATGAGATTCCTCCCAGCCTGGAGTCCCCGATTAAGATCGTTGGGAAAAATAGAGGTCGATAGGCATCTAGTTGGGTTGAACCTGATAGCGTCGGACTATGCACGCCTAAAATTGATGATATTAGATCCCTGGAGGGAGATCGCCGCTTAGAACAATTACCCCCTGCTGTCTCAACATAGACATGACCGGCGCCTGACACATCCCTGACATATGACGACACACGGTTTGCTATCGCGTCGACTAAAGCACCATCGGAGACCTGTGGAGTACGCATCAAGTTCACACTAAGGGGTGGATAACAAAATAAATACCTTGCCTGTTCCCCCATGACGAAGCACTGCAAGGTGCGGACTGACGGGTTCACTGTACCGAAAAAGACAATCGGCCTCCACGCGACCGGAGGAATTCCCGGAAAACCGACCAACGTGTCTGCCCCACAGAGTGATCAGCATTTCGACGATTGCGCGAAGGAAATCACACAGCGTTCATACAAGTCGTCCGCGTCCCCAACATCACCTGTGCTAACAGGTTTGAGGTATAGCACGTTGTGACCCCAATGGGCCGACGCCCGGACCAGCGCCGTTGCGAAAACGGTCTTGCCGACGTCTGTATTCGCACCAAATATTTGATGTGCCCGCAAATGACGATACAAGAGTGTCATAGGAAACGCCGGTTATCTCTAGTGAGTTCGAGAGAGGTTGCGAGTGTGGGAAAAGTGGGAGAATACAATGGGGGCTACCGTTGTCCGTGCAAAGGAAAGAATGATAGGCACCGTCGATGTTGGATGGTTGATTATTACCTATGAGAAACTGACAGGAGTACATAAAATCTCGGCCAGCAACGAGGACAGGAGGCATTGTGGGTGGCAAAGTTCTGAGAGACATCGGCGGTTCCCGATCCATCGTCATTCCTCTTTCTCTCTCTCCCACATCCTCTCCCACACCCATCCTCTCCCACACCCACAACCGCCAACACATCTGGCGATGACCACCATGTACGCCCAACAGCCAATGCCATCGTCCTCCTTCTACCCAGACCAACAACAGCAAACAATCCCTTCCCATGCTTCTCAGCAAGACCTCTACCCCCAACAACTGCCACTGCCACAACAGCGGGCGGGAGGCAGAGGTTCCGTCTACACTCAAGAGCAGCCACGATACGAGCCTGCAGATGACATAGACCAGTACACCCCGGACAACAATGATGACTTCTACCACGGAAATGGCGAGCTCACCCCTCAGAGGTCATTACAAGACTCTCGTCCACCCACCCCTCCTGGTCCCATCCTCGACCACTCTCACCTACGACCCGGAAAGGAGGCCTCCCTTCTCTCTCACGAGCGCACCCTCGAGCTCTACCGCGCCAACGCCAAGAAGACCCAAGATCCAGAACTTCAGTTTGAGTTCGCCGTCTTCTTGATAGACGCTGCCAAGCATTGGCCCATTCCCGCCCTTGAACAATCGGGCGTGAACGTTATCGAAATTGAGAAGGCGCAAGACAAACGAGACGACCTCTATCGTGAAGCTACTTCCTTGTTGCGAAGACTGGCAGACAGGGGCCACATGCCATCACAATACTTCCTCGCAGATTGCTACGCCAACGGGATTGGTACAACAAAGGGAAAGCAAGACTTCGATCGCGCCTTCCCCCTCTTTGTTCTTGCTGCCAAACACGGCCATCCAGACGCTGCCTATCGTGCTGGTACATGTTGTGAGAACGGCTGGGGTTGCAGGAGGGAGACCGCGAAGGCTTTACAGTTCTTTAGGAAGGCTGGCGCAGCACTCCACCCAGGTGCCCAGTACCGGCTGGGCATTGCGGAATTGAACGGAGAGTTGGGATTATCCAAGCGACCAAGGGAAGGCGTCAAGTGGTTGAAGAGATCCGCGGAGCATGCGACTGCTGAATTCCCTCACGCCCTTCACGAACTCGCTCTCCTACACGAAAAGGGACTTGACAATGCCGTTTTCACGGACTACGAATACGCCGCAGAGCTGCTGGCTCAGGCTTCGGAGCTCGGTTACGCCCCAAGCGCTTACAGGCTTGGAGAGTGTTACGAATATGGGAAGATGGGATGCCCCCAGGACCCAGCTCTCTCCATCCACTATTACGTGCGCCACCTTCCATCATTATTGGCCCACCCCCTAATTTTGTCCATCAGAATATCGCTGCTCAGCAAAGCCATCGAGACGCATGCTTCGCTCTGACCGCGTGGTACCTTGTCGGATCACCTGGTGTCCTCCCGCAATCCGACACCGAAGCGTACCTCTGGGCGCGGCGGGCCGCTGAAGGGGAACTTGTTAAGGCAATGTACGCCGTTGGATACTTCTTGGAGGTCGGAGTCGGAACGCAGCCCGATATGAAAGAGTGGGTATATGCGCCTCGTTTTTCAGGAACCCCGGTTACTCACTCTCAGGTCCCGCTATTCACAGGGCAATCTCCTGGTACAAACGCGCTGCCGAGAAAGGCGATAGGCGCGCCACGCAGCGGCTCAAATCGAATTCAAACACCCCGATCATTCAGCCCGGTGGACCTGGATCTGTATTGGGAAGAAACCCAGATGGCGAGGATTCCAACGGAAAGGCCGGCAAGGATAAGGATTGTGTCATCATGTGAGGCTCGGACAATTCGGGCCGAGTCACCCACCGATTCTACTCGTGGCTTCCGGTTCCTCCCTCTTGATCTCCCATTGCGATGCAGCCCACCGTCTGAGACGACTCAGACTTTTTTTTTTGGTTTTCCCTCCTCATAATCTTGGACTCTCCCACTTTCTGAATGTGTTCTTATCTCTGGGCGGAGGGTTTTTAGAATCGCACGTACATATACCCTGATGGGTCTATTTTTACATCCCTTACATTCGTTCTTTGTCTGTCGACCCCATGTGTATCGACCCCTGGCTCCTTCCACAATCCCCTTTTGGTATTCATCCATCCGTAGTCTTCCCTCTCAACCTCTTTCATACTCTTGCGCCGCTGCAGACTTTCTTACGATTATCAACATGTAACGCTTGTAATCCCCAGGAACATAAATCGAGAAGGCGGAGCACGCATTCTTGAACCCTATTGGTATTACCTGAAGAGTGAACAGCCTGGGAAATTTGGGTTCTTGGGAGACCCGGTGTCTGGACTGGGTCGACGTGTCTATGATATTACAACCAATGCACAACATATGGTAGTGTATAATGATCAGGACTCTTCCGATGGATCCTTCTTTCGAGAAGGAACCCGTAACCCTTTCTTCTTCATACTTCTCCGTTTTGACTCTAGGGAAGCAGGTTGGTCGTGGGACGACTGAAGCAGCACAGCGGTGACAGGACGAACCTTCAATATAACTCTTATCCTCCTCATCATCGAAGGTGGGTTTCTCTGCGTCGCTGCTGTCTCCCATGTCCCCTCCGCCGGTTGAACCGTTATCACCGTCCTCGCCCTCCATCGCCATCGCCTTCCTCTTCCTCTGCACCTTAAACTTGGCCACATAAAACCCGTCCATATTATTCACATGAGGGTAAACCCTCCTCGTCAACTTGACGCTGTCATCGAAAATCTTCCCTCGGTACCGCGTGAAACCCTCCTTACCGAACTCGAGCCCGGTATCGACGAGCTTGACGTTCGGTCGTTTCCGAAGGGCGTAGTCGACCACCGCCTCGTTCTCGTCGACGGTTACGGAACAGGTAGAGTAGACGGCGTATCCTCCCGTTTTAGAGTCGGGGTTTACGCTGTCGATTGCGCAGAGAATGAGTTGTTTCTGGAGGTGAGAGAGAAGCATGAAATCTCGGTCGGACTGAGAGATATGTCCGAGTTAGATAGGGCGGGCCGGAGTTAAGAAGTGAGCCGTACCTTGTTGATCTTAACGCTAGGGTCCTTGCTGATGACGCCGGTGCCACTACATGGCGCATCAAGCAATACCCTATCGAAACCGCCCAAAACCTTGGGGAACTCTCGTCCGTCATAGGAGCAAACCACAACGTTTTTGCATCCCAACCGGTGGATATTGGCAGTCAGACTCTTCGTCCTAGCCTTGTTCGCATCATTGGCGAAGATCACGCCAGTGTTCTGCATGAGGGCGGCCATATGGGAGGTTTTCCCTCCGGGGGCGGAGGCCATATCGAGTACACGCTCGTTGGGCTGTGGGGAAAGGGCAATGACGGGGAGGAAGGAGGAGGCAGCTTGGAGCATGTAGTGGCCGGCAAGGTACTCGGGTGTAGCACCTGTAATGGTGTCAGGGTTCATGGTTTGCATGTGGTAGTTTGTGACCTGCCTATTGGAACGCTACTTTCGAAAACCTGAAGGCCGACGTTTGTCCATTTACCGATCGGTTCAAGGTTGACACCGCGGTTAATCAGAGCTTGGGCAAGGTCTCGCCTCCTCGTCCGCAGGGTATTGGTGCGAATCGTTACTGGCCGAGGGACCTCATTGGCTTCGAAAAACTCAATCGCCTGCATGAAAGAGTCAGCGCGTTGCAAAGAGTAGACACAAGGAAGCTGACCTCGCTGACTGGGAACATATTGGTCAGTTTCTCAGCCAGAAATTCGTTATACCCGTAGTAACTGGCGATGTCGGATACCAGCTGGGATACATAGTCGGCTCTTGGCCTAAGTGTTATAGTATGTGATCAGCGACCAGAATCGGCGCATAAAGGCACACCCCACACCTTCCGTTCCCTAACTTTTTAAAGTTCTCCAGAACCCTCGTACAATGCCGTAGTCGACGTTGTACCGTGAAAACGTCAGGACCGCCAGCTTTTTTCTCAGCTTCCCGCTCCTCTAGTTTCAGGACCCTCACGGGTTCGCTGGGTCCACCTTCTTCTTCGTCGTCGCTTCCATCACCGTCCGGGTCATCGAAATTTTCGCTTTCCACCTCTCCAGTGGCAACCGCATCTTGGAGCTCCTGGATATCAAGCTCAGCCTCCCTCGCAGCTTCGGCATCCATTTCACGGGACTGGGCTTCCATGTTGGCAATGGTCGTCTTCCCCTTCGCCTTCTTTCTCCCACCTTCCGAACCAGAATCTGAAGATGTTGACGATTCTGACTCCGACCCTGTTGGGATGATCCTCAGCGGGCGGTCAAGTTGTTTTGGTTTTTGGTTTTTCGTGGGGAGATTGAGAGAATCTTCGCTCTCCGAGTCGGTGTCAAAATCAAACTTTTGCATGGGGCCTCTCAGAGGTTCGTCGCTGTTGTTTGCTCAGAAGTTGTGGGTAGGAAAGGTTTATGGGGCGTACTCCTCTGTTTCATCCCCGTCACTTTCCAAGTCTTCCAAGTCCCCAGTAAATCCGGTGAACTCTTCAGCGTCTTCGTCGTCCCCGTCTGCGACGTCGCTGTCACGGAACAACGATCTGCAGTAGGTAACCCGTCAATTGGGCGAAGCATCTACATCCTCCGACAGGCACACGCACCTGGCCGCAGCCTGCATATCAACATCTTCTACACCATTGTCATCAT
>Ga0307515_10021212_pt1 | contig 11529 bp, 12 predicted proteins | sample 17_EM_MG_FD_194513 | JGI IMG/M metagenome (GOLD analysis project Ga0307515, IMG submission 194513) | Populus trichocarpa ectomycorrhiza microbial communities from riparian zone in the Pacific Northwest, United States - 17_EM | ecosystem: Host-associated > Plants > Roots > Unclassified | place... | reverse complement strand
AAATTCTCTCTAAAAGTCAAGAGACGAATCTCTCCAGATTCATTAACCTTTCCATTTACACACAACATCTACAATTTAACTTTTTTTCTCTTTTATCTCAACCCCTAGCCATATCACATACCATTTAAGAGTGTCAAAATATCTTTTTAAAAGCCAATTTATCTTATTTATTTCAATCTTCCCTTTTAACGTCAAAATAAAACATTTTTATCGATTTTACAAACTTTCCGAACAATATTCTTCTAAACACAATCCTTGACATTTCAACATGCATTTGTTTTTCATTTTAACACAATTAAACACACATCATTAAGCTAAATATGTCAAATTAAACATCCTCCCCCTTTGATTCATAATTGACCGAAAACATGTCCTTAAAGAACCAAGAGTTCCCTCATTCTTTTAATGCTAATTTCATTCTATTCACACACACATTCACATAAAGAAAACAACCTATTATAATAAATTCATTAAGAAAAACCACAATTTCCCCATTTTTTCTCTTTGCTCTGTATATGGTCGGCTAACTTTCCTTGCCCCCACTCATGTGGCTGGCTTTTTATATCACTCTGAGTTGTCCTTAGAAATTAGGATAACAAGCACAATAAGCTTATACATTTTTATTTTTATTTTTACTTTTGATTTTGGAGAGGTATTTACCCCCCCTAAACATACACTTTCAGGGCTGTCACAGCAGCCCCAAGGTCTCCTAAAAATTAAGTCTCTCTAATGCTCAATTTCCATTTTATTTTAGGGTTGTTTTAGTTCACACAAAACCAATTTTGACAACAGTTTTAATCACCTATAAATAACAAATGAATAATATTTCAAACAATCCATACGGTCAAGTTATAATGTATCATTATAAGTATAATATCCAAATATCAACTTCATCAGATGGTGAAATTTCCAAAAACATGGGTTTAACCGAACTGACCTCAAACTTGTAGACCTACTGTGTGAGAAGCATAACTTATATACCAAATGTTTGTTCCTGATCTCCACCGTTCAGTATCTAGACAGCATCAGGAAGAACAACATATTCAAATTATAGCTCGATCCAACGGTGTTCAGAGGGGAAAACAGTCAGCGATGAAGACTATCTAGAAGTGTATTTTCCCTAAAATTGTCCTCCTGTGATATCACTCAAACGGGGACTGATATAGAAGATCCCTCTAGTGAAAATGTACACAACAAGGAGGAGAACAACGTATCCGAATATTGTTCTGATCCAATGGTGGAAGGTGGAGTTATATCTATCGTATTTTTTACCATCAATATGTCTTCTCTCCAGCTTCTCTCTAAACTCTCTCTTGCTCTCGCAAGTCACTCCAAGAGAGAAAATAGAATGATTTTTATAGTGCTATCATCTTGTTAATTGCACATTTATCCCTACCTTTTTTTATCATTTGTACATAAACTCCTAACCTTTTGTTATTTGAATATTGACATCTCTTGGTCTTACATATTCATTTTGTCCCCATAAATGTTTTTCTTTTCAACAATTTAGTACTATATTCACTTTTCTTTTTATTAATTTCACTATTTTTATCTTGATTTAGGTTTCTTTAATTTAATTTAACTCATTTTAGTATTGGTTAAATTTCTCATATTTTAAAAACCTAGAAAAATTATAACCAGGGGTTTACAATAGAAGATCATGAATGTACTTATGTTGTATTAGGAACAGACCAACATGGGTTGGGATCACCTCGATTCCCAGAAAGAAATGTAGATCGCCCAAATCTTTTACATGGAACCGGGTACTAAGGTGTCGAATGACATTGGTGACGAAGACTGGATTGTTGCCTGTAATGACCAAATCATCAATATAAACCAATAAATAACATTTGAGAGAGTCAATCGAATAAATAAAGAGGGATGGATCCGCCTTGGATTGAAGAAAATGTAGATGAGTGATAGCGGCCTTGAGAGCGATAAACCAAGCTCTAGGAGCTTGTTTGAGACCATAAATGGCTTTCTTAAGGCGACACACATGATTTAGTTTTGATGGATCTTTGAACCCAGGTGGTTGAAGCATAAAAACTGTTTCAGAGAGATCACCATGTAAGAATGCGTTGTGGACATCCATCTGTCGTAAACTCCAGCCATGCATAACAGCAATGGACAGAACAGACCGAATGGTTGCAGGTTTAACTACAGGGATGAATGTATCGATGTAATCCAAACCTGGTTATGGGTTATAACCCTTGGCAACAAGGCGAGCCTTAAACCTGTCAGTGGAATCATCAGGATGATGCTTTACCTGAAAAACCCATTTACACCCCACTGGTTTTGAGGAAGCAAAGCAAGGAACTAATTTCCAAGTGTCATGACGCATTAAGGCTGTAAGTTCAGAGCATATGGCTTCCCACCACTGTGGATTGGAAAGAACTTGAGTGACACTGGACGGTTCGATGGTCTTAGGGAGGGGGTGTTTAGTCACAAGGCTGAGTTGTTTTGGTTTAAAAATATTATTCATGTACCTGGTGATCATAGGGTGAACACGGGATGGTGATGCAATGGGAGTAGAGTCATTGGTTTAAGGATGGTTGGGAGGGGAAGGAAAGGGCAGGACAAAAGGTGAGGGATTGCACGTTGATTGTGCCTAAGGATATGATATGAACTGAGATGAAGAGGATGGAGAGGTAGAGATATTACCTGAGGGAGAAGCAGCAATGGTAGTGTCACCTTCCTGTGGTACTAATGAAGACGTGTGTGAAGACACAGTGGTTAATGGTGGGCATTGGACAATAACAAAAAGAGGCGAGGGGGAGAGGGACAATTACTGCAAGGACACATCAGGTGGGATTGGAGAAACATGCTGGTTTTCATCGAATAGAACATGACATTAGAGAAATAATTTGTTAGTGGTGACATCCAAGCATTTGTATGCATTTTGAGTTTGAGAATAGCCTAGAAAAACACAAGGGCGAGATTTTGGCTGAAGTTTGTTGGTGTTGTATGGACGAGTGAGAGGGTAGCAGAGACACTGAAAATTTCTTAGTTTAAGGTAATTTTGATGCTAACCAAAAAGATATTCAAAAGAAGATTGATTCTGCAAGAGAGGAGTAGGATGACGATTAATGAGATATGAGGCTGTATGAAACGCATATGGCCAGTAGGAATGATCAAGTTTGGCATCATGAAGTAATGTAAGACTTATTTCAACAAGATGATGATATCGACGTTCAGTGACACCATTTTGTTGTGGGGTATAAGGGGCGATGGTATAATGACTTATCCCACTAGTTAAGAAAATTGATCGTAAAGTAATGAATTCGCCACCATTATCATAATAAAGCGACTTTATCTTTGTTTGAAGCCGTGTTTCAATGAATTTTTTGAAATGTGGAAAGATTATTGAGACATCAGACTTTTTAACCATTGGATAGAACAAGATGTATTTGTTAAAATGATCTACAAAGATGATATAATAGTGAGAACCATTAATGCCAGTGGAAGAGGCTGATCCCCACACATCAGTGTAAATTAAATCAAATGGAGCCTGATTCATGAGACTATTTTGACGAAAAGGAAGTTGATGTGCTTTATTGATAAGGAATAGAGCAAAAATTACATAAGGAATAGAGTTTGGAAGATGAACTTGGAAGAAAAAAATTATTGACTAGATGAGCAACTATTTTGTGAGAAGGATGTCCAAGACGTTTATGCCAGCCATCGGTGGAAGTTCTTTCATGAGCTAAAGTAAGAAATTTAGAAAAAGGTGACACCATTGGTTTCAGGAAGGCGTATACACCATTGCTACATGTTCCTCTTAGTAGAATCACCCCTATGTGTTTGTCATTCACCAAAAAAATAGAGATGATGAAGTTCAACAAAAACATCGTTGTGTTTTGTGAGATGGTAAACTGAGATTAAATTTTTACACAGATATGAAACACACAGTGTATCAGGTAAATGAAAAATTTTCTTGGGAAATTATAAGGATAAAGAGCTAGTGTGAGAAATTTACAAACCTGAACCATTGCCTAAAATTACTTCGTCAATGCCATCATATTCTAAGTGTGTAGTGAGATTTGCAAGATCACTTGTAATATTATGAGAAGCCCCTAAGTCAAGGAGCCAAGGTTTTTCCATGGCATTGGATGTCTGAGTGGAGTTGATCATGGCAGTGTTGGAGTTGAATTGAGAACAGGTCTTTGCGGTATGTCCTAAGTGGTCACATATTTGGCATCGGGGTTGATAGCGACGATTTAATCTATTTGGCTGGTTGGATCCATAAGAGGCCTAAATATTTTCTAGTGGATAAGTTGGAGAACGAGGTTGGCCATGTGAGATCCATCAATTTTTATGGGTTTTAATTGGGGAGTGGGATTGCCCATTGGTTTTGTTGAAACACTTGGTGAAGTAACTACCGTGTGGACTTTGCTTTATACAAGTTGTGTAATTTGCAAAGACTACTAGCTGCTAAGTTGCAACTTCTAGGAGAAGCAGGTAAGTTTCGTGACCTATTAGAAGATCTTGTAATTCTTCAAAGATCAGGGAATTCTCTTGTGCGCGAATGGGAGCAATAATCTCTCTAAAGTCGGCTCCCAGTCCATGAAGGATGTGGAGCGTAAGATCGTCATCTAAAAGTGGTTGATCGATAATGGTAATTTCATTTGCCAACGTCTTCACAGTATGCAGATAGTCGGTGATTGTTCTGTTTACTCATTGAATTAAAGTAAGCTCCTCCTTGAGCTGCATGACTCTAGTTCTGGACTAGCTAGCATAAAGGGTGTGAAGTTTTTGCCAGGCTTATTGAGATGTTTTTGGAGTAGCTATTAGAGGGGTGATCTTTGGCAATGTAGAGGCTAGGATGGCGCTGGGAATGAGTTTGTCTTATCGGACCCAATGTGTTTTATTTGGGTTTGCAGAGGAATTGAGATCAGTTGAAGGGCAGGGAATGTCGCCGTTTACATAATCAAGCAGGTCGTAGCCAATTAGCAGTGCTTCAAATTGAGCACGCCATTGTGGGAAGGTGGACGGAGTTAATTTTTTGTTGATTTGTGCAGTGATATTTAGAGCAATTAAAGATTTTCCAAATTCAAATGATGGGAATGTGTTGGGACTGAGATTTTGGCTTTGATGTGAAGATGAAGACATGATCGGATTTGAATTGTTCTCGTTGGAGATTTTTGGCTTTGATACCATATTCATATTAACACTGATATGCACACACAATTAATTAACTCTTCCCTCTCGTATTATTTAGTTTATATATATATATATATATATATATTTGTGTTGGTTATACACTGGTTATAGAAGTCCAGTGTAGGTAGGACTTTGGATAAAGCTAAACTTCATCCTTAGGATAGGATTACATCAAATCAGAGTTGCAACAGGATTTAAACAGCGGAAGTATCAGTAATAGATTCTCTTGAATTTCCAACAGTAACATTATCCATTATAATCATTCTGTTGTAACTTCTCATTTGCTGCCATAGGAGATCCTACTGGTTTATATTATAACATATTGAATTTCTTGAAAAGATATGCAACATACTTTTCTTGTAAAATAAAATTTTTTCCTAGAGATTGCTTCACTTGAATGCCAAAAAAATATCTCATCAATCCAAGATCTGACATTTTAAATTCTTTCATCATAGCATTTTTGAATTTTGCAACCATATCTTTATTTGTTCTTGTATATATTAGATCATCAATATAGAGACAACCTATTGGAAAGTCTTCTCCCTTTTTCCTCACATAGAGTGATGGTTCAGATTGACTTCTTTCAAATCCATTTTGATGAAAATACATATCAATTTTGTTGTTCCATGCTCTAAGTGTCTGTTTTAATCCATAAAAAGCTTTATAAAGTCTGTAAACTTTTTCTTCTTTTCCTTTTAATTCATATACTAGGGGTTGCTCAATATAGACTTCTTCCTGCAATTCTCCATTAAGAAATGTTGACTTAACATCAAGTTGAAAAACATGCAATTGAAATTTTGCAGATAAGACAAGAACTATTCTGATAGTTTCCATTTTGAGAAGAAGAATTGGAAACATCAGACTGCTTAGGAGCTTCAAGTTACTCCAGTGTTGTTGATTTTAGATTGACTGTATCTTCCCATTTCCAAGTTGCATATTCATAAAAAAAAATAACATCTCTAGAAAGAAGTTATTGATCCTTTTTAGGATTGAAGAGTCGAAAGCCTTTTGATTCATCATTATAGCCAATGAAGATAAGTTTCTCCCTTTTTTCATCAAACTTGTCTCTGCTTTGAGAAGGAATAAGAGCATATAACTGGTATCAGGCTTTTGTTTATATCATGATTCAAATGGAGTTTGACTTCAGACTTTCTTTGTTGGAGATCTATTAAGAATCTAAGTTGCAGTATTGATAGTTTTAGCCCAAAACTTATTAGGGAGTCATTTCCCTTTTAACATGCTTCTTGTCATTTCTTTAATAGTTTTATTTTTCCTTTCTGCAACTCTATTCTGCTGAAGAGTATGTTGGACAGTAAGTTGTCTTTCAACACCATTCTCTTTGCAATAATCAAGTATAGGCTTGTAAATAAATTCTCATCCACGATATGTCCTTAGAGTCTTCATTTAGCACTAACTTTGTTTTTCTACAAGAGCTTTGAATTGCAGAAAAATAAAGAATGCTTCTGATTTTTTTATCAAAAAAATAAATTCATGTCATTCTAGAATAGTCATCAACAAATAGTAAGAAATATCTCTTGTTACTTATAGATGGAGTTCGAGTAGGGCCATAAATATCTGCATGGACTAATTCAAGAGGTGCATTGGCTCTCCAAGCTGTCTTTAGAAATGAAAGACCAAAAACCACATTCTTATGCTTTAACAATTGCAAGCCATTATAATTCAGATGCCCATATCTTAAATGCCAAAGATGAGATTGATTAACATGTTCACTTCTCAAAGCAACATTATGGAATGATTTCATGTTTAAAGAAAAAATATTATTAGAATTCATCTTGACAATAACTATTCTCTGATTTATTTTCTTATTATAAATCTCACATTATTCTTCATAAAAAATCAGCTTATAACCTTTTCTCATCATTTATCCTACACTCAACAGATTTTGACCAATGCTAGGAGAGTAAAAAACATATTAAATAAATTTTTTATTATCTTTATTGGAGTGGATTGCAACATCACCTCTTCTTTTGATTTCCACCCTCTTATTGTCACCAAGTTCAATATGAGAAGAATAAGCTTCATCAAGAGTTTCAAAGTTCACCAAGTTCAATATGAGAAGAATAAGCTTCATCAAGAGTTTCAAAGTTTGAGCAATCACCAGTGATATGATGACTACAACTACTATCAAGATACCAGACTTCTTCTCTTTTGTGTTCTACATTCATGCAGGAATAGAACAACTAATCTTCTTCCTTTGAAAAGTTTGTTGCATTGTTCTCTTTATTGCCATTTGCCTATTCTTAGTGCTAACAGTTTCTATCAGAATGTGAGGAATTTTTACATCTAGTACATTTGAAGAAACAATCTCGACTTTCATGACCAATTCTTTTACAAATAAAGCAATATGAATTGATGTTTCCTCTTAGCAGAAAGATTGTTCTTCCTCTTCCTCTGCTTCTACCTCTGCCTCTACTACGATTCTGACTCTCACTTGCTCTTCCATATGTTTTTTTTTTCTGAAAAATGATCTTCCTCCTCTCTAATCTTGATGAAATATTGTTGTTTTTCTATCAGAAAAATGTGCTTTGATCTGAAATGCCTACTTCATTGGTTATTTGCTATACTAGTTTACTCTTTCTTCATGTACTTCAAGAAATCCTATCAATTCATAAATTGTAAGCCTTGACAGATCTTTTGTTTCTTCAATAACAACAACTATATGCTCAATTTTTTATGGTAAACTTTTAAGAATCTTCTCTGTAACTCTTTTATTAGAAAAATTGTCTCCATAACTTTTTATTTGATTGATGATTTTAATGGTTCTTGAAGAGAAATCTTTAACAAACTCATTATCCTTCATTGTAAGATTTTCAAATTCTCTTCATAGATTTTACAGCCAAATGGAGATAGCTTTTTGATAACCCTGGAATTTATTTTTCAAAATCTCTCATGCTTTTCTTGCCTTCTTAATAGAGGAAATTCTAGGATAAATTGATTTGCTTACTCCCTCCTGAATTATTCTTAAGGTAGATGCATTTCTTTGCATATTCTACTTATATTCTTTTGTTTTTTTTTTTTGTCCAGGATGAAAAAGATCATGTCTAGGGTGGTTCTTCAAACCCCTCGTCAACTAATGTCCACAAATCTTATGAGATGAAAATAGTCTCCATCTGATAACTCCATTATTCACAATGCTCTCCATCAAAGATAGGAATCTATGTTGTTGTATAGGAGAAAGTAGAGTTACTTGATGAAGAAGCCATAAGAATAAACTAGCTCTGATACCAAATCTGTTGGAAACAGATTGCAAAAACAGAAATGAAGAAGATTTGTATAAGATATAATTGGTAGAGCTGCAGCTAAATACCAAAAATATTTTTTATTTTTTCTTCTTTTCTTCAATACAAAAATAGAATGGAAAAGGACTTTATATAACAAGAACTAATTTAATAAAATCTAGGAGTACATAAACTTCCTCAATCTAAATCAAGAGAACTTTGACTCATTAAAACTAACAATTAATGAAATTGAAAATTACAAATTACACTTTAACAACTTCACCCATTGTATTCCCAATACTACATCTAAGCCTATTAACAACAAAGAGTATAATGTTAGGGAGAACGGAATACCTTGAAGCAGTACAAGCACATGTTCATCCATGGACTCGGTTGCCCAACCTTTCAAACTCCTTCTGATAGTCCCGCAGAGAACCCAAGTACTGTCTCTCCCGTTAGAGCGCTTTGTCAAAGTCCTCACATTTTGTAGGTCCAAAGCGAGCCCATAACTCTTCCTTCAAAGATTGTCAAGTCACCATTCTGCCTTCTTCCTGATAAACTCGTCGTAGCCACTGCCACCACTGGTTGGCCTCCCCTTCCAGGTGGAATGAAGCTAAAGACACCTTCTTCTTCTTTTAGCAGTCCCTTGAAATTCAAAGAATTGCTCCACGCGGTGAACCACTCAGTAGGGTCATCACCAGAGTATTTAGAAAACTTTAGTTTGGCCATTTTGGATGAGAATATTTGTCGACTTCCCTCTGTCTCTTCCTGATTTTCCTCCCTGTTGATGTAGGAGTACATCTCGGTTCTAGTTGTTGTGACTGGATCCTTCTTTGTTAGGGAGAAAAGCTTCTGATAGTTTGTGAATGGTTTCTGGCAGCTGTTACAGCTTGTCTGCTACACCCAGCTCTACGTTGCATGGAGCTTGGGCTTGCGTACTCTACATGAACATCGTGGCTCCTTATCATCCTGTTCTCGCTGAACAACCTTGTAGAAATCAATCGAAGAAAATGGCATTTACCAAACCTAAACAAAGCGTTTCTGTTTTGAATAATGTAAGATGATGAGTAATTGGAGCAATCTGCTGAAATAGAACCTGTCTAGAGGACTAAAACATGTTATGTTCTTGAAACTAAAAGGCATCTTGAAAAAACCCATTGTTTCCTCAAATTTTTTCCAAGAAAAAAAAATCTTCAATCGACTTGGTACTTCTTGATTTTATGGTTATACAAGTAAGAAATACACTAAGCAAAACGCAGGAGTGATTTTATTGTGGCGCTGGCTAGCACAAGCCATTAATCAACTAAAAATGATCAAAACAAGAACCACCACAGCCAGAAAAGCAGTTCTCACTACCATGATTCTCAAAACAGAAAGAAGGATAAAAACAGTACAATGTTGAAGAACGATTTGCAAACCAGAAACAGTTAGCCATATTTTTAACGAAATGCAAACTGGCAGGCAGCAGAAACTATGATATATATAAAAAAGCAAACATGATAATATTACTAATCAGTAATCATAACAATAATAGTAATTGACTTAACATTTCCTTCTCCTAATAATTACTACAAATCAAATACTGGGATTTTCCTCTAATCACCACTGGTAACTAAGATCCACCACCGATGTGCATTACTTCTTATGGGCCCTTGAATTGGAAGAACTTCCAGCCTTCAAATCTTTCCTCTTCATAGGCGTCGAATTCTTCAGCTTCTTGAACCCATCTGGTGTCTTCACCTGGCTCAATCTCTTCATTTTTCCAGCCTTCACTTCCTTTTTACCCTTCTTGAGAACATCAGGTGTCTTAACCTGACTAAGCCTCTTGGTCTGGACACCTTTCTCTGATATCTTCTTGGCAGCCTTCTTTTCCGAGGTGGCCAAGGCCCTCTTGGAAGCACCCTTGTTTTTCTGGGTCCCTTTGATATCCAGCTCCAGCTTCTCGGTTGAAGAGATCTTGTATGAATTCTTGCATTTTACAAGCCTTTCAGATGTCACAAACTTCTTCAACTGGACAGACAGAACTTTCTTAAAGCTTGAAGGCAGAGAAGACTTCTTGTACTTTTCCTCAATGAACCTTGCAATCGCAGGTTGGCTCGATCCTTTCCTGTCCTTCAGTGTTGTTATTGCTTCAGTTATCATCTGCATTTGCAAAACAACAGAACCATAAGTTAAAAACTAAGAAAAAAAACAAGAGAGAAACGAAATCTCACAGACAGAACAGAGGACCTCGAAATATGGAGGGAGGGCAGAGGGGGGTTTGCTTGTTGTGGTGTTCTTTTTCGGAACGGAGGCAGTTGGTTTCGCCATGTCTGATGAGAGGGAAAGTGGGGGAGAAATTAAGAAGAAGGATTATATGGGCAAAAGAATCGTGGGTTATCCACAAAAACGGATATGGTTGATGGGGTCGTGTGATCGTGGATCCAGGCCGAAGTACACTGTGTAATTTCCTCGCTGTTGTCCAAAAAGGCACGATGGCACCTTTTTTTCAAGATTTCAAATTCGACCCTCTGATTGCTTGCTGGTTGTAACAATTCTTGCCATGCGGAAAATAATTTATTCATTTTTTATTCATAAGATAACAAGGACCCAATCAATTAATCAATCCAAGTTCAAACTCGAATTTGTTTTTACCCTATATAAGAAGGAGCATATTGTGTAGTTTGAGTTGCCACCGCTACCCTTTCCAATGGTGTTTTGTATTTTTATCATGGTTTTGGATATGCGAGGGATGCCATATCGAACAAAGTAAATGATGGATATGACTAGAATATATGTGAGGGGTTTAGTTACTAAACCAGATTGGTGTCTCGTAAATCTTTTTAATATAAAAAAATGATGTTAAGATGACATTGATGTTTAAAATAAAATTAAGAAAAATTTGAGATTTCAGTCATTGATTCTGGTTTAATAAGTTGAATTAATTTAATAATATAATTAAAAAATAATTACAGTATATAAACTAAACTAGACAATAATTTGACAATAATTTAATGCAAAAAATAAATGTTTGACAATAGTATAAAAAGATAACCTTTCAATATTCTTAAAAGGTCTTCATGTTCTTATTTGTTAATAAAAAAAATTTAAAACAGAATAAGACAACCTCATAGAAAAAAAAAATAAAGTT
>Ga0307515_10021211_pt1 | contig 11529 bp, 5 predicted proteins | sample 17_EM_MG_FD_194513 | JGI IMG/M metagenome (GOLD analysis project Ga0307515, IMG submission 194513) | Populus trichocarpa ectomycorrhiza microbial communities from riparian zone in the Pacific Northwest, United States - 17_EM | ecosystem: Host-associated > Plants > Roots > Unclassified | place... | reverse complement strand
ATTTTTCCATCTGGGTAGGTCACCCATTACAATCAGACCCCTTCTGAAAAATCTTCATATTTTTTCATTTGGATAGGTCACCCATTACAATGATACCCTTTCTTTATATTTTTTCACCTGGGTAGGTCACCCATTACAATGAGACTCCTTCTGAAAAATCTTTGTATTTTTTCATCTAGGTAGGTCACCCATTACAATGAGATCCTTTCTGAAAAATCTTCGTATTTTTCCACACCCGTTATAATAAGACTCTTTCTTTGTATTTTTTCTTCTAGGTAGGTCACCTATTACAATGAGATCCCTTCTAAAAAATCTTTGTATTTTTTCACTTGGAGATGTCACTCATTACAATGAAACCATTTATTTGTATTTTTCCACCTAGATAGGTCATCCATTACAATGAGACTCTTTCTTTGTATTTTTCTATCTAGGTATGTCACCCATTACAATGAGATCTCTTCTGAATAATCGTCTTATTTTTTCACTTGGGTAGGTCACCCATTACAATGAGACCCTTTCTTTGTATTTTTCCATCTGGGTAGGTCACCCATTACAATCAGACCCCTTCTGAAAAATCTTCATATTTTTTCATTTGGATAGGTCACCCATTACAATGATACCCTTTCTTTATATTTTTTCACCTGGGTAGGTTACCCATTACAATTAGACTCTTTCTTTGTATTTTTCTATCTAGGTAGGTCACCCATTATAATGAGATCACTTCTGAAAAATCTTCATATTTTCCCACTCTAATGATGCAACAAATTAAAAAAAAAAAGGAAAGTAATATGTATGGAAACATATATAACAATCAAAACTCTACCCTACTTTATTCCTCCACTAACCAATTATTTACGGACACACTTCACTCTAATGATGTGCTAAATTAAAATAAATAAATAAAATATATGCATGGGTTTGGAGCAACAATAAAAGGAACAATGCTAGTCCATACTACAATAAAATGTATCATCCTTTGGTTAAATCAAATATTGAGAAAATATATCGTTGTAATTATCAAGAATTAATTGGTTATGAAGATTACAACCTCATTACATTCAAAATCCAAAATCCCTCCATTAAACTGAGTCATATCATAAAGGGAAAAAACTCTAAAAACCAAAGCAAAGTGATCTTCTCATTGCACCTAAAACTAAAAAGATTCCACTTACACAACATACAAACCCATCTCCTCCTCCCTAACAAATTATTTACATGCACATCCCATTCTAATGTCAATGTTGTCAATGTTGATTGTACATTACTGTTTTATCCTTCAGTCTTTCCTAACTTGTTATTCTTAATTTTGAACATTTTTTTCTCCTTGTATTTTCTCATTGGTTTTAAATCTTTCAATTAAACTCAATGTTTATAGCTTTTGAAAAATTAACAAATAAAATACAATCCAACCAAAATTAATATTTTCTAATATTTATCAAACATGCTTCATATTGTTATTTATGTTATTATTTTTTTAGATCATGCTCTCAAAACTAAGGCTTGTCTAAAATCAACAATTTCTCAACTTGATACATCATTTATTTTTATTTTTTTATGTTATTATTATTTTCTAAAAAAAATACCAAAACATCTAACATGTCCATATATTACTTTAAGAATTACAATAAAAAACATATTCAATCAAGCATTCTCGCATAAATTTGAATCTCAATCGATGGCATTTCATCATTTGAAAAAAAAAATCAAACATTCAACGAGTCCTTTAATTTTGCCAATTATGCACATAAAACAATACACAAATGTAAAACATTGATATGAAGTTTGAAAAAAAAAGTTGAAAATAAATTTCAATTAAAAAATTTTAATCACAATTTCTTATAATTTGTTTATTGTTAATTATTTTTTTATTACACAATTCGCTTTTTACTTAAACCAATTGTAAGCTGATGTGTAATATTTTTTACTAGATCAATACACATTAAGATCTTTTAAGTTGCTTAAAATTCTGTGATGTTATAGTTAATTATGTATCATTTGCTTTCCTTATCACTTTCAATTAAATATGTCCATGATAAAACTACGAAGTCAAGTTATATTTGACATTATTTAATAAAATAATAGTAATTGTGAATTTAAATTAAATATGAGTCTAGAATATTCATTTATTTTTAGGATATGATTTTATTAGATTAATCAATATTAATTTTTAAAAAAAACATTTAAAAGTTTATAATGATATAAGAGTTGAATTTAACTAGTGGATATTATATTATAACAAGAACACACACACACACACACACACATATATATATATATATATATATATATATGCTAGAAGGATACACGCAACTAAAAAGTAAGAATTGCACTAAGATTTGGATTATAAGGTCCTTATTTCTTTATATAGTGTTTGTGTAAGATTAGGATTTTAAGTATATGTGAAATTCAATCTCCGTAGCATTATAATAGGTTATCCAATAGCTAAAAATGCATTTTCTTTATGTTACCTTCTTTCTGCAATTCACCTATTGAATTTATTTTTTTTGTTTTTTTTTCAGCCTTTACAACTTTATGTTTCTTTTATTACTTTATTACGTAGTTTAGTTTAGTTGCACTTTATTTTTAATTTATTAAAATCAAGTAGAGTTTTCCATATTTTATTTGATTTGTAAGGTTGCTATTTTGTCTCTACTCAAGATTCTATTAGTTTCTTCAAATTAAAAAAAAAAAAAAGAATAGTTAGCATAATTGATTTAAAAATTATCTAATTGATTAACAGATTAGAATGCCTAATTTATCTTAACAAATCACTCCACCTAGCAACAATAGATTGGCATGATTGATTTGTTTACATGATAATAGATTTTTCATCATGCCACCTAATACAAAACTGGTAACAACTTAATCAATATAATTGACCAATAATCAACATAAATAACTGATAAAGATCAATAACATGGTCATTAAAAATATGACAGCCAATTGCTTACATAAAGCCAATTAGACAGTCTCAATTTGACATGCTACAGAATGGTTTTTCATCATTTAACTCTCCTAAAAAAAACAAAGAGTTGTAAATGGATATAATCTTAATGCTTCTATGTAACTTATATTAATGTCATCATTTTTACACCTTCAGCTTAACCTCATACATTCTTTTCTAATAATTGATGGTGTAGTTAGGTGGTCATGACTAATATAGTCAAAATCCAAGCGGTCACCAATAGCTTCTCTTGAAGGATTTTTTTTTTATTAACAAACAACTTTATCTAACCTCGATTTGATAGCCATCCAATTAAAGATAAAAAAACACAACAAATATTGCTTACCACAATAACATTATTATAGTCAATGAAACCATGTAAGTCGTGATCGAGCAGCTTAATCAAATTCACAGTGTGATAAAGCATAATCGATCTTCCACACAAACACTAAGGGGAAAAGTACCAAAGAATCTTCCAACACCAAACATTTCAAAGGAAATGTATGGGAGTTACCAACCATATCTTGGGTATCACATGGTTGTGCATCAAACACAATAACAACCCTGGTAATATTGAAGCACGATCACATACGAGGTGTTCATTACTCCACATGTATATAGGAAATATTAGGCCAATTACATGGCTCAACCATATTATCTACAACTAGCTCAACTTATAATTAGATAGTTTAGTGCCCTACATGTTGCCTTTTAGCAAGGCAATCTCAGTCTTCCAATACCTTGAGGACTTGTTGTCGCCTAGCAAAGGAAACATACCTAGTTGACTATTTTTAAAAGGTTGTGATGGCTCATTAAGTGGCTGATTCAAACTCTAATGAGGAGTTTGAAGAATTTCAGTAGCATTTGATATTTGTTATATAACTTTTAAAGAAATAAACATTTAAGGTCACTATATTAAAAAGTCCAAAGAGACTAACAAACCTATTAATATATATATATATATATATATAAAGAGAGAGACCAAAGCTGTAGAAAAAATAAAGAATACTCAGACCATTTTTCTAAGGTAACAACAATAGTGGATGTTCTTGAATTGAGAGAAATTTTTGGAAAAGAAAAAATATAGTAGAACATGCCTAAATGACCACGACAAATGCTAGAGTTAGTCACTTGTGCTGTTACAGGTACGAGGTATATCGATCGTGATACTATCAAAGTATTGAAAATTTTCATGATAAAATTTTTTATGAAGTATATAGGTGTCTCACTTTTCATACAATTATATCTAAGGAAGAAGACTTGGGGAAAAAGTTGAATAGATTGACACATAATAAGTGTCTAAGACCTTTTTAGCCTAAAAGCCTCTTGATGAAGAATCGCATAAGTATCATCCATAACAAAAGTCATCAAACTCAATAATGAGGATGACAAATTGACCAGCAATCACTAGAATCTCTTAGACTTGAAAAGTAGGTGGCAACCAAGTCGACTAACCAAGACATAGTTCATTAGGATGTAATGTATAAAAACAATGGTAAGAAAGGATGATGTTAAGTCATACACCTTACTAAGAAAACATGTTTTGGGATTAAAATAAATATTATTTATTTGGTCAATAATCAACAACAACAACAACAAACACATGTCATAATACTAACATGTGGTGTTAACAATCAACCATAAACACGATCATCACAAGACAAGATTAAGCCTAATCCAACACAATAACAAGCTAACCACATTGTGTAATGGTCGATTTGTTGATTGATTTGAGCATAAAAAAACATGTCAATATTCCTTTATTTATGCTAAATAATGGAATATGAAGGGCCAGGGGCGGAGCTAGAATTATTGGTTAGGGGGGGCCATAATTAATATAATAAAATATAATATTTATTTTACTTTATTGTACATGAATTATAAAAAAACCTGTATAATTTAATTTTATTAAAATAACTTACTATAAACATATAATGATCTTTGTATAAGGTAAAAGGTTTGAAGAAATATCAAATTGAGTCAAAGCAACGAAGTTAATTTCATCTTCATAATATATTTATCACTTTAATATTGTTGGTCTTTATATCTTTCAAATATAAACATACAAAGTATATAAGAAACATTAGCTAAAACGAAGCATTATTTATGCTCAATAAACTTTGAAATAAAGCATAAAATAATAAAGAATTATTCTCACTAATCAACGCAGGTTCTTTGTAAACTGAGGCGCATTGGAGTTGCTCAATCATAACTTTAACATTACACATTGGAGATGGTTCACTAGGTTGCGAGTTATCAATATTTTTTTTGAAAAACAAATCAAATTCTTCTTATTTTGTTCATGGTTCAACCTAAAATCAAAACATATATCGTGAGAAAAAATTGATACTTTTGGTGATTCTGCTAAAAACAGAACATAAAAAAAATCAAAGTATAATCAAAACAAACCAATAAAATATATCTAATTAATTAAAAAAAGCACTATAACAAGAATTCAAAAAACAATTGGTAAAATTAGCAGATCTAAGAAAAAAATGAAGCAAAAATGGTAGAATTATAAAAAAAAAAAACCTCATCAAATTATTAACAAACATCTCAAAAGTTAACAAAATAAAAATAGATTTTAAATTTAAGTTACCTTGTTTTGTTTGATGAAAAATAAATTAATTGATAGCTCTGCTTCAATCTTTCCGTTGGAAAATTTTACTTATGATTCATATTTATATTTTTGTTTTTGACCGGCTGCAGAATTTATTGCACAAAATAATGATTTTATATTTACATGATTTATATTAGTACTACGTAAATTAATTTTAAAAAAATCAAATCAAAAAATTGCACTTAATTACAATAAGAAAACTCACCTTTATAGAATAAAAAACCTCCCCCACACTTAATTTTATATATATATTACAGGCCTTCCGCCCCTGTGAAGGGCATTGTTTATATAAAAACTAAACATTCACATCTCGTTTAATTAAAAACAATAATTATTCACATAAAAAATTAGTGAAGAAGATGGAATGGACTATCGATCAATGAAATTGATCATCAACTAGTAAAGATAACTAAGATCAATAGTCAACTATCAAACAAAGAAATTAAAATTCATATCAATCAAGTCATATTCAAAACATGAGTTTTTTAGTAGTTAAACTAGTGGATATTACAGTATACAACAACACATAAATAAAACTGATAGAAAGATACACGTAAATAAAGAATATAAGTTGTTATAGGATTTAGAGTGTAAAGTCTTTATTTGTCAATTACTGTTTATATAAGATTAAGGTTTTACATCTAAATAAAATTCTATTCCGTAAATAGCATCAATCTCGTATACTCATTTTCTTTATATTTATTTTATTAGTTTATTATGATTTTGCTAGTTTAGCTACACTTTCTTTTGAAACAGTTAGAATCAAGCAACATTCCCCCCACATTCTATGTGATTTATGAGGTTGCCTCGTCTGAAAATTCAGTTCCTAATTATAATTTCTCCTCGCTCTGGAAAGAAGAAATGAAGAACTTATGTATCCAGAAATTATCAAATTAATTAACAGTTGTTAATCTCTGTTCACTGACAACCTTGTCAGCCAATCACTTTTAGAAAAGAACAGGACAGGCTCGGTTAAAAACATCGTCCAACTTTAGTATTGTTACGCTAATTAGGAAAAAGCTACTGTAGAAGGCTGCTCAAGTCTGGAATTCAGTAAAAAGTTGTCGTAGAATAGGGATACTTCAATTGATCAGAAGCTGTACTATGAAAAGACTACGTTAGAACCGGTTAAGGAAATATAAACATGAAGCACCAAAAGGTTAATGAACACCCAGAAACACTCGCAAAAGCACACTGAAAACCATACAAAACATATAAAAAAGAAAACACACAACAATGCCAGCTTGTCTGGCACAAGCTGGCAGCCTGGTACAGAACTCAAATCCTTCAGCGCCAAGCTTCAAATAGTTCTGTCTTTGGATTTATGCGACCTACGATGCCAGTTCCCTTGCCCTTCTCTATAGGCCCAGCAGCTCTAACTATTGGCTGCTCCTTCACCTTCCCTCTTTTGAAATATGAAGTACTCGATTGACCAGTTTGGCTCTTGCAACTTTTTGCTTGGACCCCTCCAGTTTTATATGTAAGGCCACCCTCATGGTGTTCATTTTTAAAGGCATTCACTTGAGATGCTACTTCACAAGGACAATTATCAACCAGAGATCGCTTTCCTACAGGAATGTTCTCAATAGAACTTAAGAAACTAGCAGATCCATCCACGGAATTGGAATCATCTTGAATAGGTTGAGAAGGGCTCTCGAGAGCAGGCTCTCCAGCAACAAATGACTTCTCCCATTCATTCTCCTCAGTGGCATCTTCATCCTCCTCACAAGATGGCTGGGAAGCGTTTTGGTGCCCATTTTCATCAGTAGGCTCAAGGCGGGAAGCTGGAGCTGATTCTATCACAGAATCTTCTCTTTCTCTAAGTGTCCTAATTATAAGATTCTTGAGAAAATTCATCACTTGAACAGCGTACATCAAAGCTGTTAAAGGATCAGACATCTGCAGTCAAAGAAGTAGGCTGTCATTGAACTATACATTTACCAAGGCTACAGTTTATTGGAGACTATTTGGCAGCTAGACTGAAAGAAGATTGTGTATCGCAATGTCAAAGCTATAGACCAAACAGTAATTCAGCGAGAAATTTTTTAATATCATAACTGCTGCAGTTGTTGATAGAGAAGGTGTGGCATTGGTCTGGAGTTGCTCACTTCAAAAAGCGGACCATTGCATGTGAAGTTGCATCAAAAAGCCAAATAAGTAAGACTAGATCGTTCCTGTATGCAGTAATTCTTATTGTATGTTTTGATCAACTCGTATGAGTTTTCCAATTAGAAAACAAGTACATAATTATCCTTTCACTAAGCTAAGGGATCCACTATTAAAATAAAATTCATATTCTTCAACAATCTGGTGTCAGAGCAGGATGGTCCAGGAAAGATGGTGAATGCATATATCGCCACATAGCCTAGTAGGAATTGTCTATGACACACTAAAAAGTCAGTTTATTGCATGGAATTGGCTATTGTATTTCCATATAGAAAAATAGAGAAAATTTACTCACTTGAGTCATGTTTGGTGCAAACACCATAGCAACATTGCGTGCATTCATCTTGTTCAGATGTTCCATTTGCGCAACATCAGCCATCAGGTTTATTGCCCAGTCAAGTAAAGCAGCTTCTGTAGGGGGAAGGAGCCTTGCAAGCTGAGCACACTCCTCTTCTGACTGACATTGCATTACCTGCTCTGGTGACAGAGAGTCCAGGACACCGGTTGGAAGTTCTCTAAACCATGCCTACAGAATCACCAATACATAGAATTGATGCAAAATATCTTGTCAGCTGGGGAGAAGAAACAAAGTTCATATGAATCAATGGATGTGCACAGGGGTTTGGATAGCAGACAACCTTCAATGGTTTCAAATTTCAATCCAAAAAAAATCTGAAAGCTCAACTCAACCAAGCTCAAAGCCAAACTGGTTGGCATTGGAAAAATAAAAATGTTGGAAAACGCCAAAAATCTAGTTACAGGAAAAAAGAATCAAAATCAGGTAGGAATGTTGAATTGGTAAGTGGCAACCTAATGCTTGCATGCAACACGATCTCATAGAATGAAAAACAATAAGCAAAAAGCCACATTGTACCTTTATAAGGCCTGCCAAGCAGTGCACATCAATGCCCTCTGGGATCACTCCCTTGTTTAATTGGTCCCTGACATACTCCTCCTGGCTGTTACCTGCAGTAATTCTGAAAATTCCTTCTGCCTGCACAGTCCAGTTTGAGGATCTGATGTCTGTTTATTCCAGAAATTTACACAGGCATCTAGTTTTCATATAACCAAAAACTATGCCCAGAAGTTGAGAGCCACTACACTAGTTGAGTTATGCTATATGTGCACCTAGGACATAGTTGGTTCAACTATAATTCATCTGGCACACATGGACTGGAAGAAAGGAAATGTACCTGCAAACCTCCTTGGGCATACAACTGTCTCTGCATCATCAAGAGTATTGTAGGCACGCTATTTCCTCTAGAGTCATATGAAAGCTGCATGGACTCTGTTGAAACCCCAAAAACAGTTGCACTACAAATGAAGGATGCTTAGTCAATATTTAAACATTAGCTTAGACACTGTTACAATATCAAACAGGAGAAACTAGCATCTAAATATCTCAAATAATTATGGAGATGGAGAACAAAGTCCAGAAACCTTGGTTGTTCCATGAAATTTGACATAACAACACGTATAAAAGTTCAGATTACTTTTCTAGATAGACATACTGCTAACATCTAAAAATAAGTTCTTGTTATATTGGTTGATAAAATGAAGGAATAAGATGACAACTAACAATTCAACAGAAATACCAAGAAACTAATCTGTTGTAGAATAACCTGAATACACACACACAGACTGCACCATATCAAGGCAAAAGCATGGAGATCCTTTTCTAGTAGGCCTGGTAACTTGATAAAGGTTCAGCTTAAGTCATCAGCAGCAGTTCATCATTTTCACGTTGGCAAATGTTGGCCAATCACCTAAGTCTACAAAATGAGTAAAACAACTCTTGGCTTTAAATGCCTAAGAAATAACTAAACAATAAAGATTATCTCGGAATGGTTGATAAAATGTTTTATACATAGCGGAATGGCTAATAGGCAGTTAATGAAGACACAAGCCATGGGCAGAACACTATCAAGACTCACAACTCCACAGGATCTGGCAACAATGGTGCTAGCACAGATTTAAAGTGGCCAATGTCAAATGGTCAACACAAAAGCAACATCAGTATAAAATGCTGAGGTTTCTGAAAATGAGTTTACAGAACAGGCAAAAGATGAAAATTCTGTATGACTGCCAAATATAGAGAAAAAGTGCAATACAAATAACTTGAAAGGGCTTGCAAGGAGAGACAGTATTCGAATTCAAAGGTTGATGTAAGTGGAACTCTACGTATAACATGCAACAGGCTTCACCAACAGAAAACCATTGACATATTCCACCAATGCTCACCCAGTTACACCTTATGATTCAAAGAACTACAACATTATGCACATGCAGCAGCCCCAAACATTTGGCGAACCAGAAATTTAATTGAATAGCCACCTGTAAGACTAGAGTTCTCTGCAATGTCTAAGAGCCTAAGAAAATGATGAAACATGGAAACAATTAATTGTCACAATGCCAGTTGATAGGTGCTAATACAATTTGACTTGCTACAGTGATTCAGAATTTAACCATGCCAGATTGCGACTTATACTTAGATTAGTGGAGCTGTTCTCTGCTGGTTTTGTGAGTCAAGTGCACTCCAAATTCCAAATAATTTTTACAAATTTACTTTTCCTGGTGATATGACCATCTGCAGAAACTTTTCGAGAAAATGAACATCAAAAGAAACATATTTAACAAAATAATTATTTTATACTACAAATAATGAAACCCATATCAAAAGTTTCTCCAAAATTAATCATCTACTAACAACCTATGATTAAACATCTAGAAGTTATACCAGCTGTATGTCTAAAACCAAAAACAAATCAAGCAAGCAGCCAATTAATTTAGCATTAAGGGAAAAACAAAACCCAATAAATTTCCTTCCAAAACTAACCTCGCACTGGGGGCTCTCCTGGGAACCTCAGGCTCAAACTCAACAGGCAAACCAAGAAACCCATTAAACCTATCAAAAGTAACATGAGCAACATGCCTAACATTAGTTGGCACCCCAATCTCCATTCTGCAAAGGTCTTTGCTCCCAGTACTAGCAGTAACACTACACCCAACAATAGACCTCCTAAAAGCAGCAACCAGAAGTTCCACGATTGACACTTGATCCCCTTCTCTCTCCCTCTCTTTGCTCTCTTCTTCTTGGTCTAATATTTCATGGGGTCTATTATGAGGACGGTGCTGTGGTTGGTGCTGGTGTGGGATGTCAACATCATTGGTGCTGACAACACATGGTGTAGAGGTGGAGCTTGAAGGAGAAGGGAAGTGATGAGAAGGGGATGATTGGAGTACTTCAGTCATTGTTGTTAATTTGAGAAAAAGTTAGAATTTTTTTCTCAAAAGAATTAAGTAAGAAACAAGAAATAGGGCCAGTCTTCTTTTTTTATTAATGGGATATATTTTGAGAAGGGTTTTTTCTTGAAATTTTGTATTTATATGAGGGGTCAAGCCCAGAATTTTGCTGTAGAGTTGGATTGAAGGAAAGGTATTGAGTTGGATTGTTGTAAGGTAAGACGTGACTATCATCACTTTTGTATTTTATATGTTATTCTCTCTTTCTAATCTTAGCTTGGCTGGCCGGCTCTTAAGCAGTTGAAGTTTGAAATAGTAACAAAAGTTCCCATCTATGGATTTTTTTAAAAATAGCATAGTAAATTAAAAAAATTGAATTAATAATATAATTAAAAAGAATTATTGAAATAGCACATTTTATTGAGAAAACATTATATTTATAGCTTCTCACTATGAATAGAGACATTCAATAAAAAATATTAAATAAACATAAAAGAGAAGAGAAAAAAAAATATTGAAAACACACCAAAACTCTAATTATAATATCACCGGTATT
>Ga0307515_10021210_pt1 | contig 11529 bp, 3 predicted proteins | sample 17_EM_MG_FD_194513 | JGI IMG/M metagenome (GOLD analysis project Ga0307515, IMG submission 194513) | Populus trichocarpa ectomycorrhiza microbial communities from riparian zone in the Pacific Northwest, United States - 17_EM | ecosystem: Host-associated > Plants > Roots > Unclassified | place... | reverse complement strand
TATTTCTAGGGTTTTGCAATTACTGTAGAAGGTTTATAGCGCAATGGTTAAAGAATATTATGCTATTTACGCGACTTATAAAGAAAGAAGAACTATAGGTATAGGGAAAGGAATAAAGGGAACTCTTTAGAAAAGTTAAAGAGTTATTTACCTAGGAGCTAGTTCTTAAGATCTATTAACTAGGACTAGAGACGGTTATAGAAATAGACGTATTAGACTATATACTAGGGGTATACTTTATGCAGAAATATTAAAATAGATAGCACCTAGTGGTATACTATAGTTAAAAGATAATACTACTAGAGTTAAACTATGACATCTATAATAAGGAGTTATTAGGTATAGTTATAGTATTAAAAAAATAGAGAGCATTCTTGTAAGGCACTAAGAAACTATTTATAGTTAAGACGGATTATAAGAACCTAATAGGGTTTCTAATAATAAAAGAACTTAACTAAAGATAGGTTAGATGGGCAGAGATGCTTATAGAATACTATTTTAAGATTTAGTATACTAAGGGTACAAATAATATAAGAGTAGACGCTTTAAGTTAAAAGGCTAAACTATAGAACAATAAAAAGCCATTAGGGGCTTTACTGCGAAAAGATATAGACGGGTTAATTAGATATAATTATCCGAAAATTATAGTAACTTAAGAAGGTTATAATAAGGTCTACGAGATACTAGAAAGCTTTTAGGTATAAAGAATTCTAAAAGCATAGCTAGAAGATTTATAGACGGATATATATAAAAATTAAAAAGCTAAGTATATCCAAAGAAGCATAGCAGAACAATTTATGGAAGATTTTTATAAGGGAATAACTTAAGGACATAATAGAGCTATGGGCTTAGTGTTAAGACTCCAGGAGGAGTATATTATTAATAGAATCTAGAATATTGCAAGAAAGATAATAAAGGAGTGTTTAGATTGTTAAAAAAATAAACTAATAAGGTATAAGCTATATAGAGGGCTATAACCTATTAAAATACTAGAAAGACTATAGGAGGTTATATTATAAAACTTTATCGTTAAGTTGCCAAAATTAAGAGATCCTATTACTGGGTAGGATTATAACATAATCCTAGTAATAGTAAATAAGCTTATAAAGTGGGAATACTTTATAGTATATATGGAAGAAATCTTAGTAAAAAATGTTACTAAAATCTATATTAAGGAAGTGTTCGCAAGATATAGAGCACTAAGTAAGATTATATTAGATAGAGATCTAAGATTTATAGCAGTATTTTGGGAGGTATTTTTAGCGGAGTAAGGAGTTTAAGTAGCAACTTCTACTATATATTATCCGCAGATAGACGGTTAAATAGAAAGATTAAATTAGACGCTAGAACAGTATTTAAGGCATTATATTAACCATATATAGAATAATTAGGTATTGCTATTACTAGTTATATAGTTTGCATACAATATAACACCTTAAAAAAAAATAGGCATATTACTATTTAAGGCAAATTATGGATATAAGCTAAGGATATTATTATTACTACGGCAAGCGAAGAGAATAAGTAGTATAGCTAAAAAAAGAATAAAGACGCTAATAAATCTTTATATAGACCTTATGGAATTAATAAAGGCAGTATAAAAGAGAATAAAAAAGTACTATAACGCTAAGAGATCTAAGGAACTAGATCTTAAGGAGGGAGATAAAGTGTGGCTACTATATAAAAATTTTAAAAGTTAACAACTAAGTAAGAAGTTAGACTACGTTAGACTAGGACCTTTTAAAATTATAGAGAAAATTTTATTGGTTATATATAAGTTAAACCTACTAGTTAAGATAAAGATCTACCCTATATAGTACATCGCGATGCTAGAGCTAGCATATAGGAATATTAAGCTACTAGTTTATAAAGCAGATATATATAGAGGATAAGAAGAAGATAAATAGTAAGTTTTAAAGATCGTTAGTTATAAGGACATTGACGATAAAATATAGTATAAGGTTAAGTAGATAGGCTATACTAAAACTACCTAGGAGCTACTAGAGAATTTAAAGAATGCTATAGGAAAGGTATAGGAGTATTAGAAGAGATTAGGTTAGGCAGCATTAATAAAGAAGGATTACTAAAGAATAAGTTACCTAAGGGGGATTTAAGAAGAGCAGTTACTAAACTACTTAGATCTATTTCCTTTTCTATTAAAAGAAAATCCGTTCTTTTATTACTAAGTTTTTATAAACCTTATTTTATAAGTTTCTACTCCTTAAAACGCACCTTTAAACGCACCTTTTTAAGACGGATTAACTAAGCGGACGCCGCAAGATGAGACTTAAGAGCCCGTTGCTGAGCATCGGCAGCCTCCTATTCTGCGTTATAAAAACGGCGCAGTTCCGCCAGAGTAATAGATAGTTTATTATCTAGCCGCGCAGCAGCAGATTAAATATAAGACCCTAAGATAAATTAATTAGGGAACTAGACGACTATTAAGAGTAATAAGTTGCGTATATTTAGTATTAAAGATAGAGTAAACGTTATAGGACAAACGAATATTCGCTTTAGTGCACTTTAAGTAAGAGGACGGTTATTGTAAGGATAGGTTCGCTAGCGTAATATAAACTAACCCCTTTCTTAAATAACGAGAATATAGAGATAGCATAATCTTACTAAGAGATAATATCGCCGTAATAGTGCGAGCACGACGGACGGTTAAAGAAGAAGAAATTGCTTTAGGTATAATAAGCAATAATATTAACTAAATTAATTAGACGGATATTATACCTCTAGTAAATAACTTAGAGATGTTTTAAATCTTTAAGGACAAAGATAAAGAGAAGGGAGATAGTATTACGGATGCTTTAAGTACAATATTACGACTACTAGGAGAAAAGTTAGAAGAAGCTAGTTAGTTAATTTAGGCACGGTCTAGAATAGAGCCAGTAGAACTATGTAATAAGGAATAGTAACTAAGGTTATATAATGTGATTTATATAATCTATAGGATCTGTATAATCCGTAATAGAGCGAATAAAGTATACGTATATTATGTATAAGAAGGATTTTATAGGAGTACGGTTGTGTATTTAAAGGACTATAGTCCCTACCTAGATAGTTCCTTCCTTGTAGTAATTCTTAGAATATAATTAGAGTTAATTTATTGGGCAACTACTCTACCAGTTATTATTACATTGTCGACTTTAGTTTGCATTTCCTATACACCTAGCCCATTAACGAGCCTACCGTAGTTCCTACTACAAGGTTTCGTTACATATAGCGCGTTAACGCGTCGTTATAGACGAAGTTTCTTTTAGGGTAGGATATTATTAAGGCCTTCTTAGGCAATGTAGGGTGAGCTTAATATAATGTTATGGCTTATATAAATGCCTCTAAACCAAAGCTTGTAGAATGCTGTATTATAAAGATACTAAGCTAAGGAGAAGAGGAGAGGTATATATAGGAGGTAGAGGCGTAATATATACGCGTTATAACGCTAAGCCCTTAGCTAAACCCCTAACTAGGCTCCCTGTCTAGGTTACGCGTTACGGTGCCGTAATATTCCCTAGGCCTAAGTTTAGAAGGTTAAGAGCCCTATATTAATCTCCTTTAAGACGGATATTAGGAAGCTATTATAAGGCTCTTAGAAGCTATATAGGAGGAAGCTACTAATAAATATATTAGAGCCCTTTAAGGGCAAATCTAAATCTAGTAGGGTTTAATCTAAGCTAGGTAAATTCTTTTATAACTTAGTTAAGGCTAAGGGCTCCTTAGGAGCTACTTAGTACCTACCTAAAAAGGTATAGAAGACTTAGAGAGTTATTTATACTATAAATAGAAAAAGGATATAGACTGACTAGTTAAGGCCTTTAATAGTTTAGAACTCCGCTATAAACCTAACGCCCAGCAGTTAGACGATTGGGTTTATAAGGTAGATAACTTCTTTAAGATACTAATAATATAAGATAATACTAAAGAGCGTATACGCTGGATTATTAGTAAGATTAAAGACCGATTACTAAACTAGATTGTACTTAATTAGCTTAACAAAGAGTAAATTACTATATAGTTATAGCTATAAACCTTCCTAAAGAAATAGACTTAAGATTTATATATAATATAATATAATAATATAGAGCTATTCTGGAATAGGACATAGCTAGACCGCTATAACTTCCGCTAGTTTATAAACTTTATAAAAACTTATACTTAGTAGATGGATCTAAAGCCCTTTAAAAATAAGGATGGTAGTATTTATAAGAAGAAGATTGGGTTTATTTAGGCTAGAATTAAGCTAGTAATTTATAATGGGATAAAGCGCGTAGGAGCCCTATTGCGGATTACTATATATACGGATTTTAAATAAGTAGTTCTAAACGCTAAAGATATAGTAAGGAATTAGACCTCTTCTAGTAAAAAGCTAGGGGGTCACTAAAAGTGTAGGTACTTTAATAGTAATATAGGGCAAACCTAACCTTTAAAGAAGCCGTTTTTAAAGAGAACTTTAAAAGGTTAAAGTTAGGAACCTTAAATAACGGGAAAGACTCCTAGGGCCAACCTAATACCTATTTAGCACCTTTATAGGAATACTTTAAAAAGTTAAAAGAAATCTCTAGAGGTAGATTTTATTAGAAAAATAAGTAGGGTAATAATTATACTAATAATCTAAAAAAAGAAAAGCCCTAGTTATGGACCTCTTTTAGCTATAATTAGGGCAAGATATAGAAGGAAAGACTCTCCGTATTACTATTAAGCTAAAAATAACACTCCCTATAGGAGAGGTACGTTAGTTCTAAGCACTATATAATAGTGGCGCTGAAATCAATCTTATATAATATAATTTAATAAAAGAGTATAAACTTATTCTATTATAAAGGTAGCGGAAACCTATTATAGGCTTTCTAGATAAGTATTAGATTAAACTACACAGTGCCTATAAGCTTATAGTATTAGTAGCCAATATATATAAACGCACTAAGGTAGTCGGCCTATAACCCTTTTAGGCGGCTAACTTTATAGATTATAACCTTATTTTTAGATACCCTTAACTTATAAAAGCAGATCCTAAGATACGCTTTAAGACTAGAGCCTTTAAATGGTAAAAATAATAACGATTTAGAAGGGCGTATATTACTAATAAGCCTAAAGGACATCTTAGAAAATATAGCCCTAGGTAAAACAGTATACGCTTTATACCTAAAGGAGTATTAGATCTAACCCCTATTTAATAACAAATAGGTATAAAGCCTAGCATAGATAATAACCCCTTTATATTAGAGACTATATAGGGAACTACTAAATAGGTTACGGAGATATTACAGGAAGGTAGCAATCTTAAAGATCTTATAAGATACTTTAACTACTACAGGTTACTCTAGCTTAAGTAAATCGTAGAGAGTATACTTTAACACCTTAAACATTGCATTAAAGAATTCCCTACCCTCTATTAGCTACTATATGCAACGGTTTAACGTACAATAGCAACTATATATAAGCAACTACTATAGCGTATAACGCTGCCTATAAGCATTTTAAGGGAGCTTTAGGATCTACCTAATAATAATATAAAGGACAAACATAACCCTAATTTATTAAATATTCTAGTAGGCCTAAGGGACTTACTAAGGGTATTTTTGGGTAGGAGAGCTAAAGTCCTACTATAGAACTTGGAGTACGATTATATAATTAATCTAAAAGAAGGTAAATAACCGCTAAACCTTTTTATCTATAACCTCTTACGTAAAGAGCTTAAGATCCTATAGGAGTACCTTAATAGGTTACTAGAAAAGGGGTAGATTTGGCCTAGTAAGTCGCCGGCAGGCGTACCGATCCTCTTTATCCCAAAACTAGATAAAACTATAAGGCTATGCGTAGACTATTGCGGTCTTAATAAGATTATAATTAAGAACCGTTACCTACTACTACTAGTTAGTAAAATGCTAAATTAACTATCTAGGGCGAAGACCTTTACAAAGCTGGATCTATAAGACGCCTATTATAGGCTCTATATTAAAGAAGGGGATAAGTAAAAAACCACTTTTAAAACCTAATACGGCCACTTTAAATATCTAGTATTACCTTTTAGGCTAGCTAATGCGCCTATAACATTCTAATTATACATTTATAGAGCCTTAGGGGGACTAGTTAACCGCATATACATTATCTATTTAGATAATATCCTAATCTACTTAGAAGATAAGGATTAGCACAAGTAATACGTCCTACTAAAGGGTATTATAGAAGAATTTGTTAAAGATTTCTATAGGGGAATAATATAGGGATATAATAGAGCTATAGGCTTAGAGTTAAGACTCTAAAAAGAATATATTATTAATAAAATCTAGGGCTTAGCGAGAAAGGTTATAAAGGAGTATTTAGATTGCTAGAGAAATAATCCGACGAGGTATAAGCTATATAGAGAGCTATAACCTATTAAGATACTAGAACGTCTATAAGAAATAATATTATAGGGCTTTATTATAAAGTTACTAAAAATAAAAGATCCTATTACTAGATAGGAATATAATATAATCCTAGTAATAGTAGATAAGTTAACTAAATAGGGCTACTTTATAGTATATATAGAAGAAATCTTAGTAGAGGATATCACTAGAATCTATATTAAGGAAATGTTTATAAGATATAGAGTACTAAATAAAATTATATTAGATAGAGATTTAAGATTTATAGTAGTATTCTAGGAAGTATTTTAGCGGAATAAGGGGTTTATATAATAACGTTAATAGTATATTATCCGCAGACGGACGGATAAACTAAAAGATTAAATTAGACGCTAAAATAATATTTAAGGCATTATATTAATTAGGTATTATTACTACTAGTTATACAATTTGTATATAATACGACACTATAGGAAGGTATAAAGATATTACTATTTTAGGCAAATTACGGATATAAGCCTAGAATATCATTATTACTATAATAAGTAAAGAAAATAAGCAAAATAGCAAAATAGAGAATAGAGACACTAATAAATCTTTATTAGGACCTCTACTTTATAATAAAAATTATAAGAAAAGATTAAAAAAAAGTACTATAATATTAAGATTTTTAAGGGACCAGATCTAAAAGAGGAGGATAAAGTGTGGCTATTATATAAAAATTTCACAAGTCGATAACTAAGTAAAAAGTTTGATTATATTAGACTAGAACTATTTAAAATCGCAGCTAAAATTTTAGAAGTTATAGACTTAACTTACTAGTAAAAATAAAGATCTACCCTATATAGTATATTATAATATTAGAGCTAGCATATAGAGACGTAAAGCTACTAGTTTATAAAGTAGAGATATATAAAGGGCAAAAAGAAGACAAATAGTAAGTTTTAAGGATTATAAACTATAAGGACATTAATAATAAAATATAGTATAAAGTAAAGTAGATAGGCTATAATAAGACTACCTAGGAACTATTATAGAACTTAAAGAAAGCTATAGAAAGGGTATAGGAGTATTAAAAAGGAAAGGGTTAGGTAATATTAAGAAGGAGCTAAAAATAAAAGGATTAGTTAAAGGTAATAAATAAGCTGGGCTATTTAAGGGATCTACTACCGGCGTATAAGCTATTTCCGCCTCTTCTTAATTGGAATCCTTTTTAGCCTTTTTAGCCTTAAACTTAGAGAGACCTTACTTTATAAAACGTAGCTTTTTTAAGTATACCTTTTTATAAACCTTTATAAGACGACTTAGTTAAGGGTAAGTATTAAGTTAAGCCTTTTAGGCCTAAGACGCTTTATTAAAACAACGTTAAACCCTAGCGTAAGTCCCAGCTAGCTTACCCTCTAGTTTTTTAGCCACTACTAATATATGAGACCCTATAATAGATTAGATAAAGAACTAGATAACTATAAAGAATTATAAGATATATATACTTAGTATTAAAGATGGACTAAATATTATAGGATAATTATATATTTACTTATATATACTTAGTATAGAATAAAGGTTAGTAACTAGATGGAGATATAATTATAATATATACTAACTTCTTCTCTATATAGCGAGAATAGGATAGTATAACTTTACTAAGTAAAAGAATAAATATTATTAGCTAATTATAATAGTTAGACATAGAGGATTTAATAGGAGATATTAAGAATAATAAAGGTTATTAAATTAAAGATAGGAATACTATACCTTTAATAGACAACTTAGAGATAGGAGATATCTTTAAGGATAAAAATAAAGAGAAAGGGGATAGTGTTATAGACTTTATATTAGTAGTAGTATAACTACTAAAAAAAGATATAAATAGGTTAGTTAAGATAGTATAGGAGGCGCTAGAACTAATTAAGCTATAGAATAAGGGGTAACTAAGTTATATAGCTAGTTACATTATAAGTTCAAAATATAGAAATATAGGAATATAGAAATATAACGTACCGATATACTAATATACCAATATACTTAGTATATTTCTTAGGTATAGGATTATATATTTAAAGGACCACAGTCCCTATCTAGATAGTTCTCTTTTTTATAGTAAATCTTAAAATATAATTAGAGTTAATCTATTAGGCAACCTACTCCACTAATTATATTTATTATTTAACTATTTATAAGGCATATTGCTAGGGTATATAGTAGGGAGTAGATAAGCCTAGTATAAGTTATAAGGAGAGTTAATAAAAGAGGACAATATAGTAATAAGGGTAGGTAATAGCCTAGGTATAGAGACGAACTAATAGGGGAGGAAGGAGGCTGTAAGCCCAAGGAGCTTATAAGGGGTAGCTAAAAGCTCCCAGGATATAGCTAAGTAAGGGACCAAAAGTACCCTTATATTGCCCCCCCCTTAGTTAAGGCTAGCCCCTAGCCCGTATCCTAATAGATTAATTCTATATATAGAAAGATAAGCAGTATAGAAGCCTTGCTTATATAGGGGAATAAAAAAAATAGGGGAAAAGAACTAGCTAAACAGCCTTAATAAAAACCTTAACCTATAGCCAAAACCTAGTAGGAAAAAGGGCCTATTTTAGATAGAAAAAGAGCGTCTGCTAGTAGGGTAAGGCTTAACTATATATAATTAGTCTTAAAGAGATAACCACCTGCGATTAAGTCTTAATAGCTTTATAGCTGACAGCTAGATAGTCTCTGCTTAGAGCTAGCTTAATCTATAACGGAACCTTATAGCAAGAACTACGGTGGGCTTGTTAATAGGCTAGGTATATAGGAAATGCAAGTATAAAAGTCAACAACGAATAACAACTGGTAGAGTAGTTGCCTAATAGATTAACTCTAATTATATTCTAAGAATTACTACAAGGAAGGAACTATCTAGGTAGGGACTAAGGGTCCTTAAATACACAACTATACTCCTATAAAATCCTTCTTGTACGTAATATACGTTTTATATATAAGGTACGCAAGTTCCTCTTATTCCTCTTATTTAACACGTAGCACGTTATATAACCTCGGTTACCATTCCTTATTATATAGCTCTATCGGTTCCATTCTAGACTATACCTAAATTAACTAACTAGCTTTTTCTAACTCCCTTTCTAGTAGTCGTAACATTATACTTAAAGCGTCCGTAATACCATCTCCCTCCTCTTTATCTTCGTCCTTAAAGATTTAAAATATCTCTAAGTTATTTACTAGAGGTGTAATATCCGTCTAATTAATTTAGTTAATATCGTTGCTTATTATACCTAAAGCAATTTCTTCTTCACACGCCTAACGTCGTGCTCGCACTGTTGCTGTAATATTATCTCTTAGTGAGATTATACCGTCTCTATATTCTTGCTGTTTAAAAAAGGGGTTAGTTTATATTACGTTGGCGAGTCTATCTTTATAATAACCGTTCTCTTACTTAAAGTGTACTAAAGCGAATATTTGTTTGTCCTATAACGTTTGCTCTACTTTTAATACTAAATATACACGACCTATTACTCTTAATAGTCATCTGGTTCCCTAATTAATTTGTTTTAGGGTCTTATGTTTAATCTACTACTATGCGGCTAGATAGTAAACTGTCTTAAGCCCTTACTAAGTTAAAACGTTCTTAGGATACGGAATAGAAGGCCCTAGATACTTATATCGCGGCGTTTACTTATTTACTCCGTCTTAAGAAGGTTTATAAGAAGGTATATTCTAAGGAGTAAAAACTTATAAAATAAGGTTTATAGAAACTTAGCAATAAAAAAACGGATTCTCTTCTAATAGAGAAGGAAATAGATCTAAGTAGCTCAGCAACTGTTCTTCTTAGGTCCCCCTTAGGTAACTTATTCTTTGGTAATACTTTTTTTTTAATACTTTCTAACCTAATCTCTTCCAATACTCCTATACCTTTCCTATAACATTCTTTAAATTTTCTAGTAGCTCCTAAGTAGTCTTAGTATAGCCTATCCACTTAACCTTATACTATATTTTATCGTCAACGTCCTTATAACTAACGATCTTTAAAACTTGCTATTTATCTTCTTCCTATCCTCTATATGTGTCTACTTTATAGACTAGTAGCTTAATATTCCCGTATACTAGCTCTAGTATTACAATGTGCTGTATAGGGTAGATCTTTATTTTAGCTAGTAGGTTTAACTTAAACATAACTGGTAAAATCCTCTATATAATTTTAAAAGGTCCTAGTCTAACATAGTCTAACTTCTTACTTAGTCGTTAACTCTTAAAATTTTTATATAGTAGCCATACTTTATCTCCCTCCTTAAGATCTAGTCCCTTAGATCTCTTAGTATTATAGTACTTTTTTATTCTCTTTTATACCTTCTTTATTAATTCCATAAGGTCTATATAAAGATTTATTAACGTCTTTATCCTTTCTTTAGCTCTACTACTTATTTTCTTTACTTGCTATAGTAATAACAATGTTTTTAGCTTATATCCGTAATTTGCCTTAAATAGTAATATACCTATTCCTTCTTAAGGTGTTGTATTATATGCAAATTATATAACTAATAATAGCAATACCTAATTATTTTATGCATAATTAATATAATACCTTAGATACTGTTCTAGTGTCTAATTTAATCTTTCTATTTAACTATCTGTCTGTAGATAATATGCGGTAAAAGTTACTGCTTAAACTCCTTACTCTGCCAAAAATACCTCCTAGAATACTACTACGAATCTTAAATCCCTATCCGATATAATCTTGCTTAGTGCTCTATATTTTATAAACACTTCTTTAACATAGATTTTAGCGATATCTTCCGCTGAGATTTCTTCTATGTATGCTATAAAGTATCCCCACTTTATAAGCTTATCTACTATTACTAAGATCGCGTTATAATCTTATCCGGTAATAGGATCTCTTAACTTTAGCAACTTAATAATAAAGTCCTATAATATAACCTCTTATAGTCTCTCTGGTGTTTTAATAGGTTATAGCCCTCTGTATAGCTTATGCCTTATTAGTTTATTTCTTTAATAATCTAAATACTCCTTTATAACCCTTCTAGCTATCCTCTAGATTCCATTAATAATATACTCCTCTTAAAGTCTTAATACTAAGCCTATAGCTCTATTGTATCCTTAAGTTAATCCCTTATAGAATTCTTCCATAAATTACTCTGCTATGCTTCTTAGGATATACTTTACTTCTCAA
>Ga0307515_10021209_pt1 | contig 11530 bp, 9 predicted proteins | sample 17_EM_MG_FD_194513 | JGI IMG/M metagenome (GOLD analysis project Ga0307515, IMG submission 194513) | Populus trichocarpa ectomycorrhiza microbial communities from riparian zone in the Pacific Northwest, United States - 17_EM | ecosystem: Host-associated > Plants > Roots > Unclassified | place... | reverse complement strand
TTTTTTTAACTATTATACTAGTTTTAGCACATCTTAGCGATGCCAAGTGGGGTCCTTGACAGAAAAATTTGGAGTCAAACTGGTCCCTGGAGCTTGCATCATGTTCTTGCATGACTTCACTTGTCCATCAAATTTCGTTTTCTTACTAAAATAACATGGCATTATCTGCCACAAAAGAAACATTTATAAAAGCAAGTTTGGTAGAGATTCTTCTAAATTTCGGTCCATGCATATATATAATGCTTATAGAACATGACGTACGGCCAGCCTTTGCTAACTCATTATTTGTTTTGCATATCTACATCACATCTTTTAGAAGTTTTATTTACATAACATCTTTTGGAAGTTTATGGAGAGATCATGGAATCATTATTTATTATATATATATATATATATATATATTTTTAAAATATATATTTTTTAAATATTATTGTATTTTCTCTGTATAAAAATACTTACTTAAACATAAAAGACTCCCTAAATCTATCAAATGAAACTTTTTGCATGTATCAGTTACTAACTTTAAATGGATATATTCAATGATTAAATAAAAAAATTATAATTATTTTTGTTACATAAATAATTTGATATGACCAAACTTTTTCTTGGAATTTGACTTGTCTACCGGTTATACTTTAACTTTTCAAGAAAAGAAACTCAATAGTATTATATTAAACCTGACCAGCGGGAGCACAGGGGCCTGCTACCAGTAACAAATGCAAGTCGATGGTAAAGTTTCGGGTTTCTGCCTAAATGCACCATTTTCAGCCTAAAAGACATTGAAGCCTAATTACACGCTCTTACCATCTCAAAAAGGGGTAGCTGTGCAGTACCATGAAATGGGGATAGTAGTCAAGTGCCCATGAAAAGACTAGAACCCAATTGTAGATGAACCTAGGAAAAGCCAGTAATTTACAGAACAGAGAAAACTTCCTCCATCAAGAGTCGAAACAGAGGAAAGTAGCTGCTCTGTCCGGATACTGAGAGACAGTACACGCAGAAAAATGCTACTCTGTGTTGTAGGGAATTCCGACCGGTGATGTTCTGATATTTGCCCATTGGAGGCTAAGCACACTGACACAATATTTAACGTGGTTCGGCAAACCGTCTACATCCACGGGAGAAGCCATTTGATTATATAGGGAGAGAACAAGATTTACAACAATAGAGGAGGAGGAATCCTTCCCTCTTTAGCAACTCTCAACCTCACTCTATTTCTCTCTTTTCAGTGCTGCAATGGCAGCTACTGCTGGCTGCCCTTGGCAGCCCACTCTCTCCTATATTTCTCACATCTGTGGCTACACTTTCCCTCTCTCATTTTGCTCTCTAATGTATGCCTCTATTTATAGGCATTTCTCTTACTCTTTTGTTAACAATGGTGGCTGCACCAGCTCCAGCTCATCTTCAACAATGATGGCTGCCAAACTTTGACATTTGGTAGTTTGCATATGGTTGGTGCAGCTCCAGCTCCAGCTCCAGCTGCTGCATTTGTCAATGGACGGTGCTGTCCATTAATGATTGCTGCACATTAATGGCAACAATCCTAACATGTGTTACATAATCAACTTTTTACATAAAATTCTTTTATCAAGAGTTAGAATTTCTAGTTACAATTGAATTAAGTAACGAATTTCTCTTTTCTATTTTTTCCTATCTTTTTTCTTTTCACACGAAAGCAGCTTATCGCGAGGTTCATAGAGATGCGACAATAGGGACCAAAGTGGACTATTGATGCCTACAAACACATTGTAAAATAAGATTAGGTGGGAAAAGTCGTTAACGGTGTTTTTGTTTCTTTTTTTTTTTCCCGCGCTGCAGCTTCTCAGCCCTCATCAAGACTAATCAATGACGGCATGCGCAAGAAGGTTTAGATGCGACAATAGGGGCCAAAGTGGACTATTGATGCCTCCAAACACATTGTAAAGTAAGATTAGGTGGGAAAAGTCGTTAACGGTGTTTTTGTTCCCCCCCCCCGTTGCAGCTTCTCAGCCCTCATCAAGACTAATCAATGTTGGCATGCGCAAGGAGGTTTATAAATTGTTGGACGAAATTTCTAGCAGAGTGACGGGCTGCAACTTGGCATGGTTTGATGACACAAATTAATTGATAGAGTTTCACATCTTCCAGCCATTGTTGGGTAACTAATTACTCTTCAAAACGTTAGTTATGTCAAAATCATAATATTCATAATTATGAGAAGAGTTTAAAATTCTTATTGATAGTAACTTTACATTAAATTATAGATAACTTCCTGCCAATCATTGTATAATGACTTCACATTAAGAAGAATCCTAACAAGAGTAGTAATATATCCTTCACACTAAATCTTTTTTTGAGGTGATTTACAAAATTGCTTTTTAATTTTGATGGTTTTTTTCATATTTTTTTTATTTAATTTTAGTGTATGTATATTATAATCATTGAAAATTACACTAAGAAACATCAATATGATGTTTTTTTTAAAAAATAAAAAAGAGTTTGAAAAACTTATTAAAGAACTAAAAGAAACTTTAAAATTAAGATTTGAGATTTTTTCAAAATTTATTGAGTAAGACCTCTACGTATAATTTATTTTAATATATTTTTAAATAAAATACATTTTAAAATATAAAGACTACTGTACTATCGAACACCATTTGTAAACTATCTCTAAACTATGTGCCCGTTTGTATCTTGGTCAAGATTGCCTGCAAACCATGCCGCGAGATTCCTAGGAAGATAATGGGTATGTTCTCTAATTCTTCCCAGAAAAGGGAGACACATAGCACTAATTATTATATCGTAACTCTTACTTGCTTTCCCTGATTCATCAAGGAGAGACGTAGGAGCAGACAAATAATTTGTCTACTAGGCGTGAAGGAAAAGCTTCAAGGAGAGACGATTTTCACAGAAGTAGAGATTTATTGGCATCAAAATTCAGGTATGCTTCTCCAAAATACCTTTATTTCTTTATCAATTTATTAATATTCAGGCTTGCTTGTATCTGCTCCTAGAATTCTTTCTAAACAGTAGTTCTTTTACGCTAAAACAAAAATAAATTGCCCTGTAATGAATGGTTTCCAAGAAACTAGAACATAGAGCTTCTATCATGAAAATATTAACCAACCAAAAAGATTTTAATTATGAGCATTATAGGAATACAACATAATGCAAATATTTTTCTCTTCACAAGTTTTAGAAGCTATTCTTGTAGAGGTTTAGCTGGTGTTCCACTAGGTTAGAAGACGAGGATTCTTGAACATTACTACGGCCGGAACGTCCGATTTGAACATGCTTTTGGGTGAGTGATTATCCCACACCTCGACCAATGAGCCACAGTGGTGTGTTAATTTATGCTTTAACTGTCGGAAACAGACAGTAAACTGTCCATTATATTGCGGTTGTAGGCTTTTGATTAATATATTTTCCACAGGCCTGTCGCTCAAAGTTTTCCCTCAGAAGGAGCATGCTATGCAACTAGCGAAGAAAAGGAAAACGGTGAAAAAGTTGCATTAAGAAATCAAGTTCTTGACTGAATCTCTAACAGCTGCCGGCCTTAAAATTTTGTAATCCAATATGGCTTCTTCCTCTAACAGCACAAATTGTTGGAAGTACAGTGTCTTCTTGAGTTTCAGGGGCCAAGAGACCCGCAATACTTTTACTGCCCATCTATATCATGCTCTGTGCAACAAAGGAATTAATGCTTTCATTGATGACAAGCTTGAGAGGGGAGAACACATTACTTCTCAACTCAACCAAATTATTGAAGACTCGAGAATCTCCCTTGTCATATTCTCTGAAAACTATGCAAGGTCTATTTATTGTCTGGATGAGCTGGTGAAGATACTTGAATGTAAAGAATCAAAGGGGCAAGTTGTTTTGCCTGTGTTTTATAATGTGGATCCTTCAGATGTGGAAGAACAAAAGGGTAGTTTTGGAGAATCCCTGGATTTCCATGAAACTTATTTGGGGATTAATGCAGAGCAGCTCAAGCAATGGAGAGAAGCTCTAACAAAAGCAGCTCAATTGTCAGGGTGGCATTTAGACAGGGGGTAATACTCCTATCAGATACCTGGCTTGTTAACCTTTTCAAACCAGTAAAATCTTATTAGTTCTTTCTTATTTATGGCTGTCTAAATATACTAAATCTTCTTCTGCTAATTAAAACTTTGCAGGAATGAGGCTGTTTTTATTCGGAAAATTGTTGAAGAAGTATGGGCACAATTGAACCACACATCCTTACATGTTGCGGCATACCAAGTTGGATTGGATCAACGTATTGAAGAACTCATTCATATGCTAAATATAGGGTCAAGTAATGTGTGTATGGTAGGAATCTGTGGACTTGGTGGAAGTGGTAAGACAACTGTTGCCAAAGCTGTTTACAACCTAATTAATAATCAATTTGAAGCTTGTTGCTTTCTTTCAAATGTTAGAGAATTCTCAAAGCGATATGGTCTTGTTCATTTGCAAGAGAAACTTCTTTTTGAGATTCTAGGGGATAAAACTTTAGTACTTGGAAGTGTTGATAGAGGAATTAATGTTATAAAGGATAGGCTTCGCCATAAAAAGGTGCTTATAGTCATTGATGATGTTGATCATTTGGACCAACTCAAACAAATAGCTGGAGAGCGAGATTGGTTTGGCTTGGGAAGCAAAATTATCATAACAACTAGAGATGAACGTTTGCTAGTTGTTCACGGGGTGGAACGCTTACTTAGGGTGAAGGAATTATGTTGTGATGATGCTCTTATGCTTTTCTGTTGGCATGCCTTCAGAAATTCTCATCCTCCTATAGATTATTTGGAGATCTCAGATCAAGTAGTGAAATATTCCAAAGGCCTACCATTGGCTCTAGTTGTACTGGGTTCTTTTTTGTATGGAAGAAGCATACCTGAATGGGAAAGCGAATTGGATAAACTAAGAAGGATTCCTAATAAACAAATTTACGAAGTACTCAAAATAAGCTTTGATGGACTGGAGCTTCATGAGAGGGCTATTTTTCTTGATATTGCCTGCTTCTTCAAAGGACAAGAAAAAGATTATGTCATAAAAATATTAGACGCGTGCGATTTCGACCCTGTTATTGGCATACAGGTTCTCATGGAGAAGTCTCTTGTATATATTGAAAACAATAAGCTGCAGATGCATGACTTGCTACAATGGATGGGCAGACAAGTTGTTCACCAAGAATCTCCCAACGTACCTGGAAGACGGAGCAGACTGTGGTTTCATGAGGATATTCTTCATGTGCTGACTGAAAATATGGTAAAAACCTTGTGTGTATGATTTTTCTTCTGTCTTCTGACCTCGAAATTGCCTACAAATTAGAACTTCGCTTCCTTTTAACAGTAAGAAGTTGTTATTGTTCGATTTGAGTAAGTCCAATATATACAATTTTGCTATCAGGGATCATATGAAGTTGAAGGCCTTATGCTGGACTTGCCTGAAGCAGAAGAGGTACACTTGAGTGCTAAAGCTTTCAAAAAGATGAAAAGGCTCAGGATACTTATTGTCCACAATGCACAAGTTATTGGAGGTCCAGAAAATCTACCCAACGCATTAAGATGGCTTGAATGGCCTGGTTGCCCCTTGGAGTCGATGCCATCCACATTTCATGCAAGGAAACTTGTAGTTCTTAACATGCATCACAGTTGCATCAAACAGTTAGGGGAGGGATTCAAGGTATAATAACAAATAAGAATCTCTCCTTAAATTACACCATGCATGAAGTCTTGTAAGCTAATCTTTTTTTCATCTATCTCTGTATTTTGCAGAATTACACAACCTTAAAGTACATAGATTTCAGAGATTGTGAATTTTTGACAGAAACACCTGACTTCTCATCCATCCCTAATCTTGAGAGGTTGAATCTTGAAGGTTGTACAAGTTTAGTTAAGATTCACAATTCGGTTGGATATCTTGCGAAACTTGTATTTTTGAGCGTTGAGTTCTGCTCCAACCTTAAGAGTATTTCAAGCCATTTCCGATTAAGATCCCTTCAGACTCTCCTTCTCACTGGTTGCTCAAAACTTGAGAAATTCCCAGACATTGAGGACAAAATGGCTTGTATAGAGAGAGTTTCTTTGAATAGTACTGCTATAAAAGAGCTCCCTTTATCGATTGAAAATCTTGTTGGGCTTAAAGTCATGACTTTATCATTTTGCAGAAATCTATCGAGAATTCCAAGTAGCATTTATAAGTTGCAGCATCTTAAGCGTCTGCTTCTTGATGGGTGCTCAGAACTTACCACGTTTCCAGAGAATATGCCGGAAGAAACACAGCCATTCTGCTCCAACATTTCCATGATAGCAAACAATGACATAATGTGGTTTCCCATGTTAACCTGTTTGGATCTACAAAATTGCAAGTTATCAGAAGTTGATTTCCTCATGAATCTTGTTTGCTTTTCCACGTTGAAGGATCTAGATCTATCAGGGAACAATTTTGTTAACCTTCCTACGTGCATCAACAGATTTACTAAATTGAGGCGCCTTGAATTGGCAAACTGCATATGGCTTGAAGGGATTCCGGAGCTCCCACGAAGTATTAAGCGTATTGGAGCCCGGAATTGCACATCATTGGAAAGTTATTCAGAATTAGTACGGGTATTTATGTTTAATACAGAAGATAGATCAACAAAGCTTCATGATCTTGACTTTTCTAACTGCCATAAACTGGCAGATCAGAATCCATTACAGAGTTTTGCAGATACATCATCAAGATGCATATCAGTGGACGAGGTTGGTCTCCCCCATTGCTTCCTCAAATCTCTCTTTGTTTGTATTTGTTTATATGTGTACTCTGAAACTTTGCAAGCTTAACTTCTTTTCTCACAGTCGATGTTTTTTAAATTACTAACAATTGATTAAAAGACTGTTTTAACATAGCAGGGGTTCCGTGAGGACTTCAGAATTGAAGTTGTTCTTCCAGGAAATGAGATTCCAAGGTGGTTCAGCATTTACAGTGATGACGGGTACATGTCATTCAAAGTGCCTTCGCCTACGTTCAGGAGAACAAAAGCCTTGGTTCTCTGTGCCATTTTAAGATTACAGTTTGCAGTGGATGTGAATATTTCCCGAGAAATTTTCATTAATGGTCGGAGCGTGATTTCCTTTTCTAGACAGTTCTTTTCTTTGAAGTCAGATCACATGTGGCTTTACTACATTCCATGTCGTAAGATTCGGAGCTTATATTCATTGCTGCAGGACGACTGGATTCACATTGAGGTTTCTTTCAGAATCCTTGGAGCACCAAGAAATGCAACCCTTAAAGGGTGTGGGGTTTATCTCATAAATGCAAGTCATCCAAGCTCTATTGTAGGCGATGAAGACGACGACACATGTCTGAGTGCTCGCAACGACGGAATCAACTTCTGTGGATCGGAGACTTGTACTTCACTATCACTTGATCTAATGAGAAGCTGCAGTGTCAGTGATGCTGGGGAATTCGAGAGGCACCCATGGCAGCCATCGCCTCAATGGAAACTCCCACCTACTCAACCAGGCTTGATTGTGATCCCACCTGGGAGCATTTACTCTCCAATAGCTCAGCTAATTCACCAGAACTCTTTTAGCCGATCTAGGGATCCTATTAGCAAGAAAAGGGATCGGGAGCTCGGTGAAGATCATGATTCCTCTATTCCTGAAACAAGTACCAAAAGGTTCCAAAACTCTTCGTGCTTTCCACTAGGTAATAATAACGTTCCTCGGGGATCAAGCCAGCAATGAGATAGATAGCAAGCTATCAACATATCATGCAAATGCTTTAAACTCAAACACTGTTTTCCTCTTTTAAATTAAAGATTTAAATGAAGTACATGTCAGTATGTCACCACTATCACGCATCTGCAATGAACTTGTACCATGTTCTTGTCTTAGAAATTAAAGATTTCAATGAAGAACATGTCGCCCTCACTGTCACTGCTGCATACTTACATAATCTACTTGACACAAAATCACTCCATTTACATATCAGCAAAGGAAGATGTTCATGTTCATGTTAAGATTTCTGCTAAATTAGCGAATTCAGAGCTCATCAGTTTGGCATGCATAATTTTGTCTCTTCCTGAGCTAGTTAGAGCTCTACGGACCATTCCGCAGCAGAGGAAGATTGTGAGAGTGAAGCCAGTTAATTTCCTACCACCAGATGCAATCACCTTGAATGCCTCCTGTGGACATCTACAAGTTATGCACAGATTTGTCATCCAGATTAGGGTCTTTTCGTTTTTCTAATCTTTCATATATATGGTCTACATAAGATTGCAAGATGGACATTTGTTAGTTTTTAAAATTAAAAGTATATTTAAAAAACCCTCAAATAGTAAAAATAAAAGTAATATATTTAAATAAAATATTAATAGTGGATATAATCAATTCTAAATAACGTTAATTTGATGAACATTACATAATGATTTCATAGGGAAGTTTTTGTACCGTTTAGGATCTAATTGACAAAATTTATAAGTATGCTGTCTAGGATTGAATTGAGAACGAGTGTATAAGTTTCTGTACTAAATTAAGATTTTTCCCTTAATGAAAAGATATATCAAGAACCATTTAGCATTACATTTAAGGGGGTTGGTCAAATTTATTAAAAAAAAAATTAATTATTTTATATTTTATATTATTTTAATACATTAATATTAAAAATAATTTAAAAAAAATAAAAAAATATTATTTTAATATATTTTAAAATAAAAAAATAATTAGAAAACAACCATTATCATTTACACGCCACTGTAATGATCGCAAAATGCACGTTTGTGATAAGATTGGGAATTGAGTTTTGAAATTTTCTCGTACTTTCAGTGTAATCGTCATCTTAGAGAAACACGGAGTTGCTGTCTTGTCGATGCCAAGTGTAAGAACCGTACTATGGTCCCATTCACACAGTTGCCAAGATTCCGGGATGCTTTAAAGCCTGCTTAGGAATTATTTAGCGGTTTTTTAAATTTTTGTTTCTGAAAATGCTTTTTTTTTAATATTAATATATCAAAACACTTTAAAATTATAAAAAGATTAATTTCAAATAAAAATAAAAAAATTTCAAAAGCATTTTCTAAACCCAAAAAAAAAACACACTCTTAGTATTTATTTGGTGTTGTAAAATGTTTTTTAAAAGTATTTTTTTATTAAAAATATAATCAAAATAAAATTTTAAAATTTTTTATTTAAAAAAACTAAGAAACTATATCAATTTAATATTATTTTATAAGACAGACATATTTTAAAAAAATATCTACAGCTACCACATTTCTAAATGGATTCTTAATACAATAATCTGCCACCCAAGATCTAACATAACAACAATATTGGAAAAATCAATTTTTTTATTTAAAATTATATTATTTTAAAAATAAATAAAAATTTGATGTAATGGTCTCAACACATTACCCGAATTTTGAGTGGGATTAATCCCATATCAAGTTCTATGACCATGAATAAAAAGTTGCCCAGAGACAAGCCACCACCGAGTCTTTTCAATGTAACGTAGGCGAGGAATTCTTCAAGTCTTTTGGTCATTGCTGTTACTATCGTTCTCAATCATTGATCATCTAACAGCACTTGGTCAACATTACTTGCAAACTGACTGCTAGTATGAAAATGGGTTCCATTTTCAATATTTTCTTGCTTTCTTATTTAATTAGTTTTCTGACTTTTTCACATTTACGTTCACATCGATCATGCTCTGGGCACCCGATGGCCTAAAGTGTTTTCTATATTTCTCCTCCAGTTTCTGACCATCAGAAAGTTTTGATCCAATGGCTTCTTCCTCTTCCACTAATTGTTGGAAGCATGATGTGTTCTTGAATTTCAGAGGCCAAGACACCCGCAACACTTTTACTAGCCATCTACACCAAGCTTTGTGCAACAAAGGAGTTCATGCGTACATTGATGACGAGCTTGAGAGGGGAAAAGCGATTGCTCCTGCACTCCTCCAAGCTATCGAGCAATCAAGGATCTCCATTGTTGTTTTCTCTGAAACCTATGCATGCTCTTCCTATTGTTTGGATGAGCTGGTGAAGATGCTTGAATGCAAGGAATCCAAAGGGCAAGTGGTTTTGCCCGTGTTCTACAACGTGGATCCATCAGATGTAGAAGTGCAGAACGACAGCTTTGGAGAACCTGTGCTTCGTGCAGCTTCATGTGCTGCTGCAAGTATGGACAAGTTGCTGGTGTGGAAGGAAGCTCTAACAAAAGCAGCTAGATTGTCTGGGTGGCATTTGGACAACGGGTAAATTAATTCTACCTTCTCCTCCACCTACCATTGATCTACTTTTATTTTAACAGAAGCAGTCGGATACTATAGGCATGGTAACTAGCTCTGTAATGTTGGTTGCAAAAGTCTCGCGGAGAAATTAATTTTTTAATTTATCTGTTGACCTTTTCTTTCTTTGAAAATATATATTTTTTTCTTTTTCAAACTTACTATTTAGCTATTTTATTTGTCCCTAATTTCACGAGGTAGATCTAGTGGTCAAGAAAGTATGTTTCCGTCTTTGACTTTTTATGTTCAAGTTTCAGGGACAATTTCTAGCAGAGTCTATTAAAGTATTTTTTATTTAAAAATATATTAAAATAATAATTTTTATTTTTAAAAAATTATTTTTATATCAGTATATTAAAATAATTTGAAAATTTTAAAAAAATAATTTGAAATAAGAAAAATATTTTAATTTTTTTTCTCAAAAACTCTTTTAAAATATAAAAGTAAACGAACTCACAATAAAACTACTAAGGTTAGGTTAAAAGCATATTTTACTTTTATTGAGGTTTCAAAGGCTTGACTTATGAATGTGATTTATTTTGTCTTTAAACTGTTATTTTCTAGTTAATAAATTAAGTTCTTTCTTTAGATAAAACTATTAAAAATAACAGTAAAACTTCAACCTGTTGACGTTATATATTTAGATATTGAATAGAGCATTTTAATAGACAATCAAACTTTGACCCCACTGTAATAATTAAATGAATTAATTTCACTAGAAGACAATAAATTAAATTGATAATTCAAACCTTAGGATAATATTTGATTTTAAACCATGAATTAATATATGGTGTGATGCTCATAAACTCTTAAGAGGCAACCCAGAGAAGTTAGAAACAAACAGTTGAGCTACTGAATTAATCACGCCAGCATTTAAACTAGTAAAAAATCGATTTTAGTCTTCTTTGATTGTGATAGAAGGCCACAATTACAAAGATGGGTAGCTAAGAACACAGAAAGATAGAATTCACCAAAATTAAAGGGCCAATTAAGAACCCTAGCCACACTGCTAGTTATTAGTAAGGAAAAGGCACTAGCATGCCTTAATGTACCAAAAATAGCCTGCAGGTGCTCCAAATCACCACGACGATGCCTATAAATGGTTTCAACACCTGGTGCATGAACCAAATATAAAGGTGCTAGGTGCATTGAACAATCCAAATGGCATCATCATCCACTCATACAACTCATCTTGTATCTTAAACGCCATCTTCCACTCTTTTTCTTTTTTCTTTTTTGATCAAGTCGTAGAATCAGTCTGCTAAGACAATATGTTATCCAA